>Ga0208771_1000940_pt1 | contig 16247 bp, 20 predicted proteins | sample AntAceMetag02UKX_FD_184775 | JGI IMG/M metagenome (GOLD analysis project Ga0208771, IMG submission 184775) | Saline lake microbial communities from Ace Lake, Antarctica - Antarctic Ace Lake Metagenome 02UKX (SPAdes) (version 2) | ecosystem: Environmental > Aquatic > Non-marine Saline and...
TCTCTAAATTCATTTTTCATATTAATATCTACATTGGCAAAGTTAGGAAAAACAGCACCACCAATAAAAAATGTGGCCCTTTGATTTACTGCCAATCCAAAATCAAAGCTAACATCTTTTGCCTCATCTATATAGTTCGCAATTTTAGTAAATCCAGAAATACCAACACTTCCATATTTTACCTCACTATATTTTACCTCACCATATATTGCCGCCCTTGGGTCAACAGTTACCCAACCGCCTCCAGATGCAAATCTATTTTCATGTACATAAACATCAAAACCAGCCGTGCGCAATTCATTTTCTATATAATCAACATGTTGGCGGCCCAATACATTGCCTGGATATGCAATACTCCTTAAAATAGCGGCCTTTCTATCGGTTAAAGATACACCGGAACTTTTATAAATAGATAATGCTTGCTCCCAATTATCTGCATCAACAGATGAGAAATTATCATTGTCCGGTAATATAGAATCTAATATACCAACTGAGGCGGCATATGCTTGGCTTTCTGAAACTGCCAAACCCTCATGGAACAAATCAAACGTACCGCCTTTTTTCATCCACCATGCGCGGCCAGTTGGATATAATTGTTTTGTTAAATTTAAAATTCCTTGAAAATATAATTCACTTGCAAAGGCTGTTGTAAAATCGTAAATCCTTACTCTATGATTTGCCGAATCAGTTACATATAATTTTCCATTATCATAAACTGATGAATCAGGAAAATATAAAGCGGATGATACATTTGTTATTTCAGCACCGGAGTAATCATAAAAGAACACTCTATTATCTTGTTTATCAACTACTGATAAAACGCCTAAAGTATCAGATACATTAGAAGGATTTTGAAAACTTCCAAATTTTTGTATATATGTGCCATTAGTACGATATAAAGAAACACGTTTATTTCCACTATCAACAATTGCCAACTTATCTACATCGTAAAAACAAATTCCTTGAGGTAAATTAAACCTTGTGGCCGTAATACCATACGCTCCAAATTTGCTTACATATGCGCCGGCGGTTGTGTGTTCTTTTATTCTGTTATTTTGTCTATCAACAATAAAAAGATTTACACCATCATATGTAATTCCATGTGGATATTGAAATTGAGTGTTTCCCGTTCCACTGGTCCCAAATTCACCAACATAAACACCGGCCAAATCATGTATCTTTACACGGTGATTTGCTGAATCTGTAATATATAATTGTACGCCATCGGTTGTAATATCTTCCGGGAAAAAGAAATTATTATTACCACTTCCAACGGTGCCAAATTTACCAATATAAACACCAGCCAAATCATGTATCTTTATGCGGTTGTTTTGCTTATCGACAATAAATAATTTACTATCTGCAACACACATTCCCGCCGGGTACTCAAATTGATCGTTACCCGTTCCATTTGTGCCAAATTGGGCACTATAAGATATATCTACACTTGCATAACTCATATTAAACCACCGTTACACTATTTAAATAAGGAATATCACCATTTTCAAATGTATATAAATCAACTGAAACACTATCAACAATTAACTCAATACTTGTAAATGTTTCACCAGCCAATAATACATCTCTTACAATTCTATAAATATCTGCCTCGTATAATCTATCATTTTGATCCGCCGGAGGGTCGCCACCATTTATATATGGCCTAATCTGATAAATAAATGTTTCTATTGCCGTACTAATTGCGGATATATCCGCACCTACGGTTAAATCCTTTATTTCAACGTCAACATCCAATGGTGTAATATCTAAGAAATTTATTATAAACGTGCCCATTGGCCTACGTCCACGCTCATAATTTGGCTTAGTTGTATCTGGATCATATTCAACAACCGCCTCAACATCTGTTTTAATTGCTCCCGTTGGTGTTCCTTTACCATCTGATGAATCAGAAACAAAAGCCTCTATGTATAAATTTATATTCCCTAGCTCACCACTAATTGCATATGGGTACGACCTACGCACTCCGGCAGCATCTTGGGACCATAACATATAATCAGTTTTTGCACCTCCTTGTGGCTCAACTCTAAATGCTTGTATGACATTTAATCTATATTCCTCAATATCCTCCTCCGCTACTGGAGCAACATCAACACTTGCAACATCTGAAAAACTATCAACATTTGCAATTGGTGCAGTTACTTGTAATTCATCTGCTACCTCCAAACGCGAATCCGCTCCAGGCTCCAATGATCGAACTGAAATCGTACAGGTAGTACCAATAAAAGTAAATACAGTGTCTAATGTAAAAATACTATCAGGACTTGTAGATGTGTCAAGACTTTTAAATGTGGTTCCGGCAGCAATGCTTGCGCCAATGGTGCCGGATACATTTAATGTATATTCACCAGCAACGGCCGGATATGGTAAACGGCCTAATTTAACTTGCCCCATTCTAACTATAGTATCATAATCGGCCTGATCAACAAAAATATTTTTATACACTTGCGCCAATGCCAAGTAAAATATTTTTAATTTACCGGCTTGCACTGCGCTAAATGCAAAATATACTTTTTTAGTTGCACTAGATATAATGCTTAAACGATTTTTTATATCCGTCCTTATTGATGCATAAAGTTCTTGAAAAGTTGGTATTATCATAATATTCTATCTTCTATTAATTCAGATTTAAGATTATCCCAAACAAATTTGATTTTAAATGATTGATTATCCGGCTCAATTAAATCAACTATCAAACTCAATCTATCAACCGTTTCAACACTTGCAGTGATAATAATATCCGCATATTCTGTTAAATATTTTAAATCTTCTTTTGCTGCATTTTCTAATTGGCGTAATCCAATACTATTTAACGAAACCTTACCCAATGTACGTTCAAATGAACTATTAAAAGGAATATCCATCAGTTCATCATTACCCCACCAGTCTAAACGATCATCTAAATCATCTAATAAATTAGACGTATCTTGTTCTAAATTACCACCAAAAAACGCTAAATAAACTTGATTTGTAATTGATGAAATTGCCTCTAAGTCGTCATTTTTTAGTGACAATTCACCACCATCACCAGACTCATAAATCATTAAATCTGCTATTATTGTGGCTGCCATCCTACTGTGTTTAATAATTTTATTGGGAACATTCCCGAATTATTTGTAATATCTGTATTTGATCCAGCATCAGAGGAAACATTTATATCCAACCTATCACGCCTTGCCTTTTCCGCATTTGCTTTTGCCGCCTCAGTTGCAACAACTGGATTTAATGGCTTCCCTGATTCATCAGTTGTTGTATTAACACCTAACCCCTCTCTAAAGTTTTGCATTTTATCAATAAGCGGTTGCATTCTTTTTTGCATGCCGGGTATTTTTGCATTTGCTTTTGCCGCCTCAGTTGCAACAACTGGATTTAATGGCTTCCCTGATTCATCAGTTGTTGTATTAACACCTAACCCCTCTCTAAAGTTTTGCATTTTATCAATACGCGGTTGCATTCTTTTTTGCATGCCGGGTATTTTTGCAATAAGTTGCATCAATTGTTGTACTGGCATTAATACAGAATCTAAAATTACTTTTCCTATCGCCTTGAATCCTTCTAAAATTCCACCCTCAGAAAATGATTTTTTTATCATATCCCAATTTCTACGGAATGATTGAATTAGTGATATTATCAATCCTAATGGACCTAGAAAAATACATATTGCAGCACCCCACGAATTCCATTTATTTATAATTAACGCTATAAGGGCAATTAGAACCACCACGCCTATAATAATCAAACTAATAGGGTTTGAACTCATTGCAACGGTCCAAAGCCATTGGGCGGCAGTTACCGCGGCCAAAATGCCTTCATAAGCCAGTAAAACAGCATTACCGAGTAACACAAACGCGCTTAGTGCTATAAAAATACCAATCACAGCCACAGCCACCTTGACTACAGTACCCATATTTTTTGCTACTTTCGTCATTATATCTTTAATACAATTTAATGCCTCGCTATTTGAATCCGTAGTGGTAACAGCATTTTTAAATGTTGCTACAATCGCTTTCCATTTATCGGTCAATGATGCTGTTTGCACATCCGCCACCCTTTGAGCATTACCAACATCATTTAAATTTCCGGTCAATTCTTGCACAATTTGGTTTTGATTTATGATAGTTGTCAACCATTTAGCCCCTCTGACATCGGTCATTTTTAACAAATCAGTATATGATAAATTTGCCTTTGCTAAATTATTGATAATATCAGTGGCTTTAGTGTATTGTGGATTAAACTCCTTTTTACTAACCTTTGATAATTTTGATAAAATACCAGCTAATTGTGTGCCGGCCTCCGTTGATGGTACGCCAGCCTTTGCAAAACCCTCTAAAATTGCGACCGTATCAGAAAATGAATTACCAAATGCCTTTGATGTACCGCCGGCATTTACCATGGCCTCAGATAAATATTGTATAGTACCTGATCCTTTTTGTTGAGCCGTTGCCAATATATCAATAAATTCTGATGCCTTATCGGCTCCCACTCCAAATTGATTCATTGATACGGTTAATGATTTAACACTATCACCAAGCTCAATACCACCAGCCTTTGCAAGTATTATTGCGGCCTCCGTAACTTTACCCAATGCTGCAGCATTATCCAATAATTCAGGCTTTGCACTACCTACTAACTCAAACGCTTTTGCAGTATCTCCAGCAAATATTAATTGACGTTTTGAAACTGCATCAATCTCCTTTTCAAAACCTACAAATTGCGCGCCAACAACACCGGTAATTGCGGATAAAGATTTTAGATTTTTATCAAGTTGCGCCGTGGCCGTTCCAACGACCGTTAATATAGTGAGTGCGGAAACCGCAAGCCCTAACCTTCCAAAAAGTCCTAATGATTTTTTAAGTCCGGAACGTAATTTACGTTCCGCCCTTTGTACTTTGTTAAATGAGGTAACGGCAGTTCTAGCAAACGTTTTTGTGCGCGTTGCCATCTTAGTAACAACGGCCGAAAATTTATCGACTGCTGTAAATTTAGTTGCCGCTATTAAAGTCGTTGCCATGTTACAATCCTAACCCGCCTGATTTACTTATTTCTTTTACGTATTCTTTCGCATCTTCCCACCAATAAATTATACCATTACAATCAATATTATCAATATATAGACCTTCTATCGTGCTAGGTGTCCACTTGTACACCCTAGCCAATGTTTTAATGATGCAATTAAGGTCTATTTCTACAAAAAATACATTACAATATTACTTGTAATACGGTAATCCTCCGTATCTAAACAACCAATAATGCTTGTGTTTTCGTCAGTAAGAGCCCCAGCATATGCCAATACTCTACCATCTACATCATCCGCTTTACAACCCTTTAATTTAATATTAAGTTGCTTTACTGATATTCTCGGCTTATACTTTAATTCTGAAAAAGTTGTTTCCCCATCTTTGTTTGTAATTGGGTGCTCCAACGTTTGAATTAAATTACACTGATCATCAACAGTAATAAAACCCTCTGAAATAGCAGAGATAATATGCTCTCCCTGTTCCTTGCTTTCTTCTCTTTTTGACGTTTTAACCTTTTTGAAATCTAACCATTTGTTAAATTCAATAACGGCCACTTCTCTCGAAATTTTTTCCATGATTCGCTTTTTTTAAATTAAGATATTTCTTTTAATAATCCACTACCGGCTAATTTAACAGGTGCTGTTGATTGATTTGTTGCACCTTTTAAATCTCCAACCGGTTTTCCTTTTCCGGCCCATATAGCACCGGATACATTACTGATTGTCCAATTTGTTTCAACTGGCGACCCGGCTAATGAAGATAACTTTGTAACCTCATCAACATCGGTTATATCCCACGCAATTGTCATTTCAAAAGACCATCTAACACGGTTGATTTGATCAATCATTTGACCATCTCCAGAAATCATATTATCATCATCGTTTGAACGGAACCCACCCGGATTAAATGTTCCATCCTCTGCCGATTTGCAATAGATTGTACCATTTCCCAATGTTGGGTGGTTGTACGTTACTTCGATATTATCACCGCCTTCGTAGCTCATTTTCTTATCCTTTTAAATTATTTTTATTCAACTCCAAATGCAAATCCAGCCGCAGCGGTTGTACTTGCGATTCTTACCGTACCTGATCTTTTGTATTCAAAATATGTTTCCATTCTATCAGGATTAACCGTAGAAATTGCAACTTTAATACTATCCTTCATAAAATCAGGATCAATAATCATATTCTTTTCGGCCATATTATCGGCAAGATCATTTAAAACTTGCTTCCATTGCTTTGGCTTTACAACTCCATCAACTCTTATTGGTTGATCTGATGCCGCAATTGAATGATCAACAACATTTACAATCTCTAATAAATAGTACATGTAACGTACATTGAAATCAATATTTAAATTACGTGGATACCTAAATTGTGGTGGTACCTCTCCGGTTGGATGGTAAGTTGTAATTAAATCCTCAATTGTAAATTTACCGTTTGTTAAATTAACGGTTGAACATCCACGCTTTACTAAATAATCTCGATTGTCGTATGCGGTCATTTCGTTAATGTCTCCATCTGCCGGTACTGGCATATCTGGATAAGACCGACCTGATACAGGTGTATGTGGGCTCTTTTGGAAAATAGGCGCAATTACTGCACCAACATTTGCTGCAGCTTCCCAAGTGTGTGCCGCGGATGCAGGGGCCGGGCAAAGTACATTTGTTACTTGTGATTTCCTTGCGGATGCATCAGTTATTGCAACCAATCCTGATTTAGTATCTAATACAGAACCAAACAATGCGATAAACGGCTTAAATATAATTCCGGTATATTGTCCGGTTGGAGTAACTGGGTCAGGAACGCCATTAAAAACTTCCAACTCATCAATTAAATCCGTGTATGGGTTAATTACTAAAGTATTCCAATCACTACCCCATAGTGCTAATGTTGCGGTTAATGTTACAACTCCAGCGCCGGGAACCTTTGAAATTTCTGCATATGTTATACCGGCGGCATTGTTTCCAGTATCAAAAGATACGTTTAATTCTGCGGCGGTTACACCTTCCCATTTACTTGTAATGTCAATATCGCCGGCATTATCTGCGGCGGTTGCTGGCGCTCCTAAAACACCATTTATTGCATCAACAATTTTTGCCTCAATTGCTGCGGCAATATCTCCAAGAACAATATTAATTGCATATGATTCACCATCTACATTATCTCTACCAGAAACAACAATATAATGCGTAGCATTTGCCGTTGCCGTACCAGTAACTCCAACCTTTACAACCGTTGCAGTTGCTCCAACATCGGATATTTGAGGACTAATAACCGTTGGAATACCTCCCAATAGATTGCCGTTTTGAGGGCGTAAAATACGGGCCATTTGATGTAATGGTGATCCGTAACCATAACGATCACCAACCTCTTTTGCATTTGTAAAATCAAACATTTCAGCAGCAAGACCACCTTGATTTGCTGTATTCGCTTCACCTAATACAATAATTCTTTGTGGTAGATATGGAACGTCAGGCGCAAAATTTGCGGCCTTTAATTTATATCCTACTATTCTTGAAATTCTATCAATACTTACTGCCGTACTTATTGCCATTTTATTTAATTATTAGTTTTGTAATAAAATCCTTTTTCAGTTTCATTTAATTTTACTTGTGTGTCATATCCTCCGGCATCAATTGCCTCTAATGCTCCATAATCTTCACAAGTTTCGACCTTAAAAACAAGGCGGCCGTTTGCAATGTGCCTTGCATCTTTTTCTTTTGGTTGTGCAATGATCATATCAGAAATTTGTCTATTTCTAATTATGCCACTTGCAAAATCGAGTTTATAATAATAAGGATGTTGCAAAATATATGATACCGCACCCAAAAGTTTTTGTAAATTTATGCTTGCATTCTTGTCGCCATCAATCCCATTTACATGTTTCCCGGAAACATAACCATCAATATTTAAAGATAATGATGTGTTGCCTGATTGCACCGTGAAATTTTCATGATTTGAATTAACAAAATATACATTTAACAGTGGCATATCCGCCTTATCAAATGCAACAAATCTTTCAAGCCAAACGGTTGCATTATAAATTTCATCTCCAGTTAGAACAAATTGCCGTGCTAGTTCTACCGTTAATATCTCGGCAATCCTATCACGTATTAACTCAAAATTAAGAGTTGGGATTATGTTATTTATATTTGCCATTTAAACTTGATCTCCTAAAGTACAAACAATCATTCCAATCGTTTCATCCGGCATAGCATCATCAATTCTATAATCTTGAATTGTATCTGTGCTATCCTTATAACTAACTTTATGCCCTACCATTGAAACATCACCACTTGCATCTCTAACCGGATATGCTAAATCAACCAATAAAGACTCAGCAAATGAAACATGTGCATTTTTAGTATTTACGGGTTGGCCGTTTTCCGGATCAATTCCTAAATGATGAGTGGTTGCAAAACCTTTGATTTGCACAGTAAGGTTGGTTGGATTAGTTAACGTCAAATCAACAGCGAATCCACCTTGCGAGAATTCCAACCAGTCCCTACGTGCATTATCTAAACTCATTTTTCAAAGAACAAGTATTATTATTTTTTAGACTTCTTTTCGTCAGCAGCTTTCTTTTCGTCAGCAGCTTTCTTTTCGTCAGCAGCTTTCTTTTCAGCCTTTGCCTCTTTGTCGGCTTTGATCTCTACGTTTACTTTCGCGATTCGATCCAACTCAGCTTTTTCAGCTTCTGCCTTTTCTTTTAAAAATGCCTCAACTTCTTTACCAGAAACGGCTTTAAGAAAACCAGCCTTTTCGGCATCTTCTAGCAATTTAACAGAATAAGATTCACTATCAAAAATGTCTCCATTTTCTTTTCTGTAAACCCTTCCATTCAAATGAATGGAAAGGGCTACTAACATATAAGTCTTTACTTTTGCCATAGTTTTACCTCCTGTTTATGCTAATGCTTGCATTGTGTAAATCATATCAACTGATACTGGAATTGCTAACGGCGCTGAATACAATTCAAAATCATGCGCGGTGCGTTTCTCATCAATATAGTTATTCAAGTAATATTCACCGCTAACTTGTGCAATGTATCTTGGAAATTCTGCGTTTTTCTTATCCGTCATTATTGCCGGTACTCCAGCATGAGCAAGATCAAAACGTGTTCCTTTTACTGGTGTTAAAAATGCTTTATTTTCTGGCATATATCTTGTTATTGCTCCACCAGATGCAGCGTTGTAAATTTCGTCATACGTCCAAAGATGTACACGATAAGAACCCGCAGAAACTTCACCATGATAAACACCACCATTTGCATCTGCTTGAGGCATTTTGATATCCATTAGGCTTGCACGTCTCCAGTTTACTGTATCTGTCCACCAATCAGTTAATTTTAATGCGGCAAATTCAGAACCGGACATAACCAAATTCATTTCCTTAACGCTATTTTTTCCATATGTACGGATGAAATCACCACCCGCGGAAATTTGCGCGTCAATATCAGTACCAGCAACGGACCAATAACCACCAGCACCACCAAGATCAACCAATGATGTTGCTTTACGTTTGTAATCGATATTATCACCATTATACATGGTCACAATACCAGTTTCAAAAACTTGCGCACATTGCAACTCTTTTGCTCTTTCAATCTTTTCTCTTAACATGCTGATTTTTTCAGCAACATCAGATGCAAGATAACCAACAGTTGTTGGGGCAATATTTTCCGGTTGACCAAAAGCGATATCATAACGATCCAAACTTGTTGCATCAAATACCTCTTTATAGAAAGGCGGAATATATTGTTTTTCCGTAAATTTACCCATTGTATTACGGTTTCCTTCGCTACTTCTCTCAACATCTACTGCGATGTATTCAGAACCACGTTGGACCTCAATACTAAGGCTTTTTGTTACATATGTCTTTACATCAAAGAAAGACTTTAAAAAAGAAGATGATGGTACCACTTCTTTGTACTTCTGCATTGTTGCAGTAGTAAATAATTTTCTTGCTTGTTGAATTGGAATACTCATTTTTTATATCTCCTTTTTTTATTGATTGTCGTATGCAGCTAATTCCGTGCCACCTTCTAACACTACACCCATTTGGTTCAACCTAGCACGTAAGGTTTGACCATCAATAACGGAGTCTAGTGTTACACCAGCTTTAAAAGTTAGTTGGCTTTCTGCCACTCTACCTTTATTAACCATGTTTACATTTGAAACGGTTGCCGCTGCGGTAACTGTTTTTTCTGTAATATTCAATCCAACTGGTTTATCCGAACCATCAACCGCGGCCGGATCAAGTGCAATAATTTTTCTTGTTGCAGCGATTTGGCCCATAACTAAACCCTCAGTAAGAGTTGAGCCGGCTCCAGAATCAGTATATGCAGCAATTTGATATTCATTATTGCCAAGTAAAAACTTGGTAGTATCGTAATTTGTTACAAGTTTATTTCTTGTTTGCTCAACATTTGCTATATCACTCATTACTTTGTCTCCTCAACTTTTTTGATACCGGCGGCATCGTTCATTTCAGCTAAAAATTTTGCTTCTTCTTTTGCGGCAATAGTTTCCGGCGTTTCTTCTTTTGGCGTTGGTGTTCCTTCGGGGCTATCATTTTCGATTGCTCCGGCTTTTGCTTTTGCAATTGCCTTTACCGACATTTCAGCGATAACAGCCATATCAACAGACTTACCATTTTCAATTCCTTCTTTAACCGCTTTTGGGTCGGTTTCTAGAAATGCCATCCATGCTTTTACACGTGCGCTTTCTATTGTAACACCTTCGGATACGATAGATGCATGCTCGGTAGCATGAGCCGCCTTAAATTCTTCTTTATTCATTGGGTTTTTCTTTTTAGATTCAACTTTTTCTTTCTTTGGCCCTGCCGCGGGTGTAATAACTTCCTCGTTAGTTATATTATCACAGAACCCAACAAATTGCTTGTTGAATGCTGCGAATTTCTCTGGATCAAGTCTAGTAATAGAATGTACTAAACCAATTTTTTTAGCTTGTTTTGCTGTAATATTTACATCAATTCTTTTTTCAGCATCAAAAATTTCATCAAAACTTACACCAGTAACACTTTTAAAAGTTTCCGGGTTAATTCTTTTTTCCATTTTAGCACGTAAATCCTTATTGATTGTTGCTAGGAAATCTTTGTCTTCTTGAGTCTCAACATAACCATCCGCACGGTGTACCATAAAATGAGTAACATCAAGTGCCTCTACATTATCAGCGAATAACGCCATATAAAATGCCATTGATGATGCACTACCATCAACCTTCATATTAAACTTACCACTACGATCTTTTAACGCTGCGATCAGGGACCAACCAGCAAAAACAGAACCGCCAGGAGAATTAACTCTAACGATTACATCTTCATTCTCAGGTATTTGATTTAAATTATTAACAAATTCCTTAGAAACAAAACTAAAAATAGGTGTATATAAAAGTAAAGTTTTCATATATATTTAATATAGCTCTTGAATTCTATAAGTAATATAAATTTTTAATGATCCATTAGCAGTTGCACCAACCGGATCGGATGTTTTAGATTTTATATTAATTGCCTTATTTGAACCTATAGGAGCTACATCATCTTTTAACATCAACTCCTGCTTATCGGCTGTGCCATCAATTGCTATCAATTGTTCTGCAAAATTTCCTAACCCGTTGTATAAGATTGCAATAGTACTATCGCCTGTATATGCGGCATTATCATAATCGTAATCTAACAACACAGAATAAATATCATAAATATATCCAGCACCAGGGGCCGCAAGTAGTTCAATAGGAACTGAGTTAAGCGTTTTAATTTCTGAGCTATCAAGTGTTAATGTGTCAGTTTTAATAGATGCATCTACGTATGTTTTGAGTGCGTAATCTGCCGCAATAGTGCCTCCTAAGCTATCTGCGTCTTTCGCTGTAGCAACTTTAAGTAAAATCTTATCAGAAATACTATCCAATGTATTATCTCTAGCATCTGAACCAGTAGGCAACATATAAACAACATTTGCAGTTGAATCATATACAAATGAATGATCATACAAAATTCCACCAAACGATGATGTGTTGGACTCAACAAATAGAGTCTTTTTTAAATTGTTTTGAGCAAATGATCCAAACGACAAAATTGAAAGTGTAAAAAGTAATAGTAAATTTTTCATATCGTTTTTTGTATAGTTAAAAATCAAAATTAAGAATATATATAATAAATCAACAATAAATCATAATCATTTCATTGTTTTTTTATTGTTTCGTTTTTTTATTGTTTCGTTTTTTAAATGGTGAAAATCTACGTTTTTTCTTTTCATTTATTGGGAAATCTGTATTAATATTTCCACCGCGTTTTATTTTCTGCTTTCCAATTTTATATATAGTTGATGGCTTTTGTGTTAAGGTTGACAATACAAAACCTAATGCAACCATTAAGCCACCCAATACAATCCACCCTATCTTTTTAATCGTTTCCATTCTTTATTCATTATTTGCCGCTTTACATGTTCTTGATGTTTCCGCGGTATATACGTTTTTTTTGCTATATGAGCATAGTACTATAATGATACTAAGAATTATATAATCGATATTTCGCATACATTAAATATAACAAGAATCAACACGATTTAACCAACCCTTTAAAAATGTGTGGTACTTTGGCTTTCTTGATGCTAGTCCCTTATAGAAATCCCGGCGACCCTCGGCATAAATTAAATCTAATTTCTCATAAATATGCGTATTTGCAGCCGCAACCGTTTTAGGACCAATAAAACCATCATCCTTTACGTTTAAAATCCTTTGCAATATCTTATGCGCTTGCTTTGGCGAGGCGTTAACAGCCATATCATAAATGCCTAAAGATAAATTTATATTATTTATCTCATCATACCCATGATTCCAAAAATATTTAAAATATAACGCCTTTGTTTCGTCAATAGTTAAATCTAAAATATCTTTACGATCAATAAAGCCATCTTTGTTAATGTCGCCATCTGCAAATCCATCACCATCTTCATCTTTTAGCCCTTTCAAGAACCTTAAAGATATTCCATACTTAGTTGCCCCACCCGGATCATTTGAGTGATCTGAAAAGCCCCCTTCAAGTTTGAAGGTTATAGGAAAACAGATTTTAAATTTTTTAGATAGGAAAATCATTTCTTTTTTTTTGAAAATAATTTCTTTATTAATTTCAATATTCCAGTTTTTTGGATTGCATCAAGGGCCTCAATAGAATTTTTACCTATCTCAACATATTCATTTACCGTAATTTTTACTCCTCCATCGGATTCTGGTTTTTTGGCATCCATATAAGATTGTACAGCCTCTTTTGATTCTTCAACCGCTTTATTGATTGCGGCCTTTGAAAGTTTTAAACCCAATGCTCCAGATGTTAAAACGGTAATAATAATTGTCAATACTAAATTTAGAGTATCCATAGTTTTTTATTTTTTATTTAAAAATTCCATTATAGCATTTCTCAAATTTCCTATTTCAGTACTAAGATTTTGGTAATGCTCATCCATTTTTTTATATATGTCTGCCTCGCTCCTTGTTTTCTGCTTCTTGAATTCTTTGAAATCTGCTTTTAATTCGCTAATCTCTTTATCTTGCTGCTCATCTTTTGCATTAGATAACGCATTTTCCTTATCTAATCGGACATATATTTTGAATGCACCGAATAAGAAAACTATAATTGTTACTATTGACGTTATCGGACTTAAATACTCCATTTACTTTAAATTTCAAAGTGTTAATTATTCAACTATCGCCCAATCGTTTAAATCTAAGTTTAAAAGATTCATTTGATAAATCATGTTAACAGTCCATGTCTTTATAACGTCCTGAGCCGTCTTTCCTACGTCTGACGCTTCGATCTGTACTGTGTTTATGATCTCCCACATATTCGGCACTTGAACTATGTCAGTGCTTGTAAGCAAACCGGACCTTAGATTAAACTGTACACCTTCAAATAGTGCTTGCATATCTTCTGCATCTGCCATATCTGACGATATAGAATATCTAATCCCGTTATTGATAGTTCCAAATGCATTTGCTGAAATTGTAATGCTAGTGTTCTTGTATTGAATTTTCATAGTTATTATTTATCTTGTGAATAGTGCTTGCCATTTCTTACCGTCATACATATAAAGTGTACTATCTGCATCGTTTAGTTTAATGTTTCCTAATGCTTTATTGTATGTAGTATCCGATCCTATTGAGATGTTCATTAAACTATCTAGCGTGAATGTACCGTATAAGTCCATTCCTGTACCACTAAATACAGCTACAGTGTCAGGCATCCTATCTGTCGTCCCAGTGCCTTGACCGCTTGCAATTGTTTCAATGTAAATATTAGCACCTCCATCTCCTGTTGTAGCTGCCGCTGCTTGTAATACTAGGCCAGCACTTCCTTGATCTGTACTGCCACTTGCAGCGCCCCCACTATTTATAGTTAGTGACTTACCAGCTCCGCTTGTTGCTCTTGTCATTCCCCATGACCTTGCCGCATAGCCTGTTGATATTAATTGATTAATATAACCAGTACTCCAATTATTTGCTACACTTCCCAAAGAAGGGATTGAGGTAAGAGGGTAAAAAGATGTAGAGTTCATATAACATATAATACTTCCGTTAATCATAAAACCTAGATATTGATCTCCTGATAATCTTGTTTGAACTCCAAATTCCGACACATAACTATTAACATTATTACCGATATTTAACTGCACATCATCTTTAGGAAAATTTATATTACCATTAACCGTAGCATTACAATTACTATCTATGGTAAAACAACCATCATCTACACTAAACTGTGAAAATGCAGATACATTGATAATAAGAAGTAGAAATAATAATAAGTGTTTCATGTTATTTTATATTTATGTTATTACCATATTCATAAGTCAATATATCATAATTGTCTAGACCCATTCCCTGAAATGTAAGATTTCTTAATTCGGTAGAAGTATAAGTCTTTTTATAACTATAGAAATACTTATCCGTTCTATTAGACTTTAGTGCTATATGAGTACCATTCTTTTCAAATTTATAACTGTATTCAACAACACTATCAATAGTCCCTTCCTTAGACAGATTACCACCCATATAGTATTGAATGTTGGCTTTAGAAATACTATCCATCACCTCATATGAAAGCAAGTTATATTGAGATTGTGTAAGCGTTATATCAATTTCACTAAATGGATTGTCGAACTTATCAAATACTGGAATGTAATTACCTAATGAAGATTCATTATATGATAACTCAAACCTAAACTTGACTGTTGTATCAGGATTACCAAATCTAAAATATGGGATAAACTGAATACAAGCATTTGATGCTATTTTTTCTACCCCATAATTAACAAGAGTATCTGTTGTATAATATTCACCAACACCAAAGAATGGCTTGAAATAAATATCTACACCACCATTAATAGGTAGATCTTGTATTGTTTCAACTAAGGTGTCACACTCAAATGTCTGAGCGTTTATTTTTTTTGATTCCCCTGCTATAATATTACATAGTAAAGAAATAGCAAATAGTACAATTAATTTTTTCATATTTTATATTTTATTGAAAAGCTAAAAGATTTTGTTACTCCGTAAAGACTTTTGAGATACGGTGTACCTGATCTATTTACAATAGTTATTTCATTACCTGTATTATTACTGGTAGCATCACCCCATTTTATAGCTGTTACACCAGTACTTTCATTCACTCTAAAGCATGCAGCATCAGTTTCGTCCTCTACCCATACATGACCAAAGAGATTCCCTTGTGGCAATGCTATTGAATCGTTTGCACCTAACGAAAAACTTGCATTATATGTTGTTATGCCGTTTTGGATATACGTACTATCTGATTGTAAAATAGCATTTGTAGTAAGATTGCCTGGTGTAATTATGTCACCCCCATTTTTTATTTGGAGTAGCGTAACATCATCAGAATTTATAAATAAAGTATTTGTTGTAGAGTTTGTATTGTCAGTACCTTTTGAAGTGAAAGTAGACGTGACAGACTGTGTATTAATACCTACCCTACTGTTATCAAATTCAATGTAAATCATATTCACTTCCCCATTTTGAGAAGCGTTTGACGTTGAGATAAAACCCCTGTTTGAAGTGGTGTTTGTGTAGCCTGCGAATGCACCTAAATAAGTGCATTGACTTTGGTTTGTGACTAGATTTCCTGAGTTTGCTCCTAATGATGCATTCCCAAAACCAGATGTTAAACTTGTCATTGT
>Ga0208771_1000943_pt1 | contig 16198 bp, 12 predicted proteins | sample AntAceMetag02UKX_FD_184775 | JGI IMG/M metagenome (GOLD analysis project Ga0208771, IMG submission 184775) | Saline lake microbial communities from Ace Lake, Antarctica - Antarctic Ace Lake Metagenome 02UKX (SPAdes) (version 2) | ecosystem: Environmental > Aquatic > Non-marine Saline and...
CAGATTGGGAAAAATTTATTAAATTGGCGCAAGCCCCGTAATACTACGCATTACGGGGGGAGTGATTCCTTCTGATTTATTAACTTATTTTTCCTCTATTTCTGTCTAAACATTGGGGACCCCCTCATTAAACAGGAGGATTTTATCATGAAATTTAAAATTATGTTTCACAGACTATCAATACCCATTATAATATTAATTTTGCTAACTACTAATTTAACATACTCTCAATCAGGAATAATTACTTTTGACGAACAAAGATATAATGAAATAAGAGATGTTCGTTTATACAGAGGAGGACCAAATACAATAACTGATCCAGTGATGGGTCTTAATTTTTATGTTGCTTATGGAGAAATGTATATAACTCGATTTAACGATCGAAATATGCTTTTCTTCTCGCCTTTTACTCCGACCACAACAGATCCTGTAGGGAGGGTCGTTATTCAGTTTGATAATTTAAAAGAATATGTGAGAGTGAAGGCATCACATGATTTAACTCCTGTACATGCATCCCCTTATTTTACAGTTAAATTTTATAAGGATTATGATCCATCTAATCCACTTGCAAGCACAACTGGAAGTTGGGAGAGTTGGCCAAGCTATGAATGCTCTAATACAACATCTGGAATAAAAATGATAATTGTAGATACTAAATTTGCGGAGAATAATATAGACAAAATCGAATTTACCGAGTTAGGAGGTGGATCTCCTGGTCCTGCTCCAACAAATTTGATTGCATTAAACGGTTATAACAAGGCAATACCTTTAGCCTGGAAAGCTCCATCAGGATTGTTGTTACAGAACCCGGAGGCAAACATTAAATTAATTCCTAATCAAAAAAACATTCCAGATTGGACCCAATCTAATGTCGATTTGAATAATCAAAATTTAATTTCTCAACAAAATTTATTACTTCAACAAATAGAATCAAGTGAAATTTTTTCAAAAAGAGTAATAAATATCCTTCAATCTAATACTGCTTCACCAACTGGCTATAATATTTATCGTAGTACATCATCAAACGGTTCTTATTCAAAAATCGCCAGCAATGTTACCCTCACTTATTACCGAGATGAACCTGTCAATAATGGACAGGCTTACTATTACAAGATTACAGCTGTTTACAGTGGGGGTGAAAGTGACTTTTCAGACAAAGTAAATGGAACAGCTTCTTCCAATTATCTTATTAGCGCTGGTTGGGCTTCATCTGCTCCAAATATTGATGGTTCGATTGGTTCTAGTGAATGGTCTAATGCTGCAACAAAAATCATTACTTATCCTGGTGAGTCTGGTACTGTAATGCTATATGTAATGAATAATGGCAGCAAATTATATTTTGCGATTAATGATCAACGTAATCCAAGTCTTGGAAATATGGATGGCTTGGGTATTCTTTTTGATTTAAACAAGAATCGTGAATGGCCATCATCCAGTGGCAGCAATGAAGGAATTATTCAACTCTATTTGGAAAATGGTTCGATGATAGCGCGCTACCAAGGACTCTATGGTAATTGGCCAAGCGCCGTTCATGGCGATGCCTGGCAAACACCAAGTGGAATATCGCATAAACTGACTGCAAATTCAGGACATGTACAATGGGAAGGCAGTTTTGATTTGAGTTCCAGCCCAATTAAAACATCTCCCGGTAATACGATTGGGATTCTGATTTACTCAATTAATAATGGTTCAGATTTCACCGGTGTTTGGCCCCAGGAGACAGTTGATAAATTACCATCCTTAGCTTCTGGAAATGCATGGGCACATGGACCGTTCAGTTATGGTGATCTAAAATTAAAATCTTCCGGTTCAACCGTTCCTGCCGCACCGAGCAATTTAACTGCATCAGCCGTATCCAGTTCACAAATAAATTTGACCTGGCAGGATAATTCTAATAATGAATCCGGTTTCAAGATTCAACGAAAAACAGGCTCAACAGGTAGTTGGTCAACAATACACACTACTTCTGCAAATGTTACATCATATCAGAATACCGGATGCAGCGCCAACATTACCTATTATTACCGGATCTATGCATATAACAGCACTGGTAACTCCAATTATTCTAATGAAGCGAATGCTACGACCCAGCCAGCAGGAACAGCTCCTTCAGCGCCAGGTAACTTAACTGCATCGGCAGTTTCTACATCTCAAATAAATTTGACCTGGCAGGATAATTCTAACAATGAATCCGGTTTCAAGATTCAAAGTAAAGAAGGTGCTGCTAGTTGGTCAACAATATACACGACTTCTGCTAATGCGACATCTTTTCAAAATACCGGGCTCAGCGCTAATACAACCTATTCTTACCGGGTATATGCTTATAATAGCACTGGTAACTCGGGGTATTCTAACGAAGCGAATGCCACGACTCAAGGGACAAGCAATCCGCCAATTTATCCGGTTGCATCGAGTCCTCAATTTATTGGCAACGAGTTCTGGGTGGATATTGAAGTCGGCTCAAGCAGTAACACTGTTACTGATTTAAAAATTGTCTCATTTGAGCTAAACTATACAAATACCGCAATTGTCGATTATGTATCTTACGAGGTTGGTTCATTTATAACCGCAGCCCAGACGAACGTAATTTCTGATGATCCCAATGGTAAAATAAGCGCATCAGTGTACAGAATAACTGGAGGAAATTCTGGGAATGGAGTTGTTCTGCGTTTGAAGTTCAAAATATCAAATTCTGCTGCACAAGGACAGACCATTTGCTTTAGTATTGGTGCGGTTCAAGCAAACGGTTCAAGTGGCGGGGCAATAACACTGACACCTGCTGCTCCTGTCTGTACAGAAATTAGTTCTGGCATTGCTGTCTGGCCTGGCGATGCTAATAATGACGGGCTAGTTTCAATTTTTGACATTAATTCAATTGTTGCTATCCATTGGAATAAAACAGGAACAACAAGACCTAATGCTTCAATTCAATGGACTGCCCAACCATGCCCGCCATGGAATCCTGAAGCTGCTACTTATGCAGACTGTAATGGTGACGGGACAGTCAGCATTTTTGATATCAATTCTGTTATTGTAAATTTTGGTAAGGCACACGGATTGTTGGCTGCTTTTATATCTGCAGATGAAGAACCATCAAAAAAACAATCCATCCTACCAAAATATTCTCAGTGCTTATCAACAGATGCTTCAATTTACATGGAGACAAGAGATTATAATACCAGCAGTGAAGAATTTTGGGTTGATATACTCATTGGTTCTGCAAGTCAGCCAGTAACTGATTTGAGAGTAGTATCATTCGAGTTGACTTATACCAATACTGCCAATATTGATTATGTAAGCTATCAACCTGGGAGTTTTATGTCAGGAGCACAAGCGACTGTTATTGCAGATGATACAAATGGCAAAATCAGCGCATCTGTATATCAAACATCTGGAAGCAGTTCCGGGAATGGTGTTCTATTATCTCTGAAATTTAAAGCAAGTATCGGAAACCAGGTAAATTTTGATTTTGCTGGTGTAATGGCAAACAGCTCAGACGGTAGCACAATTGCTTTAAACTCCACAGGAACATCTATTGTGACTGATGTTGATTTTGAAAATACGGAGAAAGCGATCCCAAAGCAATTTCTGCTGCAACAAAATTATCCCAATCCATTTAATCCTGAAACAACAATAAGGTTTTCTCTTCCAAAAGATAATCAGGTCGAATTGACGATATACAATGTATTGGGTCAGAAAATCCGTAACTTGATTTATCAGAACTATCCTGCTGGTGAACATGTTGTTCAATGGGATGGGCGAGATTATTCTGGAGAGATAGTTAATTCAGGTATCTATATTTATAAGATCAAAGTAGGAGATTTTACTGATATGCAGAAAATGACATTCATGAAATAATAACAAACAGCGCCAGGTGTTTTTTTAAAATGCCTGGCGTATTTTTTAAGGAATACAGATTGTATTATATTGTTATTAATATTTCTTGGCAAGCAAATTTATTCCCTTACAACCTTTAAAAATTGTAACTATTCAGATATTCGTTGAATAAATGTCATTCTGAACGAGTGTTGTGATTGGGGTAGATAGGAAGTGAAGAATCTCTTATTATAAAGGAAAATTGTAAAAAAACAGACGAGATTCTTCGGTCGCAAGCTCCCTCAGAATGACATTTGTAACCATGCTGAATAGTTAAAATAAATTATTAAAACACACCAAAATATTTCAATCCTTCTTTTAAAAAAAGCACCGCGAAAAATAAAAGTAAAACACCCAAAAATTTATTTACATAAATATAAATTTTACTTTTTAACAGGCGCTTTGACTTGCCAATAAAAACAGCCACAAAAATTTTAGCTCCAATAAGGCAACAATAAAATCCAATCAAATATTGAATTGAAAAGACAATATGAATTTGATGCGCTTTAATTACTGTGGGCGCTCCGATTGATAACCAAAAAATATAAGGGTGCGGGTTTAATAAATTTGCAATGATACCTTTTTTAAGTGATTTCGGATTTTTCCATTCATCGTTAATTTCAAGCCCGCGGAAAAAAAGACTTTCATAACCCAGGTAACACAAAAAAACTGCTCCAAGAATTGAGATCAATCCTAAAATGATATCAACTTCCGTTAGTCGTGAAATAATAAAAATAGTAACCAACACAATTGGCAAATCAGTAATTAATGGAGCGATTGAAACTTTGATGCCTTCTTTAATATTGTGTTGTAAAGTTTCGGAAATAACCAGCGTTAACAATGGTCCAGGGGAGAAGCCGGCGCTAAGTCCAAATACTATTCCAGATAAAAGAAAGCTCGTCATAACGTTTATAAAATTTTGGTTCTTTGTATGAATTATTTTGCAACCGCAAAGTCGCGAAACCCGCAAAGAAAAAATTTATGTAACTATTCAGTGATGGTGATGTATTGTTAGAAATATAGAATCAAAAATTATAGCAGAATTATTAATGGCAGAATAATAATAAATAGAAAGCATCATGCCAATAAATACTCGTTTTAAAGGTAAGAATATTTATTATAGGGCAATTCAGTGGATCAATTTCAATAAGCATAGCATTACTTTCAAAATAATTTTAAATAAATCATTTTTATTATTCTGCTATAAATCATTCTGCCATATAATTTTTTTTTATCAAATGTTTGCTATAATGTTAGCAGAATTATTTTTAGCTGAACAGACTGAGAAGTTACAATATTTATTAAGCTTTCGTAAAGGTAATATTCCGAAATTAATTTTTATTTAACTGAACATTTACAAATTTATTAGAAAAGAATCAAAAAAGAAAATGTGATAATTTGAGCAATTGATCAATTATCTTTAACTTTGCACTTTTTAAGCGCTCCACGTTCTTTGCGTCTTTGCGGTGAATTTTTTTTGCAGCTCGCCGCGCTATGCATTAAATGAGATAGATTATACATTAAAAAATATGTTTAGGTGATAGTTACATTTTAACCCTTAACGAGTATATAAATCATTTTCAAGTAAAATATATTTAAGGTTTAATATGTCTTTTTCCGAAAAATCTAATCCTTTCAGAATATAATCGTTAATTGTCCCATAATCCGTTTTTATTTGATTTAATGCAGCTTCTAAATATTCTTTTCGGGCTTCAAAGAAGGGAAGAAGCCTTTCCCTGGTAACACCAAAAATTGACAAATATCTAAATCGATTCATAAATTCATCTTTAATGTCTTCAAAGCACTCATTGGTTAGCAAGTAGTCTTGTTCCACTAATTCAATGGGCGCGTCCAATAATAGCTGAATTAAAGCACAGGCAAATCCAGTACGATCTTTCCCGCCTTTGCAGTGTATTAAAATTGGTAGGTTATCGCGCTCAGCAATTAATTTTAAAATGGTTGAAAATTCATCTGTAAAGTCAGTTACAAACTCCTGGTAAATTTCGATTAAAACTTTTTCAAAATTTATCTTTCTGGCTTTTCCTGAAACCAGTGCAATAATTCTTGGTATTAATGCCAACTCATTGTGTCTTTTTGATTTCATCGGAATGTGAGCGGATTTGACACCTGAATCGTTGGGAATGCGATCGGGTTCCTTGCGCACTTCATCATCTGCCCTTAAATCGCATACGACCTTAATGCCGAGTGACTCGATTACTTTCAGATCATTGTTTGTTAATCTTGCTAAACTTTCGCTGCGATAAAGTAAGCCTGTTTTTATTTTAGTCCCATTTTGGATTTTATAACCGCCAAAATCTCGGAAGTTAAAAGCTCCTTCTAATTCAATACATCTTTTTTCATTCATATTTGATTGTCCAAAACTTGAATATCTGTGTAAACAATTGTTTATCAATAATGGCTGCTAACATCACTCCTGCGCCATACATTATTATATCAACCTGATCAAATGTAACTCCTAATACTGATATTCCAAAATATTGACAAATTTCAGCCGTTGTTGCAACTGAAAATACAATAAGCGACTTTACGCGCCAGTCCCTTAAAAAATCGATTGGAAACTCATTTGCACATAATAAGAAGTAAGCTCCAAAAGGTAGGATAAAATCAGAAAAATAGCTGTAATAAAGAATGTATAAGTCTCCATTTAAAAACGTGCCAATTCTGAAAATATGAATTAGTGCTATTATTATCTGGATAGTGATGACGAAGAAAACTTTTTTTGCTGTATTTTTCATTTTATTTTCTTTTCAAAATACGCCAATGAAAAATAAAAGTCAAGACAAAATTGAATATCACAAATTTTTTCCTTGAATTTATGGTGATTTTATCTTATGTTTATAGCTCAAAAACAAAAAAAAATATTGACAGAATTACAGGATTAAACAGGATGTTTAAAAATAATATCCTGATTTATCTTTTTTTATCCAGTTATCCCGTCAAAAATATGTTTCAAAATACAGGAGAAGATATGCCAGAAAGCAGTATGAATAGATCAAAATCTATACAGGATTCAAAAGACATCTTTAATTATGCTTTAGAAAACGTACTTCCTGAACCAGCTTTAAAACGCTACGTAAGCCTGGATGAAAAAACCGACACGTTGACTGTGGCAGGTAATGAATACAAACTCAAAGACTACAATAAAATATTTATTATTGGCGGTGGCAAAGCAGCCAGACGTACATGTGCAGAATTAACAAGAAGTTTAGGTGATAGAATTACTGCCGGCGTTTTGAATGTTTATCAAGATCAGGCAAATGAACCTATCTCAGATAAGATCAAATTTTTTGGCGCCGATCATCCTACTCCAAACAAAGAAGGAGTTGCAGGGGCTAATCAAATGGTAACCCTCTTAAAGAGTGCGGACAATAAAACATTAGTGATCGCCCTGATCTCAGGTGGCGGCTCGTCTTTAATGGCTCTGCCTGTACAGGGAATTACCCTGGACGATTACCAGGCTATTAGCAAATTATTACTAACAGTACCAGCCACCATTGATGAAATAAACGCCGTGCGAAAACATCTCGATCCGCTCAAGGGCGGCGGCATGCGTAAATTTGCCGAAAATGCAGGCGGATTTATTTCGCTGGTATTGTCAGATGTCCCGGTTACCAAAACTGGCATTGTTGATGATACTTCAGTCATCGCTTCCGGTCCCACTGTTGTTGATGATTCAACTTTTGAGTCAGCAAAAAAAGTGCTCACAAGCCACGGAATCTGGGATGCTGCACCCGAAGCAGTAAAAAAATATTTTGAAAATAACCTGGGGAAACAGGAGAACGAAACCCTACCCAAAAATTCACCCCTGTTAGCTGAAAGTAAAAGTTTATACGTTATGATCGCCAACAATGACCGGGCAATGGAGGCGGCGAAAGAAAGAGCAGAGCAGCTTGGTTATTCAACACACTTAATTGGCTGGAACACCGGTTCAACAGAAGATAAAATTAAAGCAGAAGTAACTCAGGAAATTGAAAATATCTGGGGGGTAATTACTCCTTTTTTGACTGACAATGACAATATTACTTTCGGCAGTTTTTCCACTGACGGCGTTGACGGTCACTCTGATCTCGCCGGTGCTATTGCTGATTTGAATACTTTGAAGTTAGCAAAAAGCAAAGGAATCGATTATCGGAAACATATTGCTAATTATGACTCGGCGACTTTTTTTAAAAAACTTGAGTTGGAAATAAAAACAGGAGCGACTGGTACCAATGTCGCGGATATTAGTTTAGTTTTGATTACCAATCCAAATAATTCTTATCGCAAGACAGCGATCATCTTTGGCGGTGAAGCCACAGTAAATGTCAATCTGCCCAAAGGTAAAAAACCTGGTTTTGGCGGGAGAAATACTCATCTAACTTTATTAGCGGCTGAAAAACTGTCTCAGCGAAAAAGTAGTGAGGGTAGTCTCACTAAAAAAGCCATTCGTGATGGTCTCATCAAAGCTAAAATTGCTGAATCTCAAATTGATATTAGTGATGTTGGTTGCCTGGGTTACGCCACAGATGTTGGCCCCATCAGCCTTGTACCGAAAGCAGTCATTGGTGTACGCAGTCATGAAGATGTGGAAAAAGCAGTAAAATTTGCTTACGAGAAAAATATTCCGGTAACTGCCAGAGGCGCGGGCAGCGGATTACCTGGTCAGTCGGTTGGTTCTGGCATTGTTCTGGATATGCGCTCCATGGACGAAATGAAGGTACTGGAAGATCACCACGAAGGCGGCAAGATAATTTATGCCCAATCAGGAGTAATCTGCACAAGGTTAAATAATTTTTTAGCAGAATATGGTGTGTTTTTAGCTTCTTATCCTGCTTCCACTGATATGGCTACCATTGGCGGTATGATTGCCAATAATTCATCAGGCGCGAATTCCTGCAAGTTAGGAACTACCATGCACCAGGTTTTAGATTTACACGTGGTCTTGTCTGATGGAACAGGCTTGTGGACTTCAGAGATAGAATCTGATAAAGAACCGTGGAATAAAATTTTACAACTCATTAATGAAAACAAAGAGGCGATAAAAAGGGATTTCCCTAAAGTAGCTAAAAATTCTTCAGGTTACAATGTATTAGATATTTTCAATCAGCTTGAAAAAGGCGTGCCTGTTGACTGGGCACGGCTGTTTGCTCACTCTGAAGGCACCCTGGGTATTATCACTGAGGCAAAATTACGGGCAGTCCCGCTGGCAAATCAAAAGTCAACCTGCATTGTCTATTTCACAGATCTTAAGGAAGCTTGCGGGTCAATACCGAAAATTTATAATCTGGGAGCATCCTGTTTTGATACAGTAGCTACCACTAATCTTGGGCTCGTCCGAAAGGCTTTTCCAAAGCTTAACATACGCAAAGATGCCAGGGTAATGTATATCATTGAGTTTGATGATTTGGAAGTAAAACCAGACTCCAATGATCCAGCAAAACGAATCGGCACTGTAAAATTAATGGATGAAAAAGCTGCTGCTGAGCTAATTCAAAGCCAGGTCGAAGCATTAAAAAAACTATTGGACAAGGACTATCCTGAAACAGCCATTGGTTTTGACATGGCTACGGACCCAGCAAAACAAGATGCCTTCTGGCTGGGAAGAAGAAGCGCTTTACAGGTACTTTACGCTTATGACCCAAATAAAATACCGCTTACCATGATTGAGTGTGTGGTGATTCCCAGGGATGAGAAAAAACTATTAGACTTTATCAGCTTTATGGATGCGACGTTTGAACAAAACCAGGTAGTTGCTGGCATGCATGGTCATGCTGGAGATTGTAATTTCCACATTTACCCTCTGCTTAATTTGAGCCAACAGCAAGACAGGCAAAAACTGGTCAATGTGATGACCAAAATCACACAAAAAGTAACTGAACTTGGCGGAAGTATGAGCGGCGAACATGCTGATGGGAGGACCAGGGGAGTAATTTTACCCTATGTATTTGGAACGGAACTGTTTGACCTGTTTGTCAAAATAAAACAACTGATGGATACAAGAACTATGTTGCATCCTGGATCAAAGATAATTAGAGAGGCTCGGGACAAAGACCTTTATCAGGCTATTAAGGATATGGTAGGCATAGAAGAAAAAGACAGCCAGCTCAATCTTGCCAAATATGAAGATTTTTCCCATCTGTTCAGTGGTGTTTGTTCACTCTGTTCTTTATGTACTAATTATTGTCCAATATTCCAAAAAATACCTGAACAATTCAGCGCCCGCTCCGAGGCTGCTCCTACATTCAAGCGTTCCCTGGCTATTGCTCTGGAAGGAAACGAAAATTCTAAAGAAATAAAAAATGATCCTGAATTTAAAAAGATATTCGACTTGTGTTTGCTCTGTGGTCAATGTACTTATTATTGTCCCACCGATGCCAGTATGCGCGATATGGTTGCCAAAATTAGGGAAAACCAGCCGAGCAAGGTTATAGCGCCGTTAATGTATCATATCAGGATTCGTCAAGTTTTATACAAATTCACGCTTAAATTTATTAGTTTAATACAAGGTGTTTGGCAAAACAAATTGAGCCGCAGGGCTATCTCCTATCTGCCGAAAAAGATGCTTCCCACAAGTATGCCCTATGAACGCAATGTGCCAAAATTTTCTAAATCTATATTGGCAAAGCGATATCCCAAATTAGTTAATATCTCATCATCTGAAGCAGACATTGCTTATTTTCATGGTTGCAGTTCAGATATATTTGCCGATCCTATTGCTGACAGTTTCCTCAATATTGCCAGTCATAATAACTGGAAGGTATCATTACCCAACCAGCGTTGCTGTGGTGAACCTTTTGCTGCCGTAGGGAATACAGAAAAATATCACACACTTGCCAGGTACAATATTGATAAGTTCAAAGATTACAAATATATAATTGCTCACTGCCCATCCTGTATTTTGGCTTTTAAGGAATATCCCAATGAATTTTCGAAAATAGGAGATAAAGAATACGAAAAAAAATCAAAAGCAATAGTTAAGAAACTTTATAACCCTGCTCAATTCATTATGGAAGTAATTGGAGCAAGCAATCTGAAACCGCCTGCTGGAGAACTGAAGCAAAAAGTAACTGTGCATCTTTCCTGCCACGAAAAATTAGGCAACCAGATAACAGACACGCCTAACTACACCCAAGAGTTTCTCAATCTTGTTCCTGGACTAAAGGTTGTAAATATGAAAGGAGCAGATGAGTGTTGCGGATTGGGTGGACCCTGGGGGCTTGGTCGCCATTATGACTTATCCGTAAAAATGCGCAAAGATAAAATTAGTAACATCATAGATTCAAACGCAGATGTGGTTACCAGTTGGTGTTCAGGTTGTATGATGCAGATGAGAGATGGGCTTGGTCAAGCGGAAAGTAATATTAAAACAAAACATCCGTTGGAATTGTTGAGTGAGGCTTATGGTTGAGGTGTTTTGGTTGATGGGTATAGCTCATATTTGATTTTCATGAAACCTTGATCTCTAAGTATTTATATTTTATCCACTGACTTTATTTTTTAAATATGATAAATCCGGTTTATTTTGGCGGAACTTTTTGTTAGCCTATTTGTATATTATTTGTATGGCAAATGTAATTACAAATTATTAAAATTAGACAGGAGTATTAATAATGCCTAGAACTGCAACAATACAAGCTCGAATTGATCCCAAAATTAAAGCGAAAGCACAAGAAATATTGAGCACACTCCACATATCAATGTCAGAAGCAATTTCTATGTATTTAACACAAGTTACTCTACAAAAAGGGATTCCTTTTGACCTAAAAATCCCAAATGAACTCACCGCTGAAACGATAAGAAAATCAGAAAGAGGTGAAGAACTTCATCAGGTTAACACTGTGGATGAACTCTTCAAGGAGCTCAAAAGTTGACAATAATTTATACGACTCAATTCAAAAGGGATTATAAGAAAATTATTCAGTATAAGATAAAAAGGGGTCTTTGGACAAAAAAGGCAAAAAATTTACTTTCCCTTTAGTTTTATCTTTGTAATAGTCAAATATTTTATTATATATTTCTGATTTATCAATAGTTCCCCAATAATTATTAGTAATATCAACATCGTCGTTTCCTAATAAATAGAAATTATAATTACTATTGTTATAAATAGAATTTTGAGAAAAAATTCCAGAAGTAAATTTTATTCCTATTTCTCCATTTTTAATCAAATTGTTTTCAACTGTTGCTGAATTTTCTAATTCAATACCTAAAGAATATCCATTTAAAATATTACCCTCTATTACAGCATGATCGCCACCAGTTATAGATGTCTTTTTCACTAAATTAATTTTATTATTTTTTATTACACTATTAGAATATGCTTTTATGCCGTCTCCAGATATGTCAGATAATTCATTTCCTAATACCTTTGATTTACTTGTTAATATGCCATATCCATCTGAATTAGTAGCTAATTTTAATATTTTATTATCTTCTATTGTACTCCCATCATCTGCGTTAATTCCACTAATTTCAATACGTCCAAAGTGAGCAAAAGCACTAATGTTTCTAATAATATTCCCTTTTATGCTAGCAGGTTGTGAAAAAGAATCTATACCATATGTACTGCCACTATTTTTACTATAATGGGGTTCACTTTTAGCACGCAATCCATCTATAATATTGTTTTCAATACGTTTTCCCATTGATCTTATTCCATAAAGATTAGTCTGAGGATTAGATATAATGTTAGATATTTTATTGCCTATTATATCATCCTCTGTTTGGATAGCACAACATAAACCAGCTTCACCAGCTTCAATTGATTCTAAAGTATTTTCCAACACCTTACCTGCCGATAAGATACCAAAAAGACTCTCTTTTGAAGTAATATTTCTAATAATATTATTTCTTAATAAAAGAGTGATCTGAGGTGCATAGATTGATGCAAATATTTTTGGTACCCAAGTAAAATCATATGAAACATCATTGCCTTTATCAGTATACATAACGCCACCAGCATACTCAATAATTGCAAATTCAATAATTGAGCCCTTTAGATATTTATTATTACCAAAAACTGCACCAATACTATTGGGTTCAAATTTAATTCCACCCCAAAAACCACCATATGGTTTATCAATATGTGCTGTAAAAATGATTCTTTTTTCTTCTGTACCACGTGCATTTAATTCACCAAATATTATAAGAGAAGTTTTTTGTGTAAATCTGATAACTGTGCCAGCTTTAATAATTAATTTAACACCTTCAAGTACAGTAACATCAGAGGTAACAATATATGGTGAATCTGATTGTTTCCATATCGTATCTTCCATAATCATTCCTTTTACCTCAACTGGAAAGACTTTTAAAGGAAATGATAATGTTAGAAGTAACAATATTAAGCAAATAATTTTTTTCATTTTTTCCTCCATTGTAAAAGTGTAAAATTAAAGTAATTTCATCTATTAACTAAAGTCTTAATAAAATAGGGAAAAACGATAAAATGTTAATACAAGACTCATTTCATATTAATATCACCTCCTCATAATTAAATATCTCAAAAACTCTCACCAAGAATACCTAAGTTTAATAATATATTATTTGGTTTTAAGTTTTTATTTGTACTGTCGTTCTGATATTATTGAAATAAAGAATTTACTCCGATCCTTTTGCCATTATTGCAATAGGTTCTGCTTGTTTTTTATTATAATCTAAGGAAAGTTTTTGATGATTGAAAACTTCAAAGATAGTAGCAACTCCAGCGACACCTACAGTCACTAAATAAAATAAGCCCAATCCAATATGTCCAACAAGGAAGCGTTGAATACCAGCGAGACCTAAAAAACCCAACAAAGTCGCAATTAAAATAGTTGTAGGACTTTTTCTTTTTACACGATAATCTGTTGCAAATCGTTCAGCTTGAGTATCATTCATGTCCAACAATAGAGATTGAATAAAAACTTGTTCATTCCCTTTAAGTTCAGGTAAGATTTTTTTTACATCAGCCATTTTGTACTCCTTCTATTTTTTTGTAAGGTTTTAAAATAATATTTAGATTTAGTACTTCCTTGTTACTTTCCCTACACACTTTGATGGTACAGGTCTGTCAGGATGAAAGCCTTGTTCATTATATAGGGTGCATGTTGCTTTCTTATGATCGGATGACCATACCTTACAGTGTTTACAATCAGCACACCTATCACCTGATTTTATTGTTGCCATTATAATCTCCCCAGGTTTAATTAAACTTATTAGATAATAACTTAACTAATGGGTTAAATATTAAGGATTTCAATAATCCTTTTAGTTTTGAATTTGATAACTTAACAGAAATGGAAGGAGAAAATTTATAATATAAACTTACAATGGATTGACCAAAAGATGACTTGAGCAGATATGAATCTCGAAATTTTCTTAAAACAACAACTTCTGGAGCTTCATATGAATCATAAATTGCTGTTGCAATAAAGCATCCCCCTTTTTTATCCATTCTCATGATATTTCCACTTTGTTCAAATGCCATGTAGTTTGTCATGTGATTAGCAACTATATGAAATACTGCTTCTGGTGATACACCAGTTTTTTGTGTTATTATTGACACATTCACTGATGGGTTTACTTTTCCCTGCTCTAAATTCATTGCTGCCTTATCCATTTCTTCAGTTATTATAGCCATGATTTTCTCTTTATTGTTCATAGCTTCAGGGATATAGTATTGTGGATCCATTATTTTTCTCCTTTTTAAAGTATGAGATTTTAAATTTTTATTATAAGGCTAACGATTTGGCTTACCCGCCAGCGAAACACCCGCACAGAATTTCGGAAAAGCACGGACTATGACTAACAATCAAATTTTCAGAAATCGCGCTGCCGCTAGCTGGTCGGGTAGAGCCACTGGTTAGCGCAACGAACTTAAACCAACGCACCAAACGCTAACTGACCCGCCGATCTGTTTTTTATAATAGTGCTTTTTACCTTTTTCTTTTTTCTCTGACTTTCCCCTTTGGTGTAATTTTTCCTTTTGCTCTAGCGTCAAACTTTTGTTTAATTGTTTCAGTTGAAAGGGGCGGTATCGCGAGTAGGCTGGGAAATTTTTTCACTTTCCCACATTTTTAAACCCGAAGTGCCAAACCAATCTTTTATATAATAATGCTTTTTTCCTTTTTCTTATTTTCAGACTCCACTCTTTTGTTTCGGTCTTCTTTTTGCTTTGGCGCCAATCTTCAATTTCAGATTCTTTCGTTTGCGCTTGTTTGCTTGGCAAGCAGTGATTCTGCCTTTAAATCTAAATAAAATTTCATGTAGTCTCTGGATTTTCTTTCTAGGCAAATAGACATGCATAGATAAAAACCATATTTATTCTATTTTACGCAGTTTAGCCACTTCAAAAAGGATATTAGATTGGCTTCTACCGCTTACCGCACTGGTCGATGTTATAGGAACTAAATAGGCAAATAATTCTATAGTGTCCTGCATTTTTAATTCAAATACCAAGTCACTTTTTGATTTAGGAATAACAACTCTCATTGATATTGAAGTCATATCATTAGGATCTGTAACCATAATTCTTACAAAGTCTTTTCTGTATTTTGCTGGAAGATCCATAACCACGGTATTTATATTCATAAACTTAACCTTACAGCGAATCCACTTATTAGCCCCTTCTTCCGCAAAAGCAGGATTAATAACTTTCTTAAATGGAAGTAAAGTATATCCATCATCAGTAGCTGGTGGAGTCTTCATAACAGTTGAGGAACTGCAACTAAAGAAAATAACCACCAATAAAAGCATAGTTACAAAATTCAACATTCTAATTGTTATTTTCATAATTAACTTCTCCTAAATTTATGTTAGTAATTTATTATTTTGATTATTCGAACAGAATCACTGCTTCAGTTGCCAGCGCTAACATATTGGATTAGCTACCTAATTTCACCAAAATTTAATGGCTAATATTAGGCATAAATTTCCATATATGGCAATTTGTTCCTATTATTAGGAATAAATAAATTGCCATTATTGGCTATTTTCTTGGGGCGGGTGTCGATTGTTGATATTTCCATTATTAACCATTTTTAATTCTCCTGTTTAATAATTCGCTTTGATAATCCTAATTCTAATACTTCTTGGTATGGTAATTCCCAAACTTTCTTTTTGCAATTTTACTAAAATAAGATCAAGTGAAACATAATATTCTTCGTGAGTCGTTTGGGACAGTGAATTAATTAAGTTGTACATTTTACAAAACAACATCAGTAATTTTAAAGCAATTAGGGAATACCAGTTGTTCAAGTTATTTAATTCACGTCCCTTGGTATATTTTATTGGAAACAGATTGGCAGATCGTTGAGCAGTGTGCAAGTTGTTCATATCAAGACCA
>Ga0208771_1000947_pt1 | contig 16179 bp, 14 predicted proteins | sample AntAceMetag02UKX_FD_184775 | JGI IMG/M metagenome (GOLD analysis project Ga0208771, IMG submission 184775) | Saline lake microbial communities from Ace Lake, Antarctica - Antarctic Ace Lake Metagenome 02UKX (SPAdes) (version 2) | ecosystem: Environmental > Aquatic > Non-marine Saline and...
ATTCTCTCCCTAAGAATTTTAACTTTAACAATTTTATAGATCTTTTTAGAAGAGCAAATTATATTGTTTATTTTAAAAACAGTATTATAGTTACAATTGTTTCGATTCTTTTAATATTATCTATTTCATCCCTTGCTTCATATGTTATAGCTAAATACAAATTTAAATTATCTAATTTTCTATATATGTATTTTCTTGCTGGTATAATGATTCCCATTAAATTAGGAACTGTCAATATACTTCAAATTATGGTTAAATTACACCTCTTCAATAATATTGCATCATTAATAGTAGTATATACAGCTATGGGTATTCCAATAGGCATATTTATTCTTACTAGTTTTATAAAGGAAATACCTGAAGAATTAAGTAATGCAGCGAGAATAGATGGATGTAGCGAACCACGGATATTTTTTAATATAATAATTCCTTTAATCCGGCCGGCTTTATCAGCAGTTGCTATTTATAATTTTGTACCAATATGGAATGAGTTTTGGTTTCCATTGATATTACTTAAATCAAGAAGTGCTTGGACGGTACCTTTGGCAACAGCACAATTGTTTGGACAGTTTGAAACTCAATATGGATTAGTTTTTGCTCTATTAACAATGGCTTCATTACCGGTAATTGCTTTCTATTTACTTTTATCTAAACAGTTTGTAAAAGGATTATCTGCAGGGGCTTTAAAGGGATAAATTCTGTAGATATATGAGATAATAGTTTTGTTATGAAGCAATATAAAGAAAAAAGAAATTGGAGGATAAGACAATATGATTAAAATTGGCATTATTGGTTGTGGGTTTATGGGAAAGGCTCACGCTAACTGTTATAGAACTCTACAGAATGTTAAAGTTGTAGGTGCGTACGATATTCGACCAGATAAGGCAATGGAGATAGCTAATTTAACCGGAGCAAGAATATTTACCAATGTGGATGAATTAATAAATAAAAAAGAAATTGATGCTATTAGTATTTTTCTTCCTACATATTTACATAAAGAATTCGTTATAAAATCTGCCCAGGCCAAGAAACATATATTTTGCGAGAAACCATTTGCGCTTACAGTAAAAGATGCAGAAGAAATGATTAAAGAAGTGGAGAATGCGAAAGTCAAATTAATGATTGGCATGGTGTTACGTTTTTGGCCAGAATATATTGAATTTAAGAGGATTGTAGATTCAGAGATATACGGTAAATTAAGAGTTCTTACTTGCACTCGTCTTAGTTCACGTCCTATATTTGGATGGGATAAATGGTATTTTGACCCAAAGCGAAGCGGTGGAGCTGCTCTTGATCTACATATACATGATACAGACTATATTTATTATTTGTTAGGAAAGCCCAAATCAGTACGCTCCTTGAGAAAAATATCTAATCAAGGGATGGAATATATTAGCACAACCTATAATTATGAAAGTGCTATAGTCAATGCCGAAGGTGGTTGGATAGAACATTCATTCGGATTTGTTCAGGCGATAAGAGGAGTGTTTGAAGATGGGACTGTTTTAGAGTATAACTCAAAAAATCAGTCGTTAATTATTTATGGAAAAGAAAAGGCTAAACTGGTAAATATTCCAAAGCTAAATTTAGATTTGGTTAACGCCGGTGGTAATATTTCTGAACGTGATGGATATTATAATGAAGATAAATATTGGATTGAATGCTTGCAAAATGATAAATACCCGGAAAGAGTTACCCCTGAAGAAGCAAAAATATCTTTAGGGATTGTTCTTAAAGAAATAGAATCAGCAAAAATTGAGAAAGAGATTTTATTATGAAAATGAAACTTGGTACAATGGTTCCTGTTACTAAAAATACAAATGTAAAAGAGAGTTTTGAAGAGGTAGCTAAATTAGGAATGCAAACTTGTCAAATTTCCTGTACAGCAGAATTTATGATAGATAAACTGAAACCAAAAGACATAAGAAAGGCTTCAGCAGAGTTTGGTATTGAGATAAGTTCTTTCTTTTTAGTGTTTAAAGGACAGGTTTATAATAGATTAGAAGAGGGGGCTTCAACGGTAGGTTTTATTCCTGAGGAATTTCGGGTAAAAAGGTTAGAACTGGCAAAAAGATTTTCTGACTTAGTTTGTGAAATAGGAGTAAGAAGCATTACCTCACACGTGGGTGCCATACCAAATGATCCTAAGAATCCTCTGTATTTGGGATTTATTCCAGTGATGAAAAAATTTGTTGAACATTGTAAAAGAAATGGTCAGATATTCTGTTTTGAAACTGGGCAGGAATTACCTTCAACACTTAAAAGGATGATAATTGATATTGGTAATAATGCTTATATAAATTTAGACCCAGCTAATTTAATATTATATGGTATGGCTCATCCTTTAGATGCTGTGGAAATTCTTGGAGAATATATAAGGGGTATGCATGCAAAAGATGCCCTCTGGCCTAATCGTGATGAGAGCCTTGGAATTGAAGTTCCAGTTGGAAAGGGTGAAGTCGATTTTCCTCTATTAATCTCTAGATTAAAAGAGAAAGGTTTTCAAGGACCTATAACTATAGAACGAGAAATATCTGGGGAGCAACAGAAGAAAGATATATTAGAAGCAAAGAAATTTTTGCAACCATATTTATAATTTGCCAAAGAAAGGTTATAGATAAATTATGTCTGATAATTTAATTAATTTAATAAAACCTCGAGTGATTCCTCCACTGGATAATAATTTTATGCCAGTTGTTTTATGGAATCGTGCTTTTCTGGATGAGGTTCATTCTTCAGGAGAAGGAATCCCCCTTGCTATTGGTTTAGAGCGAGGTGATGGTTCTATCTCAGTTTTTAGGACACAAGTTTTCCCCCCAGAACATAAATTGGCTTCGACAAATCATTTCTATATAGAAGGATTAATAAAGACTCTGCTATGGATTTATGGTGGGAATAAAATAATTATAGATAGTAGTTCTAAAGAAATTTATAAATACCTTAAAAAAGTATATTCTTCTACAGGAAAGCGTTCTTTTGATACAAATTTAATGTCTAATATATATGGGAAACCTTTTATGGTAGAGGTTAGTAATATCAAGAATATCTTTCCTGCTAAAGAAAAGTTAATTCCCTTAGGTGGTCATCTAGAAGGATGTCGTATTGGTTTTGACCTTGGAGCAAGTGATAGAAAGGTAAGTGCAGTTATAGATGGTAAAGCAATTTTTAGTGAGGAAGTAGTATGGAATCCTAGTGTACAAAGTAATTCAAACTATCATTATCATGAAATTATGACTATGTTACATCGTGCTGCGGGTCATATGCCCCGTGTTGATGCTATAGGTGGAAGCTCCGCAGGAATCTATATAAATAACCAAGTAATGAGTGCTTCAATATTTCGTGGAATATCTCCTGAACTTTTTGAAAAAAAAGTAAAAAATATCTTTTTAGATATAAAAAAAGAGTGGGGAGTTCCTTTTGAAATAATAAATGATGGGGAAGTTACGGCTTTAGCTGGTTCTATGTCTTTGAAAGCAAATTCAGTATTGGGAATTGCTATGGGTTCTAGTGAAGCAGGAGGATATATCAATAAAGAAGGAAATATTACCGGATGGTTAAATGAGTTAGCCTTTATACCAATTGATTTTAATACCGAAGCACCTGTTGATGAGTGGTCTGGTGATCAGGGGTGTGGGGTTCAATATTTTTCACAAGTGGCGGTTATACGACTTGCTAAAAAGTCAGGAATTGTTTTTGATAAAAAACAAACTCCTACTGAGAAATTAAAATTTATCCAAGAGTTAATGAGCAAAGGAGATAAACGGGCAAAAAAAATTTTTGAAACAATTGGTTGTTATTTAGGTTATGCTGTTGCTTATTATTCAGATTTTTATGATATAAAGCATATATTAATATTAGGTCGGGTTACCTCTGGGGAGGGCGGTTATATAATTCTAAAAAAAGCAGAGCAGGTGCTAAAAGAAGAATTTCCAGAATTATTTGAAAATATTTCCTTACACCTTCCTGATGAATCAATTAGGAGAGTAGGCCAGTCCATTGCTGCTGCAAGTTTACCTACTTTACTATAGATTATATTAAAAAGAAATGGAGAGTAAAATGATTAATAAAAACAAAAGAATTATTATAATAAATGGTACAATTATCACTCCATTTCACTTGGTCAGCGGTAAGGCTATCGTTGTAGAAAAAGGAAGAATCAGAGAAATAGTGAACAAGGAAGAGCTAAGTACTGCTACATTGATAGGAGCAGAGGTCATTGAAGGTAAAGATAAATATATAGTTCCCGGCTATATTAATATACATGTTCACGGCGGTGGGGGTTCAGATGTAATGGATGGGAACTATGAAGCTATAAAGCAGATTGCTATTACCCACTCTCGTTTTGGTACCACAGCTTTTCTTCCTACTACAATGACTATGGATAAAAATAAGATTATAAGGAGTCTTAGAAGTATTCATGAAGCTAAATTAGTGGGGACAGGGGGAGCGGAAATTTTAGGAGTAAATCTGGAAGGTCCTTATATTAATCCTGAAAAAAAAGGAGCACAAAGGGAGATAGATATTAGAGAGCCTTCTATTAAAGAATTTGCCGAGTTTAATAAAGCATCCGGTAATTTGATTCGTTTGGTTACTGTAGCTCCGGAAATGTTAGGGGCAATTGAATTTATTAAATATTTACATAAACAGAGAATTATTGCTTCGATAGGGCATTCTAATGCAACTTATGTCCAAACCAAAGCTGGTATTAAGGCCGGTCTCTCTCATGTTACTCATACTTTTAATGCGATGAGAGGGCTGCATCATCGGGAGCCAGGTGTGGTGGGAGCAGCTTTAACTTCTCCGGAATTAACATTAGAGATTATTGCTGATGGTATACATATTCATCCTATTGTATTAAAAATAATAACCCAAATTAGAGAAGATGAAAAAATAGTCTTAATCACTGATTCCATGAGGGCAACTGGCATAAAAGAGGGGACTTATGATTTGGGAGGACAAGAAGTTACTGTAAATAAAGGACAGGCGAGATTAAAGAATGGAACATTAGCCGGTAGTGTACTAACTATGGATAAATCGGTTAAAAATATGGTAAACAAAGTAGACATTTCCTTGCCAAAAGCGATTCAAATGGCCAGCTTTAACCCGGCAAGGTCTATAGGGGTAGAGAATAGAAAAGGGAGTTTAGAGCCCGGGAAAGATGCCGATATAGTTATTTTAAATAAAAACTTAGAAACCGAACTAACCATAGTAGCTGGCAAGGTAGTATATAAGAGGAGATAAGAGACGTGAAAGTTATTATAGTAAAAGATTATAATGAGTTAAGTTCCAAGGCTGCTCAGTTAATAGCTGACCAAATTATAAAGAAAAAAAATACTGTTTTAGGTTTAGCTACAGGAAGCACACCAAATGGTATGCATAAAGAGTTAATTCGTTTAAATCAAGAAGGAAAAGTAGATTTTTCAGAAGTAATTACTTTTAATTTGGATGAATATTATAACTTAACTCCGGAACATCCACAAAGCTATTACTTCTTTATGTGGGATAGTTTTTTCAAACACATTAATATTAAAAAAGAAAATGTGCATTTATTAAATGGAATTACAGAAAATATAGATAAAGAATGTGCGCAATACGAAGCTTTAATTAAAAAAAGCGGAGGAATTGATTTGCAAATTTTAGGGATTGGCGATAATGGTCATATAGGTTTTAATGAACCAGATATCAGTTTAAATACCCGAACTCATTTAGTGAACTTGACTGCTAAAACGATTCGGGCGAATTCTCGTTTTTTTAATACTGCCCAGGAAGTGCCCAAACAAGCCATTACTATGGGGATAGGGACTATTATGCGGGCAAGAAAAATTATTTTGTTGGCTAACGGTAAAAGAAAAGCCAGAGTTATTAAAAAAACTATAGATGGCCCTATTACTACTAAAATACCAGCAAGTGTTCTTCAACTTCATAATGATGTAACCATAATGGTTGATCAGGAAGCAGCTTCTCAGTTTATAAGTCAACAGTGATTACAATAGGAAACTTATAGAGCGATTATTCACTAAAATCCTTATTATATAAGGCTTTCAGTGAAGGAGTTGTCAGAGCACAACCGATCCCCTGATAATTATTTGTAAGTAAATATTATTAGTTTTACGCATATGTCATTTCCGTCTCCCTATCTATCATTCCTGCGAAAGCAGGAGTCCATCCCTCTGTCATTGCGAACACTATGACTTTGTCAAGCACTTTTTAAACTTTTTAAATACATAGGGTTTATTGATCGATAATCTTTGATATACCGAGTATTATTCCGAATTATAGTACAGGCTATCTTAAGCAATTTATTAGCAATATTATTTAAGACCAAAGGCTTGGGTTTACCTTGATCTAGTTTACGTAAATAATAACGTCTAAAGGTTGCATTATGGGTGGCCACCGATTGGGCAGCCAGCCGCAGGAGTTTACGGCTTGGCCCAGGCCCAAAGTGGCGAATTTTCGCCCTTTTATATACAGAGGTTCCACTTTGATGTTGATAGGGTACGATACCGACAAAAGAAGCCAATCGCTTAGAGTTTTGTATCTTGGTAAAGTTTTCGGTAATAACTAAAAGGTGGGCTGCCAGGAGCATCCCGTAACCGGGGATACTTTTCAGGTTGCTGGCTTTTTGGAAGATTTCGGGATCTTGTTTGATCAACTTTTCCAGTTCCTTATCGATTCGGGCAATCTGTTTTTTAAGCTGGTTTAAGGTCTCCTTTTGGGCTTTTTTAATGAGGGCCACCTGGACTCTTTGTTTGCTGTAGGCCTGGATGGAATTATCTAAAGCAACTTTCTGTTTGGTAAACTGTTCCCGTACACTCAGTAATTGCCGGATCTTTTCCAGGATCTCATCTCTGGGTTTCCAGGAGGTAAGCTCATCCTGGAAGCGGTAAGCATATTCGGCAATCTGTTTACTGTCTACCGGATCGGTCTTATGACCTACCGGGTCAAAGGCCCGTTTAACTTTAAGAGGTGGTTCAACACTGACCGGAAAACCTGCAAATAAAAGATAGTAGGCTATAGCTTGAGAATAGACACCGGTGGCTTCCATACAGATATGGCCATTTTTCTTATTAATGTGATAGTCGTTTAACCATAAGAGGAGCATCTCAAAGCCCTTCCGGTCATTGGGAATTGCTTCTTTGGTCACAATGGGTTGGTCTGGTACCTGATATATACTGGCAGCAAAATCAGCTTTCGAGATATCAAGGCCGATAAAAAATAAGTTCTTTTTCATAATAAATATTCCTTTCTTGGGCCGAATAAACGATGATATGAGCTTACTCCATTAATAGTCGTCATTTAGCGACGAAAGCACTATTTAGCTTTAATCATCAAGAAGGCTGGGTCTTATTCGCAATATAAGTCTTTCTTTTGAGGAAACATAGACTTGTTCAGCCTTCTTTATTCGGTACCTGATTTAATTTAATAAACTTTAATTTATTTTAATATATTTATAATTAATAGTCTAATGGAGGAACGAAGTAAGCCTGCCCCCGCGAAAGCGGAGGAAGCAATCCCAAGTCGAGATTGCCACGCTTTGATAAATCAGAGCCCGCAATGACTACATACTAACGACTATTCACTATTCACTAACGACTAATTTAACCGGCAAACTGGTTAACCGGGCAATTGGATAACTAATATCTTCTACGCTATCATGCTACACTTGTCTTCACTTATTACTTATTACTCATTACATGTTGTTTATCATCTTGTGGGCTACTAAAATGTCATCTTCTATCTGTTTTTTTAATAAATCCGGATGTTTAAAGTATTTTTCTTCTCTTATTTTTTGCAGTATATTAACTACTACTTTTTTATTATATATTTTTTTATTGAAGTTTATAATGTGAACTTCAATAGTGCGTTCCGTTTCTCTAAAAGTTGGTTTAACTCCGATATTCATTAACCCATGATATTTTCTGTTATCAATATTAATTTCTACTAAATATACCCCGTTAACGAGAATAAGCTTATCTGGCGGTGTCTCGATATTAGCTGTAGCAAAGCTTAATAATTTCCTTCCTCTGTCTTTTCCGGAAACGATTTTTCCTGAAATTGTTATATCATGCCCTAATAGTTTTTTTGCTTTTTCGATTTCTCCCGATCTTATGTATTTTTTTATTATAGTACTACTGATTATAGTGTGATCTTCGGTTATTGGTTTTAATATGTTAGTTTTGAATTTATAAAACTTGCTATATCCTCTTAAAACATCCGTATTCCCTTTTCCCTGAAAACCAAATTTATAATTAAAACCTACAAAAAGCTCTTTTACCTGCAAACTATCAACTAATATTTTACTTATAAAATCTTCAGGCAGCATTTTGCTCATCTTATTATTAAATTTAATAATAAGAAAAATATCAACATCTGATTCTTTAATTAATCTTATTCGCTCCTCTAAAGTTGTTAACAAAAAAACATTGCTTTCCGGGTTAATTATTTTATCAGGATGTGGGTCAAAGGTTACAACAATACTTATTCCGTCATTCTTTTTGGCCTTGTTAACAGTTTGTTTAATCAATTTTTGATGACCTAAATGTACGCCATCAAAGACACCTAAAGCAATATATCGTTTTTTGTCCGGCAATATGATATTTTTCGAATATTTTATAACTTCCATAATTAAAGTATATAGTAATTTCCTTTTTTAATAAACTCTAATTCAAATTAGAATATAGTAATAAAATGAAAAACTAAAAGCGCAAAATTTAAAACCATAGCTCAAAATTTAAAAATTAAAGATATCTCCCGATTCGTTAATTATTTACTTATAGTTAATTAATTATTAGAATTCTGTTATTTAACTAGTTTTGTCTTGCATCTTGTATTTCAAGCTAACGACTAACGACTATTCACCAACGACTAGTTAAGAGTTTTGAATTATGGTTTTTCGCTTTTAGTTTTAAGTTTTTAATTTATTATTTATTATTTACATCGAATTAGCAAGATTAGGAATTTCTAAAAACCTTAACCGGCTTAAAGATAGTATTTTCCCCATCCTTTTTAATCGAAGTGCCAATTGACAGCAAATTACCTTTTACGTCAAACATTTTAACAAATTTATCTTTTCCTGTCTTTAGCTCTTCCGGAATTTTAACAATCTGTTCACTTGATATAACCCCGCCGTTTAAAGCGGTTCTAGTTGCTTCACTTTTTACAGTTATTTTATTTAATCCTTCAAGGGCGGAATCAATGCTAATAAGATATCGCTTAGCTAAGATTTTATCCTTTCTAAATTCCTCAAAATTTATCGAATCTTCAATGCTAAAATTACCAACCTCTCTTCTTATTAAACTCGATAAGTGCGCGCCGCAACCTAATTCATTACCTATATCGTTACATAATGTTCTAACGTATGTTCCTTTTGAACAAACAACTTCGAATTTAACTATAGGATTTACCCTTTGGCTATAATTTAATAAATTAAACTGATATATTTTTACTTCCCTGGGATTTCTTTTTACTTCTATTCCTTCCCTGGCGAGACGATATAATCTTTTTCCCTTATAATGGGCTGCTGAAAACATAGGAGGTATCTGGCTAATCGTACCTTCGTATTTTTTGAATATATCTCTAATCCTTTTTTCATCAATATCGGTGCCGACTTTCTTTTTCCCAATAATCTTGCCTTCTGCATCCTGGGAATCAGTACTTACACCTAAGATCATCTCTCCCTGATATTTTTTTTTCATACCTACCAAAAATTCAGCTATTTTTGTAGCTTTCCCCAAACATATCAATAGGACACCGGAAGCAGAGGGATCTAATGTCCCTGTATGCCCCACTTTAGAAATATTTAATATATTTCTAACTTCTTTCACGACTTGATATGAACTGATTCCCTTTGGTTTGCATATGTTTAAAATACCGTTCATTTTATATTACAATCATCTTTTCTATTATTATAGTATTTTTTATTTACTGTATATTATTTTCTAAACCAGCTAATCAATTTACCTATTTACCAATTAATATAATCGTTAGCATAAATTCAAGTTTTCACTTTTCAGTTCTCGGTTTACAGTTTTAAATAAAGAGATAAAAATAATCGGATTTAGTATTCTAGCTTCTGATTTTTTTAACCAGTTAACCAGGTAACTGATTTTTACATCCAAGGTGCTTAATATCCTTCATTAACTCGGATAGAATTTTATCTTTAATTTTATACATCTTTCCCGAGCATAAACAACCGGCAGCATTTGGGTGGCCGCCACCATTAAATTTTCCGGCAAATTTATTTACGTCAAAATTACCTTTGGAGCGAAAACTAATCTTTATTTTATTATCTTTAGTTTCTCTGAATAAGATTGAAATTTCAGTATTATCTAAAGTTGTGGCAACATCAATTATTCCTTCTATCTCTTCATCATTTGCTTTAGTATTATTTAACATTTTTCGGGTAATAGTTAGCCATGAAACATAATTAGAGTCTGTCACCTCTAAAGTCGACAGAGCTTCTCCTAATAATTTTAATCCGGGATAGGTATTTCTATTATAAATATTAGCGGCAATTAAATGTGGCTTTATCCCAAAAGAAGTTAAATCGGCAGCTATATTAAATGTCTTTGAACTTACGTTTGAATATCTAAAGGATCCGGTATCAGTTAATATGGAGGTGAATAAACAGGTAGAAATATCTTTATCTAATAAATCTATATCTATATATCTAATCAATTCATAGATAATTTCTCCGACCGAAGAAACAGAACTATCCACATAATTTAAATCTCCGAAGTTTTCGTTGCTCGTATGATGGTCGATATTTATTACGGTTTTTATATTTCTAAATATTTCGTAGGTCTTTCCCATTCTTTTTACATTACTACAATCAAGTGCTATTCCCACATCTATGCTTTTCGTGTCAATATAATTATCCTTTAAATATTGCACTTTATTAACGCCGGGTAAATAATCATATACTTTTGGCAATTTACCCTGATTTAATATAATGGCTTTCTTCTTTAGTTTTTTTAATATGGAATAAAAGGCAAGTTCAGAACCAATTGCGTCTCCATCCAAATTTATATGAGAAGTTATTAAAAAATTATTGTTTTTCTTCAGTACTTTGCTAATCTCATCAAAACTATTCATTATTTTTATCTTTCTTTAAATTTAATTGTGGTTCATTAATTTCAGTAATTATTTTCATTAATTTATATTGGTGTTCCAAGTCCTTATCGATCATGAATTTTATATTCGGTACATATCTTATTTTTAAATCTTTTCCCAATTCACCTCTTATAAACTTTGTTGCATTTTTAAGTCCTTCTAAAGCTTTTCTTTTTTGTTTCTTATCATTTAAGATGGTCACAAAAACATCAGCATATTTTAGATCAGACGAAACCTTTATTCTAGTTATAGTGATAAATTTTATCCTTGGATCATTTATTTTTCGATATATTATATTGTTAATTTCCCTTATAAGAGACTTCTCTAACTGTTCGCTTCTTTTAGGTACTGGCATTGTTTCAATTCTCCAATTTGCCAATTAAAACAGTTCACCCTCTAACCAGTCTTCCAGTTAATCGGCTATCAGTTTATTTAGGCATGGCAATTCTTTTCCTTATAAAATAGATGTCTTAAAATTTACTAATTGTAATTTATTTTGGTTTTCAATAAATTTTATTGCTTCGTTTAAAACATTACTAAGATATTTTTTATCATTTTCTATGCAAGCAATCCCCAAAGTTGTATTTTTCCAAAGACCATAATTATTTATTTCAGAAACTGAAACATTAAATTTTTTTCTTATTCGTAATTTTAAACCTTTTATTATACTTCTTTTATCTTTTAGTGAGTGACTATCCGGAAAATATAAATTTACGGTACAGGTTCCTAAAAGCATTTGTCTTTTTATCTTTCACTCCTGGATTTCCGCTTTCGGAAATGACAAAGGAGTTAATAATTTTACACTTTACGATCTATATTTTCAATATTCTGTCATCTTAACAATCTAACTATCTAACTCTTTCATCTTATTACTTATCACTCATTACTCATCACTGTATTTAGCTAACGACTATTCACTATTCACTAACGACTAATTTATTATTTTTCTTTAATTTCTTTAAAAGTATAAAATTCGAGTATGTCTTTTAATTTTATATCATTAAATTTTTCTACACCAATTCCGCATTCAAAGCCAGTATTAACTTCTTTTACATCTTCTTTAAATCTTTTTAGTGAAGAGACCTTACCTTCATACGTCAATTTACCGTCTCTTATTACTCGTACATTGTCATTATTTGATAGCTTCCCACTTAATACATAACTTCCTGCAATGGTGCCAATCTTAGGTATTTTAAACATTTCCCTTACTTCTGCTTGCCCGCATATATATTCCTCGAATTTTGGTTTTAATAAACCTTTTGAAGCGGACTTAATTTCATCTATTAGATTATATATAATTTTATATAATCTAATATCTACCTTCTCGGACTTAGCTATTTTTTGGACATTAGCATCAGGGCGAATATTAAAACCAATTATTATTGCCTTGGAAGCACGGGCTAACATAACATCCGTTTCGTTAACATTTCCGACACCTGCGTGTATTAAGTCAATTTTTACTTCTTCAATTTCATTTCTTATCTTTTTTATAGCCTCCTGCAGAGCATCCAGAGAACCTTGTGTATCCGTCTTTAAAATTATATTTAACTTATCTATCTTTCCTTCTCTTATCTCTAAAAATAAATTGTCCAAAGAGAGTTCTGATTTTTCTACTATTTTACTTCTTCCATCATCCTCCCTTTCGCTAATTATAATTTTAGCGAGCTTATCATCGGGTACTATTTGGAAGTAATCACCAGCTAAAGGCATTTTACCAAAGCCTATAATCCCAACCGGAGTTGAAGGTCCTGCTTTTTTAATGCTTTTTCCCTTGTCATCAATAAGGGTTCTGATTTTCCCACAGGATAATCCTGCAATGAAAAAATCGCCAATCTTCAGTGACCCATCTTTGATCAATACTGAAGCAATAATTCCTCTTTTCTTGTCTAATTTCGTTTCCATTATTAAGCCTTTTGCCGGAATATTTGGATTTGCCTTTAAATCTAGCAACTCTGCCTGCAACGAAATAGCTTCCAATAATTTTTCAATACCTTTGTTTTGAAGGGCGGAAACTTCCACCATTAAAGTTTCTCCTCCCCATTCTTCGGAAACTAAGTCGTATTTTGCTAATCCTTTTTTTACTTTTTCAACATTAGCATTAGCCTTATCAATTTTATTTATTGCTACGATAATAGGAACGTTTGCTGCTTTTGCATGATTAATTGCTTCAATGGTTTGAGGCATTACTCCATCATCTGCTGCCACAACTAAAACTGCAACGTCTGTAGCTTTTACTCCTCGAGCCCTCATTGTGGTGAAAGCTTCATGCCCGGGAGTATCGATGAATACGATTTTTTTATTATCTATTTTGATTTGGTAGGCTCCAATTCGTTGCGTAATTCCTCCCGCTTCTCCTTTGGTAACATCGGTCTTTCTGATGGCGTCAAGAAGAGTAGTTTTACCATGATCAACATGTCCTATTACAGTTACGACAGGAGGTTTTAAAATTAATTTTACAGTTTTATCTTTTTTTTGTAGGCCTTTTTTATTTTTTAATTTATCAGATAATTCTATCTTGTAACCGTATTCCTTGGCAATCTTTTTTAAAATATTTAAAGGAACTTCCTTGTCAATTGAACTTATTGTTCCAAATTGTATAATTTTTTGTATTAATTTTGATAAAGATATTTTTAACTGTGAAGAAAGTTCTTTTAAATTCGGAAGTTTATTAATTTCTAAAACTTTTAGCTGTTTCTTCTTATCTTTTGCCTTTTTCTCCCTTTCAACATCAATAATTTCTTTAATTAATTCGATAGTATCCTCATCTAAAGTACTCATATGATTTTTAACTTTAATTCCTTCTTTATTTAAAAATCCTATTAGTTCTTTAGCTGGCATTTTTAATTCTTCAGCTAATTCATACACTCTCATCTTCATTGTATATCGCCTCCACAATAGGTTATATTCCCCATATTATATCATTACTATATCAAATGCTATTATCTTATGTTCTTTAATAGTGCCTATCTAATTTTGCATTTTAAACTAACGACTATTCACTAACGACTAATTATTTTCGCTTATATTTTTTAAAAAATCCTTTCTTAATTCATCAAGCGTTTTTAGCGGAATATCTTGCTTTAAGGATTTTTTTAAACTATTTTCCCTAAATGCAATATCCAAACATTTAATATTGCCGCAAATATAGGCCCCTCTTCCTGATTTTTTACCTGTCTTGTCAATTTCTATTTTCCCATCAGGCGTTCTTATTATTCTAATCATATCTTTTTTTGGTTTTTTGCATTTACAAGCGATACAAGTCCTTACAGGTATTTTTGTATTTTTTGTCATTTTTTACTCTTTCTTCTATTTTCTTAACCAGTTAATCAATTGACCAATTTGCTAATTGACCGATTTACCAATTAATAATAGCCGCTACGGTAAATTCATGTTTTCAGTTCTCGGTTTTCGGTTTACAGTTTTAGATAAAGAGATAAAAGGAATCGGATTCCGTACTCTGTCTTCTGATTTTTTTTATAACCAGCTAACCAATATAAATATCTTTTTTAGATTTGTATTATTCTTTCTCTAAATCATTTTTTTCAATATCTTTTTCCAAATCCGGGGCATTTTCTTCTTTATACTCTGAATCACTTTTTATATCTACTTTCCACCCGGTTAGCTTGGCAGCAAGTCTGGCATTTTGACCTGCTTTTCCAATTGCTAAAGAAAGCTGCTGATCTGGTACAATTACCGTAGCAGTCTTTTCTTTTTCAAAAAGATTTACCAGTAAAACTTTGGCCGGACTTAAAGAATTAGAAATTAATGTTTTTTCATCATCGCTCCATCTTATAACATCAATTTTTTCATCTCTTAATTCCTGCATAATTAATTTTATACGGGAACCCCTATCGCCTATGCATGCACCTATCGGGTCCACCCTTTCATCTTTAGAATAAACTGCAACTTTTGAGCGCTTACCTGCTTCACGAGCAATATTTTTAATCTCAACAAGTCCTTCATGAATCTCAGGAATTTCAAATTCAAACAAACGTTTTAATAATTCAGGATGAGTTCTGGATGCAAATATCTTAGGACCTTTAGATGTTTTTGTTACCTCAAGGATGTAAATTTTAATTCTTTTCCCCTTGTGGTATTCTTCGTTTCTAATTTGTTCGTTAGGTAAAAGAATGGCTTCTGTTCTTCCTAAATCTATAATTACGTTTCCATGCTCTACCCTCAATACGACTCCAGTAACAATATCTCTCTCTTTATCAATATATTTTTTATAAATTACATTTCTTTCAGCTTCTCTGATTTTTTGAACTATTACTTGTTTTGCTGTTTGGGTAGCTATCCTTCCGAATTCTCTAGGTGTAGTTTCAATTAAAATAGTATCCCCGATATTATATTTCTCTTTATCCTTATTTGATATTGGCAAATCATCTATACTGATTTCTTTTAATGGGTCTGAAACTTTCTCTACAATAGTTTTTCCGGTAAATACTTTAATCGATCCGCTCTCTTTAGAAATATCTATTTTTATATCTTCTGCATTGCTTGCGTAATTTTTCTTATATGCAGAAATTATCGCTGATTCAACCGCCTCTATTAATACATCCTTAGATATTCCCTTTTCTTTTTCTATTTCGTCCAACACTCTTGCCAAATTTATATTCATAGATAATATACTTTATCCTCCTTCCCATTAAAATGTTTCAAGTGGAATAATTGCCTAATATATAACAAAAGAGTGGTCTTGAATACCACTCTTTTGAGGAGAACGATCTTTTCACTTAAGCACACGCAATTATAACATAAAACTATTACTTTGGCAATTTTTTTAAAACTCGTATCGCGTATAGAGTATCGAGTATCGAGTATATAAGTATAGCGGATAGCGTACAGCGTGGAGCGTAGAGTTAAGAAAGAAGAAGAAAGAAGCCTAATTCGTATCTCGTATCTCGTTAGTTGGTTAACTGGTTAATTGGTTTAAGAAAGAGAATAGGAACCATAATAAAGAAACAGAAATGTCATTGCGAACACTATGACTTTGTCAAGCACTTTTTAAACTTTTTAAATACATAGGGTTTATTGATCGATAATCTTTGATATACCGGGTATTGT
>Ga0208771_1000950_pt1 | contig 16151 bp, 7 predicted proteins | sample AntAceMetag02UKX_FD_184775 | JGI IMG/M metagenome (GOLD analysis project Ga0208771, IMG submission 184775) | Saline lake microbial communities from Ace Lake, Antarctica - Antarctic Ace Lake Metagenome 02UKX (SPAdes) (version 2) | ecosystem: Environmental > Aquatic > Non-marine Saline and Alkaline...
AGAGCTGGTAACAGCTCAACTTGACTCTATCATACTTTTTTGTACTTGGTATTTTTTATTTAAACCTGCAACAATGAATTATGGATAACGTTTTTTCTTAATCTGGGATTTTACCAATAATATTATTGTTAAATGACATTGAGTATATTACTTTCAATAGTTTTTGCATAGGTAATAAATGTAGATTGTTTAGGGGCGGATCCCCCAAGGGCAACAAAGATGTTTCCAATGGAAAATAAAAGTGTGTAGTATTGTGATTCATTATTCTGATATGTTATTGTTCGGTTTAAAAGAAAAGAGATATCTCCAATTGTTTCTATTGATTGTTGAGTGTAGTTAACGCCTAAAAGGTTATTTTTTGATAACAGTGTGAGATTATATGCTTTTTCACTGGAGTTAAGTTTCAGTAGTGTTTCCATTACTCCGTTTGTTATGTTAATGTAAAATGTTACACTATATTGTTCAAGGATCTCCCAGGTTATCTCATTTCCTGTAATGTTTTCCACAGTGGTTAGTTCTGTTGTATAATTTTCCATTACTTTAGTAAATGATGTAGTAAAATCTTGTTCTACGAGGGTAACGTTGAATAGTGAAATATCAAAAAACGTTGTTTCAGTTGCTTTATCATTAGTTGAAAGGTCGGTACAGCCAGATATAAACCCTGTTGCAAAAAGAATACTGATTAAGATTATTTTTAATTTTTTCATTTGCTCTAACCTTATTCATTGAATATGTTTCATTCGTATAAAAGATATATGCCATTGAAAAAAACTAAATTCAATTGTTAAAGTCGCGTAGCTTTTTTAGGGAAAACATATTTTATACTGAAAATTTCCGGTTCGTTTATTATAACAAATGTTTCAATAATATTATATATAATTTTTTTTAACTAATATTTTCTAATAAAATATCAGAAAGTATTTAAATTAGCATTATATATATTAACTTACCTTAGTTGGAGTTAATATTCAGTGTTCATATTTATGATGCAGTATGTGCGAGATCAACAACTTGAACAAATCTCTTTGGATTCATTTCCAACAACAGCGAACCGTGCCTCATAAGAATCACCGTCATTCAGGCGGTGAGAATGTCACATACATTTTTATACCTATATTAACATTATATCTATAATTAATATATGGGGAACTACATTTATTTAAGAGGGTAGAATAAAAATGAAAAGAAAAAAATCAATTATGTTTAGAGCTAGTGAACTAACAAGCATTTTAATTGCTATTCTATTTGTAACAACGGTTTTCACTTCAATTTTTACAACCGCGGATAATACACAGTCAGAATTGAATTATGTTTTTGAATTTAATCAACCAACATTAAAAGAATCTCAGTTAGGTACCGATTATTTCACATCATTGCATATGAAAGGGAGTATGAATATCGGGAGAGATATCGGTGGCCCTAACATTCCTGTGAAATTTGTGAAACTATTAATCCCACCAGGCTCTGATGTGGCAAATGTAGATGTTACAGGTGAAGCAGTGAGTTTGAATACAAAAGATTTTAATTTAAAGAATACTCCCATTATTCCTTATCAAAAACCATTGCATTTTGGAGAAGAATTACCTGAGACAGGGTCATTTGATTTAGATGAATCAATATATAGTTCAGATGATGCCTATCCATCCGAATTATATAAAAACCAGGGTGTTTCATTTTGTCGAGGTTACAAGATTTTATCTATTGCGTTAACCCCTATTAAATATATACCTTCGGAAGGCAAATTATTTTATTATGAAAATTTAGATATACACATTGATTTAAGAGAATCCGAATCAGTCAATCATTTTTATCGTGGAACTGAAAATGATAAAAACTGGGTTAAAAACCTAGTATACAATTCAGAAATAACTGATTTATATAGTGGGTTTTATTCAAACAGAGGTTCTTTTGATTATCCAGGGGGCATTTGCAATCCAAATGATGATTATGATTATGTAATTATTACAACCGAACAAAATGGTCTTGATCAGTGGGATACGGATAGTTCTACTCCGTATAATTGGCAGAGTTTGATGGATAAACATGAAACACAGGATGGGTTGAGTTGTACATTGGTGACTATGGAAGACATTAATGCTGAAACTGATTATCATAATTCAGATCCGTTATTCGATGACACACCTGCCCATATTCGTGAGTTCTGCCGTGATGCCTATGAGGACTGGGGGACAAGCTATGTGCTGGTTGGAGGAGATAATAATTGGATTCCCCGAAGAGGAATGTATTACGCAGGTGAATCAGGAGGAACTCCACCTGTTGAAACTGATATTTACTGGAGTAATTTAGATGGTACGTTCAATGATGATGGCGATAGTAATTGGGGTGAATCCGGAGACACAGGTTTTGACCTTTTTGCAGAATTATTTATTGGAAGTCTTCCCTGCGATGAACCACAAGACGTATCAAATTGGATGGCCAAGAGTTTTTATTATGCAGATTCTGTGGAAAAGGATTATTTAGATAATGCGGCTTTTTATGGTGGAGATACTGGATGGAATGCCCAAGGTGATGATTTCATTGATTACAGTGCTATAAAAGGAACGGATGATTGGCTTGGTCCTATACCAGGCTCTGATGGTCCATTCCCTGCATGGGCTGGATTTCAATATGGATTTGAAACCTGGAACGCAGTTAATCCAGGTCAAGAATTTAATCTATCGGTAAAATGGACAGCAGAACCACCAAACCCTGGTGGTTGGATGGGTGGCAGTGAAAGTGCATCAGTCAGTGGTTTAAGAAACGCTATTAATAATGATATTGTTACATTGATCTCGGGTATTGCTCATGCAAATCCGAGTATGTCCTTGGATGTTGGTGCAACCTCCTGGGAATCAGATTATCATAACACAAAACCGTTTTTCATCCATGATTATGGGTGTCATTGTGGCGATATGGCATATGCGGATGATGGCGTGCTTCATTCGATGTTGTTTCACTCTGATACTGAACTAGCATTTGGCTGTGTATATAACACAGGATTTGGCTGGGGTAATTTCGATTCCTCTAATTCGAGTAGTTCTTTCCAACAAAAATGTTTCTGGGATTATTTATTTGACACAACAAATAATTCAGGAAGTACTAATAACTGGCAGCTAGGAAAGGCTCAAGCATGGTCAAAGGATACAATGGCGCCAACTATAGGTTGGACATCATCTGGAGCGCCAGAGAGTTGGAGAGGAGTTATACAATGTTGTTTATTATTTGGCGATCCAGCCCAACGTATTAAATCGCCAGAAAAACCAGAACATAACATCGGTGTTCAAAGCTTAGATGTGTCATCTTATGAACCTGCAAATGCTGATATTATGATATATGCAACACTATACAATAACGGGAAAAATGATGAAGCAGATGTAGAAGTCCGTTTTCTTGTTAATGGTATGCCAGATTATATCACTACAATCCCATTTTTTGAAAAAGACACTCAAGAAGAAGTTGGATGGCTGTATCACACTCCAGTATCAGGATCGAGAACACTTTGTGTAAATGTACCAATAATAACTGATGAAAATATTACAACTGATAATGAACTTTGTAAAGATGTTTATTTTGGTCCTGATATGGCAGTAATTGATATTCAAGCACCAGATGTGGCAGGATTAGGAGATCCAAACATAGTAGAAGGTTTAATAAAAAACCTTGGTGTAACAACTGAAAACAATATAAATATTCAATTAATCGCTAATGATGTCCTTGTGGAAACGAAAACAATTTCATTGAATAGTGGTGAAAGTGGATGGGTAAGTTTTTCATGGGATGCATTAACATCAGGTTGCGGTACATATGATGTAAAAGTATATTCAGTACCTGTTTCAGGTGAAACTAATCTTCTTAATCAATATAAGATACATGAAGTAACTGTTGTGACATTATTATTTACAGATAATTTTGAAACAGATAAAGGATGGACTGTGGAAAACGATGCTGGTTTAACCGCAGGAGCATGGGAGCGTGGTATTCCTATCGGGAATGGTGATCGTGGTGATCCTGCGGAAGATTATGATGGTTCTGGTCAATGCTATGTAACTGAAAATATTGAAGGTGACCATGATATCGATGATGGAATAACATGGCTAATGTCTCCAGCACTAGATATGAATGGTGAGGAAGATGTAACAGTTCATTATGCACTATGGTACTCCAATGATTTTGGAGCTGATCCAAACAACGATTTATTTAAGACCTATGTTTCAAACAATAATGGCGCGAACTGGACTCTCGTAGAGACAATTGGTCCTCAATCTACATCTGGTTGGAACATTCATGAATTTATCATTGATGATTTTGTTGATCTAACAACTGAAGTTAAAATACGTTTTGAAGCATCTGATCTTAACGACGGATCAGTGGTAGAAGCTGGAATTGATGACGTTGCTGTTTATTGTCCTTGCTCATTAGAGATTCCAATATTAAAGTATACTCCAACTTCGCATAATTTTGGTGCAATGGATATGAATGAGACAGATTCTACAAGTTTTGAGATTTGGAATGCTGGCTCAAGCATTCTTAATTATACGTTAAATGAATCTGAGAGCTGGGTTGAAATTTTACCATTGATGGGCAATTCATCTGGTGAACATGACTCGTTATCAATACATGTTAATACAACAGGTTTAACTCCGGGTCCATATCAATGCGATATCGATATAATAACTAATGGTGGAAATGGTGTATTTGTTGTAAATTTATTTATAACAAGTGGAGAAGAGGTAATCGATATTAATCAAGAGGATTTTGATAGGGGATTTCCGATTCGTCATGCTATAGATGGAGATTGGGGTGCTGCCCAGAGTTTCATACCAACACTTGACTCTATAACAAGAACTGAAACCCAATTGCGTAAATTTGGAACACCAGAATTTGATTTAACTATTGAACTAAGGAAAGATCACCCCCAGGGAACCTTGTTGGATGTTGTTACCTTCACACCTGGTGAGGTACCAAGTAGTTGGGAATGGTTCGATATTGATTTCACAGATGTAACAGTTTCACCTGGAATTAACTATTTCATTGTCTGCCCACCTGCACCAAGTGGCGTTACCACAAGTTTTGGTTATGAATGGGGTTATGCAATTGAGAATACCTATCCTGATGGATCTTTCTGGTTCACTAGAGATGGTGGCGGACTCTGGCGTGATCTACCAGATTCCTATGAGTTTGCATTCAGAACCTATGGATACAGTTAGTTATCCATTCTTTTTTTCTTTCCAATATTTTTTTGAAAAAATACTAGTGATAACTCAGCAATCTTTATAGTATTCATAAGATATTATTAATGATTAAAATAAAATGAAAAATAGGGGAAACGATATGAAATTACAATTAGACATGAAAGTAACAACAATTGACTACTGGGCAGTTGATGCAACCGGTAACGAAGGCGGACATGCTACAGTCTCATTCAGCATTGACAACTCGCCACCAACAGTTTCTCTTACCGAACCAACACCTGGCTTGTACTTGTTTGGTAACAAACTCTTTGATATGGGCAAAGTCTTCATCATCGGAGCATTCACTGCTGAAGCAACAGCTTCCGATGCACAAGGAGTCGCCGTTGTGAAATTCATGTTGAACGGAGAAGTTGTTGGAGAAGATACATCAGCACCATATGGTGTCTATATAGCACAAAAGAATATGGGCGCTGCAACACTCAAAGTTGTTGCAGAAGATGGTGTCGGCAACACTGCTGAAGACAGCATGGATATCACCTACTACAAGTTCCTCTAAATAGGAACCACGCTGAAAAACAGACAAAAATAAACGCTAGAGAGAACAAAAATAGTTCTCTCAAACTCTCTTTTTTAAATATTCAAATATGCCAATTATTTACGATAATATATGAATTCGTATTCCATACTTACTGTTATGATTAGGACCTAATTACTTTGTTCTAAAATTTAAATAAAAATTTGAATCACATATGAAAAAATCTATTCAATAACATTTATATAACAAAAACTCATATTTTAATATTAGACCATAGGAGGCAATTCATGATTAAACGAAAAAAAATATTTATTTATTTATGCATAATATTTTTTGTGACAATATCAATATTTTCCCTAGTAACTATTGCAGATGAACGCACAATAGATCTAACTGAATCATTTGATCCGCCAACAACATTTGATTTAAGGGATGTAAATGGTGTAAATTTCGTTACTTCTATAAAAAATCAACAAGGAGGAACATGTTGGACACATGGAGTCATGGCAGCTATGGAGGGGAATCTCCTAATGACTGATACTTGGTCTGAAAATGGTGAAAGTGGAGAGCCAAATCTAGCGGAATATCATTTAGACTGGTGGAATGGTTTCAATCAACATAACAATGATGATATAGACCCACCATCTGGAAGTGGTTTAATCGTCCATGAAGGTGGGGATTATCTTGTCTCTTCAGCATATCTTTCTAGATGTGAAGGGGCAGTAAGAGATATTGATGGACAGTCATATAATATACCACCTCTTCGATTTGATCTAGATTTTCATTACTATTATCCAACTGAAATTGAATGGTTTTACATGGATGAAGACCTCAATGGGATAGATACGATAAAGGAAATAATCATGACTCATGGTGTTCTTGGAACTTGTTTATGCTATGATAACAGTTTTATTGATGGTAATTATGTTCATTATCAACCATCAAGCAGTTCATTGGATCCAAATCATGCAGTAGCAATAATTGGCTGGGATGATACAAAGAACACACAAGCACCAAATCCTGGAGCATGGCTTTGTAAAAATAGTTGGGATTCTAGTTGGGGCCTTGATGGATATTTCTGGATTTCATATTATGATAAACATTGTTGTAAACACCCTGAAATGGGAGCTGTATCTTTTCAAGATGTTATTCCATTACCCTATGTACATTGTTATTATCATGATTATCATGGGTGGAGAGATACCAAAACAAATTGTTCTGAAGCATTTAATGCATTTTATGCAACAGATAATGAATTATTAAAATCAGTAAGTTTCTATACAGCAACAGATGATGTCACATTTACCATTAAGATCTATGATAGATTTGAGAATGATATGTTACAGGATGAACTTGTTTCAACATCTGACTTCATTGATCATAAAGGCTTTCATACTATTGAACTCCCCTCAATAATTCCATTAACTGCAGATGATATGTTTTATATTTATGTGTCACTCTCAGATGGGGGGCATGCTTATGATCGAACATCAGATGTTCCTGTGTTACTTGGAGAAAAATATCGAACCATCGTTCCATCATCATCCCAAACTGGTCAAAGTTACTATTATGAATCAGGTTGGATGGATATGTATGATTTTGATGATACTGCTAATTTTTGTATTAAAGGACTTGTAGCTAGACCAGTTTCTTTTTATTACCCAAATGGACTACCAGAATCAATAACACCGGGAGAATCAACAACATTTCTCGTTCAGATCAATGAGATTGCGGATACCATAGTTATAGATTCACCACAAATTCATTATCGATATGAACCCGGTATTTATCACAGTCTTTCTCTCAATCATTTAACTGATTCCCTATATGAAGCAACATTGCCACCATCGGATTGTGGGAATACACCAGAATTCTATATTAGTGTTCAAACAACATTAATGGGAACAATAAACAATCCACTGGATGCTCCAACAAATGTATATTCTTGCATTGTCGGAGAATTTACTGAAATATTTTCTGATAACTTTGAAACAGATATGGAATGGACCATAGAAAACGATGCAGGTCTAATAGAGGGTGCATGGGAACGAGGTGTTCCTATTGATGATAACCGTGGCGATCCACCAACAGATTATGATGGATCAGGACAATGCTATATCACAGGTAATTCTGATGATGAAGATATTGATGGAGGAACGACTTGGTTAATCTCTCCGTCACTAGACCTTGATGAAGGAATAGACACATCTATCTCCTATGCTCTTTGGTATACCAATGATAACGGTGGCGATCCAAACAATGATCTATTTAAGACCTATATCTCAGATGATAATGGAGCAAGTTGGGTGCTTGTTGAAACAATTGGTCCAAATTCTTTATCTGGATGGAATAAGAAGAGTTTCATGGTTGGTGATTATATTACACCTACCAGTCAAGTGAAAGTCCGTTTTGAAGCATCTGATCTTAATGAAGGTTCTGTGGTTGAAGCAGGAATTGATGTATTTAAAGTATCAATATTTGACTGCGTTCCGCTAGGTCCATTACTTGAATATAATCCTTTATCTCATAGTTTTGGGGTGATGCCAGTTGATGATGTGGGTTCCACTAGTTTTGATATTTGGAATGTTGGCTCAGAAATGCTTAATTATACCCTGAGTGAATCGGAAAGCTGGCTTGATGTTACCCCCAATTCGGGTAATTCCGATGGTGAACATGACATTATTTCTGTATCCATTGATACAACAGATTTATCAAATGGTACATATCATGGAGAGATCACTATTGATTCCAATGGCGGAAATGGCGTGTTTGATGTATATTTTTATATTGGCCCTGCTATAGAAGTAGCTGATATTACTCAAGAAATATCAGATCGTGGTTTCCCAATACGTCATGCACTCGATGGTGACTGGGCAGGAGCGCAAAATTATATCCCAACAGTTAACATCATAACAAGAGTTGAAATTTCTATGCGGAAGTTTGGAACACCTGAATTCAATCTCACTGTTGAACTTAGAGAAGATCATCCACAGGGAACCCTCATTGATACCCTAACATTAACTCCTGAAGAAGTACCATCTAGTTGGGAATGGCTAAGTCTTGATTTTGTTGATATAGCCGTTATAGATGGTATTGAGTACTTCATTGTCATTCCCCCTGCCCCTAGTGGAGTTTCAACTAGCTTTGGGTATGAGTGGGGATATGCATTTGGAAATCTATATGATAATGGAGCGTTTTGGTTCACAAGAGATGGTGGTGGACTTTGGAGAGATCTACCTAACAACTATGAATTTACATTCAGAACTTATGGAATAATATAATTAGCGAGGGGAAAAAAATATGAAAGAAATGAAAAAATCAATATCTTTAGTAGTCTTTTTTATTTTTTTAATAATGGCTTTTTTACCATTAACTCAAATTGGACTATCTGAAGCAGGGCAAATTGAAGCAAATGTTACAATAAACGTAATTACCACTGAAAATAATAATGAAATAATATTAGAATATAGTATTCCAACATATAATATTGAAACCATTATTTTAAATAGAAGACCTTATCAATTGTATACATTAAATGATGAATCTAATAGTTTAATCAAAGGTTTTCCTGACCTACCAACTGTTTGTAGAAGTATCATTATCCCTGATGACAAACAAATGTCTTTTGAAATTTTAGATATGGAGTTTGTAGAATACGACAGTGTTGATATTGCCCCATCAAAAGGGGAAATATCCAGAATTTATAATCCTGATGACATTGCTTACTCTTTTGATAGAATCTATAGACAGAATGTGTGGTATCCACAGCAAAACGTTGAGTTACTTGATCCATATGTAATGAGGGATTTTAGAGGGCAAGTTGTTCAAATTAATCCGATTCAATATAACCCAGCGTTGCATAAAACAAGAGTTGTTTCAGATATTTCTGTTAAAGTTTATGCCTCTGGACCAGGCACAATAAATGTGATCGACAGAGAAAAACCTTTAGAAATTATTGATAAGGAATTTGGAAATATTTATGCAAATCATTTCATGAATTATAATGAGCAAATTGGAAGTTTTGACTATACACCAGTATCTGATCAAGGTAAAATGCTAGTAATATGCTATGATGCTTTTTATGATGAAATGCTTCCTTTTGTCGAATGGAAAAATATGAAAGGTCAATATACTGAAATGGTTTATTTATCTGATGTCGGAACTACGGCAACAGAAGTTGACACATATATTGATACCTATTACAATACAAATGGGGTAACTTTTGTGCTCCTTGTTGGAGATGGTGGACAAGTTCCAACTCTATCTGCATCAGGTGGAGAAAGCGATGTATCTTATTCATACATTACTAGTGACTATTATTCTGATCTATTTATTGGAAGGTTTTCAGCAGAATCTGTTGATCAGGTTCAAACTCAAGTCCAGCGAACTATTGAATATGAAAAATACCCTGAAGCCAGTGGAGATTGGTATCATAAAGGCCTAGGTGTTGCTAGTAATCAAGGAGTAGGTGATGAGGGAGAATACGATGATGAACATATGGATAATATCAGGGATAAACTTCTAGCTTACACTTATACTGAAGTTGAACAAAGTTATGATCCGTGGGGCACATCAACTATTATTGCTAATGCAGTAAATGATGGTCTGAGTATCATTAATTATTGTGGACATGGATCAACAACATCCTGGGGAAATGGTGGTGGATTTTCCAATAGCAATGTCAATTCTCTAGTTAATGACAATATCCTTCCATTCATCACATCTGTTGCATGTGTAAATGGTAATTTTAATGGACAAACTTGTTTTGCAGAAGCCTGGTTGAGAGCAACAAACAACGGTGAACCAACGGGTGCAGTTGCTCATTTTGCCTCATCAATAAATCAGGATTGGAGTGAACCAATGGACGGTCAAGATGAATTCAATGATATTTTAGTTGAGTCATATGAAGATAACATCAAGCGAACCTTTGGTGGCCTTGCATTTAATGGTGTAATGCATATGCTTGATGAATATCCAAGTGCAGGAACTGATGATGCATCAACTTGGCATATTTTTGGTGATCCATCTGTTGTTGTCCGAACTGATACACCTACATCTATGACAGTTGCACATAGCAATTTTATTACCCCAATTGCAGTTGCTTTTGATGTAACAGTTACTGGATTTGAAGATGCATTATGTGCACTGTCCTATGAGGGAGAGCTACTTGGCGCAGCTTATACTGATTCATCAGGAGATGCTATAATTTCATTAGATTTGCCAATTCCTGCTGAAGCAGCTGAACTTGATTTAGTTGTAACTGCATACAATAAAATACCATATATTACAACAATCACAGTAATTACCGGTGGACCTCTACTTGCATATAACCCTGTTTCATATAATGCAGGCACTCACTCACAAGGTGATACTGATCAAACAAGTTTTGAAATATGGAACGATAACGAAGACACTTTAGATTATAGCTTAACCGAATCCTGCAGTTGGGTTGAAGTAAGCCCATTAACTGGAGATTCTACAGGTGAACATGACACAATAACAATTGATATTGATACAACTGGTCTAGCAACAGGCTCACATCAATGTGATATAGCAATATCTTCAAATGGAGGAAATGAAACATTTTCTGTCTATCTATATATTGTTGACGGCAATGAAAACATTGATATCGATCAAGATACGTTTGACCGAGGTTTTCCAATAAGATATGCAGCTGACGGAGCATGGGGAGCAGCGCAATCCTTCACGCCAAACGTTGATACTTTGACAAGAGCAGAATTTTTTCTTAGAAAGTTTGGAACTCCAAGTTTTGACCTGGAAATTGAAATACGTCAATATGCAATAGATGGACCTCTAGTTGATATATTAACTTACAGCCCTGCAACAGTAAGCTCTTCATGGGATTGGTTTAATATAGACTTAGTTGACACCTCAATTACACTAGGCACATCATACTTCATAGTAATACCACCACAAACAAGTAATCCCGGTAACAGCTTTGGGTACGAATGGGGATATGCATTTGGCAATCAATATGATGATGGTGCATTCTGGTTCACAAGAGATGGTGGAGGACTCTGGCGGGATCTTCCTGAGATGTATGAGTTTGCATTCAGGACGTATGGGTATAATTGGTGGTGACCTCCATGCCTTCCATTTCAAGAAGAGCAATGGTGATACTATCATCGTTCATATGCATTATATTAATTAATGTTCCAGGTATGAATTATGATGAATAAGTTGATATCCTATTTAAACAGAGTATTTCACTCTTCTCTACGATCGACTCAATCTGAAAAAAACCAAGGACTTAAATAATCATCAATTCATTGATTCTGTTCAGGATCGTGTGATTTATGAATACAAAACTTGTAGCCAGTATACTCCCATTTATTATGCTTCTCGCTTTTTTTAGTGGATGCGTTGAGGAAACTGAATCAGCAGAACATGAAAATCAATCAAATGAGTCCATGGAAACCACTGAACAAAACGCCCATCTTACAGAAGAAGATTGGAATTATTTCAACTTTCATTATTTCAGTGGAAAGGATTTATACACCTCATTTAATTCAGGATTTAATATAATAAACACGCAAATCTCATTATATGATCCGGTAAATTCATCATTTTTATTAGAAGTTAACAGCTCCAATGAGCAGGTGTTCTTTCACCTTCATGACATAGCTGAATTTATGAGTTTAAACATTTCTGTCTATCAAAACAACCTTCATAATTATACGGTGTCTTCAAATATGATGAATCACAGTCAAAAACAAGGTCAGTTATTTGATGTCTACCTGAATCTCTCTTATGTGTTTGATTCAGTATATATCAAAGTCATTGCTGGCTTTGATCCATCAATAGAAACCATGGTCTATATTGATATATCTGATGAAATGGCACTCATTTTTATGATTGAACAATTAATAACAACCATAGTGAACGAGCAAGTAAATCTTGTTGTAAGTATTCCCGATGACATATGGGCTGAATGGGACGATAGAGATTGGAGTTTTATTGAATAACAGTTACAGGTAAGGATTTTTTTATCGCGTTGCATTGATTTTTCAGTTGTAAAAAAAATCATCTGAAATATCATGTTTCACCTTACCAAAGGTAATTAGCCATAAATGCCTGTTCCTTTTATTAACAAAACTGTGTACTAGCCTATGGTGAACCATATGAAAAAACAATGAATAATCACCTAGATGTGGCTCAACCGGAATAAATATATACCACTTTTCATTATTAATGATATAATAAAAGAATTTAAGGGGGGAAAAATTAGCATTATGACACTGAACCATAGTATACAAAAGAAGATTATTTTTGTAGTGAGCATCATTCTTCTAACATCATTTCTTATCCCAACTGGTGTCACCGACTATAATTCTTCTAAGGATGCATCAGATATTCTCTGGTGGTATGATTTGGATGCACCATCGTTTGGCTCTGCAGCAACCGCAGACATTGATGATGATGGATTATTAGAACTCGTGTTTGGCACCTATTTCAATGACGAACATGTGTATGCCTTAAATGCAAATAATGGAACACTACTCTGGAAATATGATACGGGGGGCTGTAATGATGCATCCCCTGTTATCTATGATGTTGATCTAGATGGAGACCTTGAAGTCATCATTCCCTCCTCATCACCCTATGAGGTCTATTGTTTCGATGGGGCCACGGGAGAGGTGGAATGGTGTACCTCCACAGGGTATCCAAATTGTATCGATTCACCGCCGGCCATAGCTGATGTTGATAATGATGACAAACCAGAGGTTATCCTTGGGTCCTGGTATGGCTATGTGTTCTGTTTAAATGGAGAGGATGGGAGTATCTGCTGGCAGGTGAATATTGGGGCTGATAGTTATATTCAAGCAGGACCCAATATCGTTGATGTAGATGATGATGGTCAGTTAGATGTCGTGGTCACGCAATATAGTGGTGACTGCTGCGTCTACAGCTTATATGGGAATAATGGGTCCACGATGTGGTATTCCACAGTTCCCACGGATTATATGTATCATGGGGCATCCTTCGCTGATATTGATGAGGATGGACGCCCTGAGATTGTTGTAGGGTGTTATGATGGCCAGGTGTATGTGTTCAATGGCGAGGATGGAAGTCTTGCCTGGGAGTATACTGCTCCCAATTATATTGGAGCACCCACCTCGATTGCTGATCTAGATAATGATGATCATCTTGAGATCGTGTTCACCTCCTACAATTATCTTGGTGTCCTCTCCAACACAGGTGATTTAGTGTGGGATTATACGACAGGTGGATCGATGTTTCGAGGAGTATCAATCGCGGATACCAATGACGATGGTGTTCTTGATGTTGTTTTTGGATGTGATGATGGTATTCTTAGGGTTGTTCATGGGACGAATGGATCTCTTCTGTGGTCCCTGGATTTAGAAGCGCATTATGGAGACACCTTTGAAATTGATCATGCCCCTGTGATTGAAGATCTTGATGATGACGGATTCCTGGACATATGTATCATTGGTGGTTATGGCATCAGCAATCCTGATGATAATAACCATGGACGAGTCTATGCGATTGAGGCTGGGGGCGGCACAGGACCAGGATGGCCGATGTTTCGTCATGACATCCATCATAGTGCCTGTTTCCATTACACACCATCAGATGGGACTATCATCTATGTTGATGATGATGCGGGTCCCTCATGGTATGATGCAACCCATGTCAGAACCATCCAAGAAGGCATAATTAATGCAACACAAAGAGGTCTCATTGAGGTCTTTGCTGGTACCTATGAGGAACATGTTATTATTGATAAAACGGTTGATCTGAGCGGTGAAGATAAAATCATGACCATTATTGATGGGGGCGCTAGTGGTACTGTTGTCTCTGTCGTTGCTAATGACGTCTGTATCCATGGATTTACTATAAAAAATGGTGGTGGTAGTGGAGATGAAGCAGGGATTGGCATTAGATCAGATGGGAATAGGATATATAATACCTTGATTTCTAATAATGGATATTATGGAATTTTTATGAATCATGCGTATACCACTCAAATTTTTAACAATACGATTATCGAAAATAATGGAAGAGGGATTTATGTATGGAATGAGAGTCATGTAAATACGATTACACAAAATAATATCAGCTATAATGGTCATGAGGGAATAAGAATCTATGACTCAGATGATACGCTGATCAGTGATAATATCATCTGCCACAATGAAATGGATGGTGTTAACATGGAGGAATGCACAAATATCACTTGTTTACGAAATCTTATTATAGATAATCATGAAGATGGTATCGAGTTATACCATGCTTCCTATAATATGTTCAGTGAGAATACTATTTCTGGGAATTATGATAGAGGTCTTCTTGTTCAAACACATTGTGGACATAATCAAATTGTTCATAACGAGGTGAAATCAAATCAATTATATGGTATTCAACTCTATGGAACAGGGTGCACTCATAACCAGATCCACCGGAACCTAATAGAAAACAATATTGACTGTGGTATCACCATATCCACAGATTACAACTCGATACTCACTAATGATATATGCTTCCATGATGGCATTGGTATGGTACTAGATGGTGATAATAATCTATTGTATCATAACAATTTTGTATCAAACGTGATCCATGCACAAGGCTATGGGGAGAACACCTGGAACGATGATTACCCATCCGGTGGGAACTACTGGGATGATTACGCTGGAATTGATGTCAATGGTGATGGTATTGGTGATACACCCTATATCATCCCTGGTGTAAGCAATCAGGACGACTATCCCCTCATGGAACCATATGCAGAGATAACCATGGATATCAATCAAAGCAATTTTGACCGAGGATTTCCCATTAGGTATGCAATTGATGGAGACTGGGGCGCCGCACAGAGTTTCATACCAACACTTGATTCTCTAACAAGAACTGAAATCCACGTGCGTAAATTTGGAACACCTGAGTTTAATCTCACTGTTGAACTAAGAGAAGATCACCCGCAGGGAACCCTAATTGACACTCTCGTTTTCACACCTGCTGAGGTTCCAAGTAGCTGGGAATGGTTCACCCTTGATTTCATTGATACACCAATAACACCTGAAACAGAATATTTCATAGTCTGCCCACCTCCCCCAAGTGGAGTAACCACAAGCTTCGGTTACGAGTGGGGTTATGCCTTTGGCAATCAATACGATGATGGAGCATTCTGGTTTACACGTGATAGTGGCGGACTCTGGCGTGATCTTCCAACAATGTATGAGTTTGTGTTTAGGACGTATGGAATAATGTTATAACAGTTGTTGATATTTTATAAAACTTATTTTCCAATTTTTTAACTTGACTTTGTCAGATTAGCAAAAATAGTAGGATTTGATCATCACAAAAACATTTGGGAGTACATAACACAGAGCTTATAATGATTAATTCTTCTAAAATTTTCAATTCAGATGTCTGCTGAT
>Ga0208771_1000952_pt1 | contig 16127 bp, 7 predicted proteins | sample AntAceMetag02UKX_FD_184775 | JGI IMG/M metagenome (GOLD analysis project Ga0208771, IMG submission 184775) | Saline lake microbial communities from Ace Lake, Antarctica - Antarctic Ace Lake Metagenome 02UKX (SPAdes) (version 2) | ecosystem: Environmental > Aquatic > Non-marine Saline and Alkaline...
TTATATTCTACAAAAGATTTTGTTTTGAAGTTTATTTTTGAAAATTTTGAAAACACTGAAAAACCAATTGGAATTTCTCCAGTTTACGAAGGGCAAATCCCAAATTTATATAATATTAATTGCTCAAAAGAAATCAAGAAACATTCCGATTATAAAGAAAAACTTGCCGATTTATTTAAGAAATTCAATTTGAAATAAAACGAGGAATCTTTTCTTACAAAGCGAATATAATAAATTTCTCCTGAAAAGATAAAAACCAAGGTTCATAATGAAATTCGTCCTTATAGCTATCGTAATAATGATTTTAAGTAATTGTTAGCAAAACGTTATTGTTTTACAACTTTCATTTGAGCCACATTACCATCTGATGTCCGTAACTCTACAAAATAAACTCCTTTTGCACCCTCAATTTCAAAACTTAGCTTATTGGTAATTTTAAAACTCTTAGTTAAAACAACTTGCCCAAATGTATTTCTAACTTTTACATTAACACCTTTACATGTTTTTCCTAAATCTATTGTTATTTTACCAGATGTAGGGTTAGGATAAACACTTAATTCGCTTTTTGTCGCATCTTTATCATCAATAGAAGTAACACACCCTGCAATTTCAAGTGCTTTTTCCAAAACTTCATCCCTGCCATGCCTGATGCCCTCTGCAGTAATGTAAACAAAGCTATCGGGTACTATTCCTATTCTCTGTGTTTCTGTTCCGTCAGGATAAAATGCACCTAAAGATGTAAATCCTGTTTGAATATTCTGACTGAATTTGAAATAAGTTATGTTTCCATCTGCACCTGCTGTCTGGCTTCCAACTATGACAGTATTAGGCATTGCTTTCAACATCATGCAAGTGAATTCAGCATGGCTTTGCGTTTCCTGATTACATAATATTACTACCTTTCCTGTGTAATATGACGAATTACCGTTGATACCAATGTCAGAAAAGCCCCAAAAAAATGTACCAGGATATGTAACATCAGGTACAGTAAATTTTGCATAACAAGTATTGTTAGGATATAATAAATCAGCAATATCCCAACCTGTGCCGTTAGGGTAATTCCTGATATCAAAAATGATTGCTTTGGTATTTTTCAAATCATTGTACATGGTATTCACGTCTGATGTGGACAGGTTGCCCATGTGAACGTAACCAACATTACAATCCCATTTTTTCCATTTCACTTCAGCAAGTGTATCATTCGGATAATATTCGTAAAACCAATTATTATTGCAGATAGAATATCTGTATAATGTTATGTTATTTGTATTACCCAGACTGTCTTTATACTCAATCTGAATAGCTGAACTGCTTGCACCGCGTAATAAATATTTGCACATAAATCTTCTGAAAACGGAAGGATTCCCTGCAGAAATATATGGGCGTAAGCTATCTTCCCATTGCGTTGTTGTTTTGCCATTAACAGATACAATGATATCCCCTTTATTAATTTGTGTATAGCCTGATTTTACAACAATATAATTTCCCTGAGAGTGCCTTAGCATAAACTTAGGTACATAACTAGAAAAAGAACCAGTGGTTAATCCTTCAACATGGGCATCATCAAGATTCGACGTCATTTTTTTAAATGTCATGAAAAAGTCAGTATAATTTGATGCATTTGCAATAGAGAGCACACTATTGTATAAAGTGCTGTCCCATGGCGTGTCTAAAATATAATTATTGGGATTAAAATAATTGATGATGTTCCAGTATCTGAAAATACCCATCAACCTTGTGAACTCATCAGGATTGTTTGTGTACAGATTACTGTCAATGATTGGGTCATCATAAGGAAATGCAAGCCATGTATATCCGGCAACATCATTCACCCAACAAACAGGATGTGGCCTGAAATTGTTTTTTATAGTATCGAGAATGACTCTTACATCATTACGAAAAATAGTATCATTTATCCATCCAAAATTTCTGTTTCTTTTTAATTCAGCAGGAATTGTATCAGGCAATGGAATAGTGTCTATTGCCATAGGACCTGCAGCTTGCAACATTTGAAAAAGCACATTATTAAAATCATTAGCAGTTACAGCGTTTTTTATTAAAGGTAAATTTCCAACCAATACACTATCCCAATTGATTTCACAAACAGAGACCTCCGAATGAAAATATTTTACAAATCCCCACACTTTACAGCTGTAATAAAGTTTTTGCTGATAGCTTGGATTTTGTGGAAAAGAAGTTAGTCCAAATGCAAATAAAACAATAAGTACAAATAGCTTTTTCATTTTACTATATTTTAATTCAAGTATATTTCATCTTTAATATTACTTTTTTGTAAGAAAAAGATAATTCCCTTGATTTTCAGTAAATTTTTGCCCTAACCCTAAAGGGTAATTTGCTAAAAATCAGCCACCCTTTAGGGTTGGGGAAAGCTGATTTTTATGTAAATTACCTTTTTTTTATACTTTTCAGAGTGGACTCATTCTTTGTAAGAAAAAGATAATTCAGAGATTGAGAATCATTAAAATCAGCTACTTCACAACTATCATTTTCTTAACAAGCATTTCCTTTCCGAATATTACTTCGCAATAATAAATACCACTTGGAACAGCTATGCCATTTTTATCCGAACAATTCCATTGCAAGGTATTCATGCCAGCCTTACAATTGTTATATTTCAAAGTTTGGATTTGATTTCCCAGTTGGTTGAATATTATGATTTCAACATTCCCCGGACTTGCCATTTCAAATTCAATATTTGTATATTCTGAGAAAGGATTGGGATATATCGCAAGATAGTTTTTTGTAATATCCCGATCCTCTATTCCGATAAAATTTCCGGTAGGGTTTCGTTTGTAATATATTTCTCCATTTGGCCCATCGCGTTTGTCCTGCCAGTTAAGATGAACCGCAGACCCGGACAAGGCTATTGAAGGCCTTTCTGACATAGTTGCACTATTATTTACCAAAAGCGTATCGCTGCTCCAGCTTAAGCCTTCATCCAGTGAATACATATAGAATATCTCCGCATTGCCATTGCGATCGTCATGCCAGGCTATATGGACTCCCGAAGCGGATGCTGCAACTGTTGCCCACCAAGAGTTACCGGCAGCATTTGTCAGTCGTGTATCTGCACCCCATGTTAAACCTGCATCTGCCGAATGCTTAAAATATATTTCAAAATTTCCATCACGGGAGTCATTCCACACTACATACAAATCCGAACCGGATAATGCTGAAGTTGGCAAATTACTAGTGCTTGAGTTATTCGTTAAGCGGGTATCTGTTCCCCAGTTTAAACCTCCATCTGTGGAGTGTTTATAATAGATCTCTCCGTTTGCTCCATCACGTCTGTCCTCCCATATAATATGAATATTTGAACCGGAAACTGTTACTGAAGGATTAAAGGACATTGCATTATCGTTTGTAATACGAATATCATTTCCCCATATAATGCCTCCATCAGTTGAATGTTTGAAGTATATCTCTGTATTTCCATCACGAGATTCACGCCAAACAACATAAACATCCGACCCTGATACTGCAAGGCCGGGATGTCCTGACCATAAAGAATCATTCGTAAGCCTTACATCTGCACCCCAGCTTGCTCCGCCATCAGTTGATTGTTTGTAATATATTTCATGGTTTCCATCACGAGTGTCATCCCACACAATATGCACATTTGAATCTGAAATAGCAACAGTCGGTTGACGCGAAACAGAATCATTAGTAGTAAGCCGTGTATCTGCACTCCAGCTTAATCCTCCATCTATTGAGCGCTTATAATATATTTCCTGGTTTCCATCACGTTCATCGAACCATACAACATGGATAGAATCTCCATTTGCAGTTATACCCCCGGTGCGGGATACTGATGCTGCGGAAACTGCCGGGTCATTAGTGAGTCGTATATCATTTCCCCATTGTGCTTGTGTTAAATTTGCTGCTCCCAAAATCAGCAAAAATAAAATTGTAATGTGTTTCATCTATTTTTATATTTAATAGGTTAATAATTATTTTTTTGATATTTTTTTATTTTATTAATGAGTTCTATATGTTTGATGAATAAAATCCAAGAGAACAATTTCACCTCAGCACCACAAAACTCCTGCTTATTTTTTTTGTTCCATAATTCAATACACAATAATAAACTCCTGTTGGAAAAGATTCTGTTGAGAAATTGATAGCACTCTTCCCAAGTAATTCCTTTTCATCAAATCGTTTTATTTCAATACCAAGTGAATTATAAATTGAAATACTCATTTTTGATAATTCAGTATTGGAAAATGAAATGGTAATATTATCTGAAGCGGGATTAGGATAAATGTTAATGTCATTTTTTAGGATATCCGATTCTTTAATTCCAATTAGATTTCCTGTTGGGTTTCGTTTGTAATATATTTCTCCATTTGGCCCATCGCGTTTGTCCTTCCAGATTAAATGCACAGCATCCCCGGACAAGTTTATTGAAGGGCCTTCTGACATGGTTACATTATTATTCACTAAAAGCGTATCATTGCTCCAACTCTGGCCTTCATCCAGTGAATACATATAGAATATCTCCTTATTGCCATTCCGATCATCTGTCCAGGCTATATGGACGCCCGATGCGGATGCAGCTACCGTTGACAACTTTAAATTACCGGTAGCATTTGTCAAACGTGTATCTGGACCCCATGTTGAACCGGCATCCGCTGAATGCTTAAAATATATTTCCCAATTTCCATCACGCAAGTCTCTCCACACTACGTACAAATCTGAACCGGATACTGTTGAAGTTGGATAATTACTAAGGCTTGCGTTATTCGTTAAGCGGGTATCTGTTCCCCAGCTCAGACCTCCATCTGTGGAGCGTTTGTAATATATTTCACTATTCCCATCACGTTTGTCCTCCCATATAATATGAACATTTGTACCGGAAACCGAAACTGAAGGATTATAGGAACCGGCAGCATCGTTTGTGATACGTGTTTCGTTTCCCCATGAAGTACCTCCATCTGTTGAGTGTTTGAAGAATACCTCTACATTGGGCGAATCATAATCAACCCGCCAAACAACATACACATCAGCCCCTGACACGGCGATGCCGGGACAATACGCCCATAAAGAATCATTGGTTAACCTTACATCTGCACTCCAGTTTGCTCCGCCATTTGATGATCGTTTGTAATATATCTCATAGTTTCCATCGCGAAAGTCATTCCACACTACGTGAACAAAAGAATCCGAAATGGCAATTGTGGGATTACTTGAAGAAGAATCATTGTTTGTTAGCCGCGTATCATTGCTCCAGTTTATGTCTCCATCGGTGGAGCGTTTATAATATATTTCCCCCTTTCCATCGCGACCATCTGCCCATACCACATGGATAGAATCTCCATTGGCGGCTATGCTGCTGTTCCTGGTATATGATAGAGCGGAAACTGCCGGGTCATTGGTGAGTCGTACATCATTTCCCCATTGGGCTTGTGTAAAATTTGCTGTAAAAATAATAACAACGATAAATAGTAAATTTTTCATAATATTAATATTTTGTTTTAGAAAAGAACTTATTAAAATAATCTCTATGTTTGAAAAAACTCATATTCCAAATGATTATCAATAATTCAAATTTATAAATCAATTAATCTTTAACACAGCGAACAGACCATCCTGTTCCTTTATAGCCTCCATATCTTGATACATCAATGCGATCGTAACCTATATTCCGAACCCAGGCGTAGTCACCACTTTCTTCGGTAGTAGACCATAAGAAACCATTTTTACCATTGGTGGTAAACGATGACATATAACGGTAGCCAGCCGGAAGGATTGTAAAACCGCTTTCATTGGTCGCTCCAGTATTAGGGCTTTGCCAATGTGTTGTACCTACCTCCTTTAATTTACCTCCAGCCACACTTTCACCTCCCAAATAGCTTGTTAGTGTTGTTAACTCAGCATCGGAGGGTACATGCCAGCCTGTGGGAGATAGCTTGCCAGTATTTACTGCGTAAAAGTTATACAATGCTCCATAAGCATTTTTGTATGTAGCTTCATCATTATCATACCAACAAAAACCGGCTGTTGTAAGATCTGTCCATGCAGTACCATCTGTAACCAATGGTATAGCTGTACCATCGTTGTATTTTGTTACTTTCAGATTTTCAAGCATCCAAACCTGGGTGCCAATGGTTACAGTATGATACACATTGCCATCAATGTCGGTAACTGTATTGCCTTGTGCCGGATCATCCTTTTCCTCATCTTTATTACAACTGTTTGTAAGCATTAAAAGCATCCCCATTAGTATTAATGGGAAAATTAAAAGTTGGGTTTTCTTTTTCATTATTTTTCGATTTTATTTATATTATATTCTATTCTATTCTTTATAAAAGTTTTAGTCTAACTGGTATGCTATAAATTACATACTTATACACAAATGTAGTTATTTTTACATATAAAGTTAATTAATATTTAGGAAATGGTATGTTTCATTTAGGGAACGGTAAAATCAGTAGGCGGTTGACAATATATCAAACCATAAACATTACAACAAACTATTAAATGCTAATTGACATTTACCAACGAATCTCCAAACTTATTTGAGCGATGAACTCATCAAAGCTGTTGTTTGTCATAATATACTCCTCAAAGATATTTTTTTCCAGGCGGATACTCAGATAGTTGTTTTTCAAAACTTTTAATTTTGAATACCAATAAAATCCGATTTTGTACTGTTGATAAAGCTGTTCAGCATATTTCACCCCTACCCTATTTTGCCACTTTCTTTTAAAAGCGCTATGGGTTACACTTATATTATAGCTAAATATTTCCCTTTTTATGGCTGATAATTCACAGTTGCTGTAACTTAATCCTGCAGAAATATTCAATGGAATTTTAAAAGTCAGTTCTTCGGTTAAAGTATATGTCATGATTTTATTTGCAATCTTAATTGTATCCACTGTAGTTTTTATATACTGGGAAGAGAAATTAAAAATTGTATTTGATCTCAGTTTACCAATCCGGTAATTATATCCGCTTATTGCAGAAATATGGGTAACAGCATTCTCTACCTTAATGGAGTTGCTTCCCATGGATTGGAAGTTTGGCATATAACTTAGCCGCAAATAGGGAACTTTTTTAAACCTGAACATCGCTGATATTCCATAAGCATGCATTTTTGTTGCAGAGGTTTTCCAATTAATGAGATTATCGGAACTTTCTTTGTAGTAGGCTAAAAAGTGTATTTTTTTCTTTGCAAAAGACTGATCGATAGTGCCATCGTAACTTAGTCTGTCCCTGATCAGGCTAGGATTGCCAAGGCTTGTGAAACCTGCTCCAATTTTTTTAATACCTATTGATATTTTTGTAGTTTCTAAATTAAGGCATGATTTGGCATTGTAAGCATAATCAATTGAACTGCTCATATTTGGCTTAAAATAATCAGTTAACCACACTGGTATTGATTCATCATTCCATTCAATAGCCGCACAACGTTTATCTCTGGTAAGCATGGAAATGGCTCCTTCACCTTCGATGGTGAACTTTCTTTTAAAAAACGCAAGCATTAATTCTGAGCCTACCACATAATTTGATCTTGGTGTTACAAAATTTGTATCTGGCCCTAATTGTATTGGCAGGGAATTCACATCATCCTCAGCCTGCATATAGCTCAGATAAAAGTGGGTTCCTTTTTTTTTACCTAATCCCAGTTTACCAAAATATAGTTTTTGTTCGTAAACAGGCAATGAAAATGAATTATTGATGATAGGTCTTTTGGTTTTCCCGGTACAAAAAGCCGAATAGAAAAGCCCCGGTGTAAATTCAATATTCACACCGGAAACAGCAATCCCTCTCAGCATTAATTCGCTGTAATTGGGACGGCATTTGCCAACTTCCAGAGTGCTGAAATTGGCAAGGAAGCGCGTAAAGCGAGACATAACTGATTTTTTCACTTTTGCATCTGCCAATCGTTTTGCTGTATTTGAGTCAAACTTAAGTGACTTCACTTCTTCAACTTTCGCTATGGCCTTCTCCAACTTGGCCATTGTGGTTTTGATTTTTTCTTTGGCTTTAGCCAGTTTGGCTTTAGCCTTATCGTATTTGTCCTGTGCCTTATCCAGTTTTAATTTTGCCTTTGCCAGTTTGGCTTTGGCTTGCTCCACCTTCTCTTTGCTTTTATGCAGTTTGGACTCTATCAGTTCCTTTTTGGCTTTTTCATAATTCCGCTTTAGCATTTCGAGGCTGGTTTGCAAATTGTTGACATCTGTGTTAAGCAGGTTTTTAGATTTCTCAAGAGCGTCCTGTTCATTTTTAAGCTTGTTCAAACTAGAAAGCGCTACAGAGGTAATGATGTCTGTACTATTGGCAATACCTTTGTTTTTAAGCAGTTCACGTGCACTAAAATTTATACTAAAGCTATTGGCGCTTTGCCTATAATCACCCTGCTCTGATGTAATAAAAAATGAAGCTGATATGGGTATGTCATAAACCGTTAGTGTCATCTTAAGGTGGTTGCGGTAAAAGGAAGGCGGTATTTCCTGGTACAATCCCTGCATGTCAGAATACTGACCAAAAAATGTATTGCTGCCATGGAACTGCAATGGAAATGGTTTATCCTCCTGTGCCAGGACCACCCTTGGATAAAGAATTACTATAGAAAACATTACAATGACAAAACAGCATTTCAATTTGTTAAGTGAAAAAGAAAATGATGTCATATGAGTCAATCCTTATAAATTTATATTAGCTTTGAATATGAGAAAAGCTATTGTTTCTTAATCTGAAATTTAAAACAACTTATTACTTCACATTCCTCACAATCGTTGTCTCTGAATATAAACTTCACACAAATCTTTCCTTCCAGTTGACAACATTCAGGTGCAGGTATAGGTGGCAGTATAAAGTTCATTCCAATATTGAGGATGTTAGGTACATTTATATTGCTTCCGTTATTCCAGATAATTTCTCTCGGATTCTGATACTTTGCTGGACCGCTTCCATTAAATGGTGGAACCGTCTCAAATCCATACATCGTAATTTTCGGCGATGCTGTACTAATATCTGTAGCGTCAGATACACTAGCCCAGGTGAATGGAAAGTTTACACACCTCATGCACTCTGTATTATAATTATCAGTAATAGTGTAGCTTATCACATTGGCTCTAACTTCGGTAATATTGATAGTATCTGGAATACTTATTTCAAAATTACTTTTTAATATAGTAAATTTGCCATGGGGGTCATAATCAGGCTCATGTGTAATTACTGATATTTCATAAATACAACAGGGGCAATCTGTTTTAAAAACAATTACACAGCTATCACATATTTCATCATCACACCAACCGTACAGGGTAAGCACATAGGTGCCTGTTATTGTTGGAATAAAGTTAAGCGGTGCATCGCCTGTAATAGTTGGACCACTTGGTGGCTGCAAATTAAAAGTAACATTTGACGTGCAGAGTATGTCATTGCATAAGTAGGTCGCATTAAGAGTATATGGTTGATTACACTCTATTTGAATTTCTTGGTCACAATCTAATATTTCCGGCTTATCTCCTCCTTTGGTTTTTAATATTATTTTTCCCCAATCGCTGTTTTCACAATCGCAAGGCTCGCAAGGCTCGCAAGGAAGGACGACAATTGAATAGGTATTGCTAGTGTCTTTACAGCCTGTTATCAGATCGGTAATAATAATATAGTAGCTTCCTGTTTCTGCACCAGCCCCTCCATTATCATATGAAGGACCGCTCCCTAAATACTCATCATTGGCATTATACCAATTGATCTGATAATAGGATGCAAATAATCCGATCAAGGGTTTAGGTGCATATATCACAAAACGCCTTATGTCGTCGATGGGTTCTGGGCAATTGCATGGAATAGAATCGCAGAAATGAGGGAACAATCCTGCCGATGGCCTTTTGTTTACAATTATTTCTGTACTGGCTGAACAATTGGTTATTGGATCGGTATAAGTTGCAATATATACACCTGCAGTAGTTACTGTAATGCTTGTGGTAGTAGCACCATTATTCCAGCTTATATTATCGTTATAATTCGTTACGGTTAAGGTATTTGGCACTCCTTCACACAACGTTCCGGCTGGTGAAATAATAGGTGCATCAGGAAGGGGATTTACAGTTATAGTTTGGGTACAGGTGTCTTTACAGCCGTATTTATTGGTAACAATCAAGTTATAGTTTGTTGTAACAGAGACAGATTGATAAAGAAACTCTACAGATTCTATCTCTAAACTATAATCTTCATTGGAGTACCAATTATATTGATAATCGTTTACGTGTGATACTTTAAGCCATATCGATCCTCCAGGATAGCATAAATATTTTGACGGCGAAATACTAAAGCTTGCTTTTGGTTTCGCAACTTCCTTTACCGCTACTGTATTGGATATACATATGCATCCGACACCGTTGGTAACCACCACGTGATAGTTGCCCGCAACATTTGTTGTATATGTATTACTATTATTTGTTCCTTCTGCAGGAACAAAAACATTCGCACTTGACTCCCACTCCCATAAATAAGTGTAACCAACTTCTGGCGATGTTGAAAGTGTTGCAGTAGCACCAGGACAAATAAACTCAGGAGATATGGTGCAATTGTTTATTCCCGGCAGCACATTTACAGTTGTATTTGCTGTACATGTCTCTCCCAACAAGTCAATAACTGTTAGCATAACGGATTTAGTGCCCTCATCTGAATAGGAATGTTCGATATCTGATATATAGGCAGTTGCATTATCTCCAAAGGTCCATTCGTAAGATACAAAACCTTGGGGAGATGATAAAAAATCAGCCGGTACGTCTGTACATACGGGAGATGTATTGGTAATGCTTAATGGAGTATAAACTACTTCTTCCTCTACAAAGTCTGTACAATGTATATCGTTTACGTCGTCATCATATTTAACGGTCAATCTTACGGTATATGTACCGCCTAAACTATAGCAATGTTGCGGAGGATCTTTATCAGATGAAAAAGAAGCATCACCAAAATCCCAAAGATAAGATATGTAAGATGGATTATTATCAAAAATCCCTGATTTGTTTGTTACTTTCAGGCATCCACTACAGCCTAATGAATATTCAAACATTGCATTTATGCCAACATTTACAAACTTTAAATCACAATTTCCTGTACAATTGGTTGGATTCGGTGTTGGGGGACCCACACAAAAATACACACAATGTTTTCCATAAACTGCATAGGTGTGAGTGATAGGGACACCTGAAAAACCTGCTTCTGTGAAACCATCACCGAAGTCCCAAGTGATGCTAGCATCTGTGGGATTAGTAGTAGTTGCAGTAAAAATGAATTTCCAACAGGTGGACTGTGTAACGGTCGTTATGCTAGGTTGATTCACATCAGGGCAGCAAAGTTTTACTACATTATATGTTTCAGTCTTTGTACATGTGCCATATTTAACCTCAACATAGTAAATACCATCTGACGGAGCTGTATAATTTGACGATGTCGCGTTTGGAATTGCAATGCTTGAGGGGTTATACCATTGGTAAGTAACACCTATACTTGGTGAACTTATAACAGTTAATATTTCATTTGTAGCCTCTCCATTACAAGATCCCAAAGGACATGCAGGTTGCCAAATAGAAAACGGATCTACAACTGAATAATTTTGTGTATAAGAACAACCGCCTTTTGTTACTGTGGCAGAATACAAGCCAGCGCTTGTTATATTGGTAATGGAAGAAGACGTTCCGATTTCCACATCATCGTGTTTCCACAAATAGGTTGCGTTAGATGGTGTTCCAGTTGTACTTAAAGTAATTCCAACAACCTGGCAAATATCAATTCCGGTTTTTATAATGTCAAAAGTAAATTTGGGATCAATCTGTATATTTTGTAATGCTGTGGCTGGGCCACATGCTGTTGCAGCTTCTATTTTGACTCCTCCCCATGGGCCATCTGAGTTTTCTTGCCCATGCCAGCGAACAGTTATATTTTGTGTTCCATCTCCATCTATAATAGTTCCATAGCCTGTTGGAGTTATAGTCCATGTAACAACTTCTCCTATTGGAAGATTTCCCCCTGACAATGTATAAACTTCAAAACCATCCACGCAAACAGATAATGGACCACTTATGCTTCCAACAGTTGCTTCTGTTACAGTTATAGAAGTTGATGGTGATGTACAAAGGGGTGAAGCGCTTTGTTTTAATACTACTGTTAGTGTTCCAGGATTTGTCCATTCAACATAAACAGTGTCGCCGGTCATTACCCCTGTATTTGCAGGCTGAAATGCTCCACCGCTAATCGACCACTGGTAATAATATCCCGAAGGTGCATTTGTGCTCATATAATAAGCAAATTGGCCACCAACACAAACCGTGAGTGGCCCTTCTATGGTACCAGGTACAGGAACCGGCACAACTTCCACACTAGTGGTTGCTGTTGAATTGCAAAATTCATTAGAAGAATTATTAGCCGTTATCAAAAATGTTCCTGCTGTAGTAAATGTTGCGTAGAATGGTCCTGTTAACGCTGAAGCAGATGCTGGCGATACTCCTGTTGTTGGTGATACCGTCCAGTCAAAATTAGTTGTTGAGGAAGGGACTGAAACCGTATTAAAAGATGCACTTTGCCCTGCACATATAAAGGAAAAGCCATATACCGTATATTTTTGTTTGGGTATAATGGTTATGCTTCCTGAAGATCTTCTACAACACAAATGCTTATTTAAAAGTGAAATAGAAAGCTGATATGTACCACCAGGTGTGGCATTTTCCCAGTTAATCCAAACGGTATTATTATCTGGAGAAGTGCTTAATAAAATATTCGGACTACCAGTTAATGTCCATGAGTAATAAGTGCCCGGTAAATAGGGTACTGAATAAGAAGTGATGCTGTTTGTACATGGAGCTATATTACCAACAATAACCGGATTGGATGGAACTATAGGAACGGTAACATACGTTTTACATCCGCTGCCGCATTGCACAGACAACTGTCCCTGCGGATTTCCATTGCCCCAAACTATGGTCACCTGGTTTCCACTGTGGCTTATAAGTGTTCCGCCAATAGGTGGAAACCATGTTGGAGTGACGCATCCAACAGCTCTATATGTCGATGTATCGCCTGCACAAACAGTACTGATGCATTCAATCGACACGGTGCCGGGCTCTATCGAAACGATTTTTTTTATTGTATCTGAACAACAAGTTACTTTTGATAAAGATGAATCGCCGTTTATGCCAGGCACTAGCATGGTGTTGTAGGCAATTAATGTTACCGTATAAGTACCAGAAGTATTATATTGATGTGTTGGATGTTCTAATATTGAAGTATTGTTTTCTGATGTCGGGTCGCCAAAATCCCAACTATATGAAGTATTTTCCGAAGGTGTAGTAGTATTAGAAAAGTTAATAATGGAACCAGAACAGACATTATTCTGTGGATCAAAATCGAAATTTGCAATAGGTTTCTCCTTTACTGTTATATTAAGACATCTTGTAAATACATTGCCTGAAGCATCTGTGACTGTTAATGTAAGAATATAAGTTCCAATTTCCGGCCAATTTATGGAGATGTTGGCTGAGGATCCATTGGGATAAATAGATGGCAGTGTCAGCCCTGATGTAATCATCCATTGATATGTAGCCCATTCTCCGGTTTCTGAATAATTATATATTTGATCAACACAAACTGATACAGGTACAATATCCGTTGTTACGTTAACTCCTCCTTGTCCTTGTCCTTGTCCTTGTCCTGATGTATCGCAATCTAGTTGCTGGTAAATTATTTCCAACTGGTCACAAGCCTGTGCATAACTTTTATCGCTAGCAGCCAATATAATAATGCTTGAAAATAGAATGATTATTCCACATAGTATATAGTTATTTGTCTTTCTCATGGCTAATTACTTTATATTGTTATTATTGTTTATTTGTTGATTAATATCTTCAACATTGACTTCTACGCATCCTTCTATTTTCTTTTTATAGCACAACAGCTTATTGCATGAAGTACAATCGGTAAATTCAATTTTGTAGCGTATGCACCATTCAAATACTGCATCGCAACAAGGAGTGAGTTTAGGTGTAGTAATATCAAAATTAAATGATTTTGGCATACTTTCCCATCGCATACTATTGGTGCCGTTGATAAAATGCCCGTATTTGGCTGCATCTTTATTGCAGGGTATGCAATATGAATTTTCCGGTACCATACTAAAATAAACCAGTTCTGCCACTATGCTTTTTATTGTTTTTGTTGGCGATGTATTAATTGTAATATTTTGATTAAACGAAAGAATGGTGTCGCTGAAAATTATTTGCAATGGCTTTGATGCAAGAAAAATAAAATGTCTTGAGTCACAGTCGTCGCAAGGACAGGGAGCTATTGTATCAATGATACTCGCTTGATCCATATAGCCAGGGATTGGGTTCAAATTATTAGCCATTTCCACCATCATTGTAACTGAAGTGAGAGGGCTGCTGCAAGAAATTGTTCCTGACACTGAGTATGTTGCGGATGGATTATATGGAAAAGAACCCAGTGCAGGAGGTACTAGTGGATTAATAATTGTTGCATCAGTGGGTAATACTATATTCCAATTAACTAAATATGAATCATTCCCATATGCAGAATTAGTTGCAGGGTCATTTAAATTACGAAATTTTAATGTAAAATTATAGATTCCCATGACATCCGTACAGGATACTTCAAGCGTATCTAGTTGGATTCGCCACCGTGCAAATTGCGGATTAAACATAAAACTCCACACCTCACTTTTCCCAATTTCATGATTATTGCTAAATGCAGTTACCTGCCAAGCATAGTTTTTCCCTGCCTCCATTTGCCTTGCTGAAATTGGATATTGAAAAGATGTTAAGGGAATACCTTTTTCTTTGAACCAGCTTAGATTAGATTCCATAGCTTCATAAGGAATTTGTTCATCAAGGAGTTCAACGACCTTAAGAGTATAATTAATATCGGTACTTATTGTTGATATTGTAGGTAACCATAAAAAATTCGGGTATGCTTCGCTTATTTCTGCTTTATCAGTTGGGATTATCAATTCTGGTGGTGAGGGATGGGAGATATACAGCACATAGCAATCTTTGGCCAGTTCTGTAGCAGTTTTTACATCTTTGACATATACACAAATAGTATAAGTTCCTGCTGGAAGTGAATTGGTTTGTACGTAAATCTCTTGATAATTTTCATCGCCTATGTAATTGATATCCACTGGCAGCAAATCGACGTAGGAAACCGTGCCTATATAATTTGCAGCTATGATAAAAGCAGAAGTAGTACATTCTACAATCATTCCCTTATTCATTTCTTCTACGGTTCCAAAAAGATACACATTCTGAGGATTAGCCGATAAATTTGTAAGCGTCAAATTCCATAAACTTTCTATATTCCATTTTTCAGATGGAGGTTGGGTAAGAGCAATACTGACCTGAGCCAGGCTAATATGGCTGAATGCCAATAACATCATGCATGGTAAAATGATCTTAATACTTTTACTTTTCATTTTTTTCTTTTTAAGTTGTCTATTTTCTTTTAATGCTTAATAATTGTTTCCTTATCAGATTATTGAGTAATTAAGTATTGGTAATAATAAAATTATTTGAATTCAAAAATATTTGTTTACTAATGCTGAACCTAACAATAATTAGAAAACGGTATGTTTCATTTAGGGAACGGTAAAATCAGTAGGCAATAGGCAGTAGGCAATAGGCAGTAGGCAATCAGCAGTCGGCAGCTTTTATTCAAATAAGGCAGGTAGCAAGAATTCAGCGATGGTACCTTTATTTTTCTGGTCTGGATGCAAATATTTATAAAGAAAATAAAGTTGCTGATGGGATGACTCTGAAAGGAGTTTTAAACGCTGGATGGCAATACATAATACATGGCTATCATTGGACTGTTTCAGTAAATTTTCACTTATAAATAAATCCGTAATCCCAACACCGTTATCTTCAACTATTATCTTTAGTAAAAATTCTGACATCCGGTTAATAATTAATTTTAAGTTACCTTCAGCATTCAAAGGCAAAATCCCATGCCAAATCGCATTTTCAAGAATTGGCTGTATTATCATAACAGGAATTGATGTTTTCTGTAAATCAACTGTTGGATCAATAATTATTTCATAACTAAGATTCTCACCGAATCTAAGTTTTTCGAACGATAGA
>Ga0208771_1000953_pt1 | contig 16113 bp, 28 predicted proteins | sample AntAceMetag02UKX_FD_184775 | JGI IMG/M metagenome (GOLD analysis project Ga0208771, IMG submission 184775) | Saline lake microbial communities from Ace Lake, Antarctica - Antarctic Ace Lake Metagenome 02UKX (SPAdes) (version 2) | ecosystem: Environmental > Aquatic > Non-marine Saline and...
TAAAAAGAAAATCCATTGGTATTGAATTAGATCCCGAATATACCAAACTTGGTCTTGCGAGGTTGAAAAATGAAAATTAAAGACTCCGAACCAATTACTAATAAAATTGGAGAAACTCAACAAGGAAAAATAAAAGTTCACAGTAGAATTATAAAAGATTTAAGTTCTGGAATTTATAGTTCTCCTGCAAGTTGTATAAAAGAACTAATTAATAATTCTTATGATGCTGATGCTTCAGAAGTTATTGTTAGAGTAAAACCTTTAGATGAAACAATAACTATTTTAGATGATGGTAATGGTATGAATGCAGTTGAATTTGACAATAAATTCACTTGGATAAGTAAATCATCAAAACGAGGAGATGATGGAGAAATTGAAAGAGAAGCTTAAAAGATGCTACTTAACACTTTACGAACCACATAATAATAAATATAAAATTACTTTAAGGATTGGAAGAAAGAAAATTGTAGAATTTAAGAAGGAAGAATTTGAAGATTTATATTTATTATATTCAAACTTCACAAAGAAAGAATTAGAAACAATATATAAAAAGATTATTTCAGATAAAATAAAACAATTACTTCCACAGGAAAAATGATAGATAAAGAACTTATAGGGAAAAAGATTAAAGCCGTTGCTAGATTCAAAACTAACAACGAACACAGATTTGATTTAATCTTTGAAGATGATACAGTTCTTACTTACAGATTTAGAAATGGAAACTGTTTAAAATTAATTGAAAACAAAAGGTAATAACTTAGAGAATAAAAGTGATTCATAACAAAGGAGACTAAAACAATGAAAGATATAATAATAATTGATATTGAAACAACGGGGTTTCTAGCAAATAAAGGTTTAATCGTCGAGATAGGAATAGCCTTAATTAATTTAGAAGACGGAATAGTAGAACCACTTTATAATAAGATAGTCAAAGAAGATGGTTTCGGCGAAGAACATAAAGACAGTTGGATATTTAATAATTCAGACTTAAAATTTGAAGACGTGAATAATGCCGAACCAATAAATAAAGAAGAGATACAAAAAATATTAAATGAGTATTGGGCGACTGCATATAATAAAAAGTTTGATTTTGATTTCTTAGAGAGTAGAGGGTTCAGAATAAAACAATTACCTTGTCCTATGCTTGTTTCAACTCCTATTATGAAACTAAAAAAAGAGTGGGGTTATAAGTACCCGAGTGTCCAAGAGGCGTACGATTACTTTATAGGAAAAGAATATATAGAAAAACACAGGGGATTAGACGATGCTATGCACGAAGCAGAAATAGTTATTGAATTATTTAAACGAAACAAATTTGTTACAGAACTAAAAAAGAAAAGTATATTAAGGTAGTAGGCTTAGAATATTAAGAGGTAGATAAAAAGATGTTAAAAAAAGACCAAAACGAATTAAGAAAAGAGTTTGAAAAGTTTTTGTTTAGTGAAGACGGGCGAACAATATACGCACGACGTAATAGATCCGCAGACTATTTTGTTCAATGTGCAAACATTAGATCAGAAAGGCTTTTACTCACGGCGTTTATTATATTTTTGTCAGATAAAAAAGAGGTGTTTTAAAATTTTTTTGACGTTTAGTATAACAAATAAGTATAGCAAAAAAAGTGTTAGTATCACGGTTTATTGTGATAGGAAAAAAGAGGGGGAGGTTTTGGCGTGGCAGAAGTTCCGCCACCGCTACAATTATAATGGGGTTATTGGAGACTATACAATTCAAACTATATAACGGAGTATATAAATGCTTTTATAGTATTTTATGCCTTAATACCTTATATTAAAGAGGCTCTCCAATGCAAATAAATAAAACCCTAAAAACTTCAATGTTCTTAATTATTCTTATTCTAAATTTAGCGGTTGCGTATGGGATCGAGTATAATAATGAAGAAACAAAAACAACTCTAAACGATTTTTCTTGGTGTTTCGATAACCCATTCGGAACAGACTATAATTTAATGAAAGAAAACTTTATTGTTTATCAAGATAATTTCGGGACAGACTTAACAGATGCCAAACTTTATGTAAGGGCAGAGGCAAAACAAAGCATAGAGGTTTGCAAAAATAAAGATGTTTGTCAAGATGTAGAATACACAAGAATAAATAATATTACTTTAAAATCAGAAAAATATAAGATAAGCGAATGCGAACCCATTAGCAAGTGCAAATATGAAGACGTTAATGTAGTAGATTGGTTCGACGTTGAAGAAACAAATATTTTAATGAAAACCGCAGACAGATTTTGCTATATCGGGAAAAGAAATTCTAAAACAGGATCACAAAAAATTGATATGAACTTTATTTACGAAGACGAAAACATAAAAGTAGATGTTGTAAAAGATAATAAAATGTGGTGGAATGAAAGTTACGGATCAAAAATAAATCTTGATTGTTCTAATATGCCTTACGGAACACCAATAGCGATTAATGGGAGTAATGGGTTTATGATTAATGGGGAAAAACAAATTGTTTGGTCTTATTGTGCGGGTAACGAAACCGCAATTTATTATAATGATGAGACAGATTACGTTATTGCAAACGAAACAGATAGTTTACCTTTTGAAGTAGAGTTCGGTAATGGTACTAGTTACGAGCCTATGAGTGTATGGAGTAATTATTACGCCCACGTTTACCATTCGGGAACTGATATAATGATAGATAGTTTAAACTCTGTAAATCTTACGGAAGTAGGAACTATAACACAATCAGACGGAGTTTTTGGTTTAGCTAATGATTACACACACGCAAACAGTAATCAAGGATTAACGACGGGGTTAGATGATGTTTGGTGTAGGCAACACACGGCAAGAGTACACACAAATACAGGACATGTGGAAACCACTATCGGTATGGGTGGGAGGACACATGTTATAAGATTTTTTCAAAGTGGTCAAATAGGTATTGGTTACGTTGCTCCTTCTTGGGCTTTTTTATTAAGTGGGGTTGTCCCAAACTTAAATCAATGGTATGATATTACACATTGTTATGAGAAAGCGACCAAATTAGAAATTTATGTTGATGGGGTATCAAAAAATAGTGTAGAAGGAAAAACTATAATTACAAGTACCACAGACATTTTTAGTATTGGATCTGATAGCGTTAATGGGTTTGACGGGGATATTGACGAAGTTAGAGAAAGTTTGGGGATTTTATCTAGTGATTTTATTGAAGACCAGTATTATAACACGCAAGGTATAACGGGGTACGCTACTTTAGGCGAAACATTACAAAACGAGATTAAAACAAATATTAGTGTAATGGCGTACACAGACACAACGAAAAGCGTAGTTTTAGAGGGGGAAGATTGGCGTACTTGGGTTAATTTTTCTTATGAATTAAATGGATCAAGTTTAGGAAATAACGGGTTTTGTAATGCAACAATAAACAATGCAATAAAAGAAAATTATATTAAAGACATAGGGACAAACTTAACAATAACAAATACCCCACTAGTGACAGAAATAACAGGGCTACCACAAGAGGGATATATACAAGATTATTTAGTAGTAGATGCTTGTAAAGATACAACGAACAACATTAAACAAATGACTATAAGCACGAATTACTCATCATCTTACGATATTAGTTACTCTAATATACCGAATTGTGACACAGGATACCAAAGGTTCGCAATTCACGATAGTAATAGTAGCGGCGCGACAAGTATACAATTAACTATAAGTACCAATGGGGGAACACCTAAACCAATAAAAATTATTAATTCACGGCGAGGAATAGACCGAGAACATAATCACTTAGAAACAATATTTTTTAATGAAACACTAAACGCTTATATCGGCGAAGAACTAGAATTTTACGAACACGGCGACAAAAACATTAGTGTTAATTGTTACGCTAATATATCGGGAGTACAAAATTTGACAACTGTTTATACTTTGGTGGTAGAAAACACACCTCCCGAAATATTCTTTGATTTATTAAGCGATTATTACACAGGCGACCAAATAATAATGAGCAGTACGCTTACCGCTAGATACCCGCTTATTTCCACCCTAAACATTTCGGGAGGGTGTAGCGACGACGATTTATTCAATGCGGGGTATAGCCTTTATTATACAATAAACAGTTCTTTAATTGCGAGTGGTACTTTTTTGGCAAACGGATTAACTCTTTTACCCGCTAAGGTAGAAATGCCTAGTTCTCTTTTTTCTACAAGCAACTTATTTTTAGACGGGGACTTATCTTATACTATCACAGGATATTGTAACGACACACAAAACAATATAACTTATGACACAACAATTTTTAAAGTTGTTAATGATAGACCAATAATAAGTTTTGATGATGTAAGCCCACTAAATATTTATGATCCCGCTACTATCGGTTGGTCGTGTTCGGATACAGAGGAAGAAACCTTAACAAACCGCTTATTTATTGACGGTTTAAGCGTGTATAGTGGAGTGTCAGAAAATTATTTGTTTAGTCCTACAAATTACAGTAGTTACGCTTTTAATGTTAGTTGTGAAGACAGTTTAAGGAGTACAACAAACGACACCTTAACAGTAATTTATTCAGTTGGTACTAGTGGAAATATGAGTTGTGTTTACGACGAAACACCATATATAAAAGAGGGTTTCGGTGACTTAACAGAACGTAACAAGATACAATGGATTTGTAGCTTTCCGAACAAAACAATAGAATATGATTGTTTTACGTACGTTACATTTGAAGGTAGCTTAATTCAAGCGAACCCACCAGAACATTATTTAGAGAGTGAAAAAATTGATAGTTTTAGTAGCCATAACGGAATAGTAAAAGTTTGGTTCTTAGAAACAGATTTAAGAGACGGTAAATCATTAGATTTTAGGGCAGAGTGTAGCGGTAACGATTCAAGTTCAGAATTTTTTCAAGCTAGAATAACACCACAATACAAAGATCCTTATGAAATGGCGGATAGAATGATAGACGCAAAAAATAATAAAAGTTACTGGATAATGGGGTTTATTTTGTTTATATTATTATTTATGTTTATTGGGTTACTAATTAAAAAAGCTAAGGGGAATTAAATAAAATGAATAAAAAAATATTATTGTTAATCGTAATGGCTTTTTTGTTAAGCGTGTCCGTTCTAGCAGATGATGGTTATTGGAGTGGTTTAGGTCGTTGCTATGGTTCTAATAAGTGGTGCGGGTATGGTAATGATGCAAACCCACAAAACACCGTAGGGTGGGATTTAGGCGATCCCGTTAGTTCTAGCGTTGATTTAGATAATGTTAATTTAACGAAAAAAATGGAGGGGTTAATCGTTGCGGATTTTGATTATAACGGAGATAATGACTTAGTGTTTGTTAATAACGGTAAACTTTACGCTTATTACTATTCTGATTTGTGGCGTATAAGTGCTATTAGCGACGATAACAATTATAATAATATTAGTTTATCAATAATAACTTTAAATAATGATTTTACGCCACAAGACGAAGGGTGTAAAAGTGATTCAGAAGACTATATTTTAGTTCACAATAACACTCATATTTTTGTTAAGGGGTTAGTAGATAACGAGTTTTGCACGGTTTACAATTCTAGTATCTTAACGGGGTACGGATCTTATCTTAATTGGAGTGCCTCAAAATGTGCTTATGAGAGTGAAACAAGCCGAGAGTATTGTATGTTTAAGTCGGTAGATTTAACAAACGCATCTGATAGGACAAGCAACACAAACGGGCGTTTAATAAGAATGTTTTACGATTGGGGTTCTAACTCTTTTAGTGTAGGAACCACAACAAAAGACGAACTTAATAACACCCGCCCAAACATTCCCGTTTATGGTGACGTGGATAGTGACGGCTTAATAGAAGTTGTTTTCTTTTCTAATAATGACGGCGACGATTTTTACGGTTTTACGAGTTACGAAATAAATAGTTATTCGGGGAGTGCGTTTATGGATAAAAGCGATCTTGACTTATCGGCGTGGGGTATCGGCGGAACGGCAACATATACAGGGGATAGCGTTCAAGTAGGCGATACTATACACACCGGAAAAATAACTATTAACGAATTAAGCGGGGGTTTATACCCGTCTATAATAGTAAGCGGGGTGCCAACAAACCCAGAGGGAGTAAGCGGTACGACGTGCGACAACCAAATGTTTAGGTATCAATTAACGGCTTTTGATAAGTGGGGAGAAGAAAACTATAATATGCCAGTAAAAGGAGAATATTGCATAGGTTACTGGTCAGACGGAAACTGGAGGTGTCCTAGTTCTTGTATCGTGACAGGCACTCATTCGTCTTATGACAAATGGGATAGTTTCAGCGTAAGCCCAAACTTAATAATGAGTTCTTATCAATGGAGTAATGGATTTGGTGACAGTTTCCCTTTTAGTGCTAACCAACTTAAAATTTATGACGACGAAATAGACGATATTGTAGTCCATAACGACGGAATAGGTAGCGGTTCTTTTTCTATTGTTGATTTTGCAGGGAATGACGGCGACTTAATATTTGAGAACGGGCAGATACTAACGGTTGCGGGTGCGGGTAACGGAACAATATTTACTTTTGATTATGACTATTTAGAGATAGACTTATCCGCTAAGTATATACCCGTTGAAGTGACAGGCGACGGCGTAGTAGATCTTATCGGTTATGGTCAAGACGTAACTTATACTTTTTTAAGTAACGTAAATAATACACAAAGCGGAACAGGAAACAACCCACCGCATTACTTTTACACAAACTTTGATACTTGTTCACCAGTTTGTGTTAATAACAATATTACTTTTAGCCCAAACGTGGCAGACGACGAAAATAATTTATTAAGTTTCGGCGTGGATTGTGACGGTGACGAAACCGTAGATTTTTGGAGTGAAGACTTTTATACAAGTTCAACCGTTCAATGTAATTTTACGACGGTAGGCACTAGAACAGTAAACTTTTATTTAACAGATAACTTTCATAACGGAGAGTACCAAACCGACAGTTTAGACATTAGCGTTTACAGTACTGGAAATTGTTACACAAGCGGACAATATGATGCAGAGTGTACGTTAGCGACGATAAGCAGTAACATAAGCGAAGACGTTAATAGTTTAGGAATAAATGTTAGTGCTTTTGAAGACGAAACAGATTTAGACGGGTATAAATCTACTAAATACGATTGGGGAACGTGCGGGGATTGGAATAGTGCGACAAGACCGTTTTGTCCGACGTGGAATATATTTAAGGGTGGTTTAACGGCGGTATTCACGAGTTTTTGGACTTACTTCGGTTTAGCTTTAATGCTTTTATTAATACTTGCGGTTTATTCGGTGGTGCGTAAATAATGACCACCGCTTTTACGGTATGGGCGACAGTAGGGGTTTTATTAACTACTATCTTGTTAAGTATAGCATTAAAGTACACGGGTTTATGGGATAGTATGCACGAGATGTTTGCTCAATTCAGACACTTTTTTAATACGTTTATTTCGACCGCACCAAAACCGTTACTTATACTTATCTTTTTATTCTTGATCTTAACAAGCGGTGGTTTTATTATGGGTGCATGGCTAAATTTTATGTATGTATGTGATAGTCAAGAAAACCTTAACACTTGGGAGGGTGGGGTTTTTGGTGGTGTAGCGGGTAGCCTACAAAGTGCTTTTAGTGGTTACGAATACGGCGAATATGATTGTATCGGGACACGTCAAGCGGGGTGCAGTAGTTTTTTATCTGAAAATGATTGTAGTCAATTTAATAATTTTACTTGGGGATCAGATCAAGTTAATTTATGCGAGTGGAATAGTGGCGAATGTCTTAACGACGAAATTTATAATTGGGCGAGAAGTTGCGATTTTATGCCATTAAACCAAACACAATGTAATTTAGTAATATGCGAGTATGTAAGCGAAGACGTGCAATTTGACGATTGGGTAGAAAACCACACTTATAAAAGCCAAGTTTATGATGCTAATAGTCCCGAAGGTATGTTTTACCCTCAATGTGTAGGGCAAAGCTTAGTAATGACTTTTCACGGCGTTAATATATTCGGTTTCCGCTTATGGATTATGCTAATATTAATAATGGGATTTTTTAGTTTAGGCGTAAAACTTAAATCGACAAAAACAAAATAATAATAAATTTTACTGGGGAAAAATGAAAATAATAAAAATAATTATAATATTATGTTTTATACTAGTGCCAAATGTTTTGGCGGATCAGTTAGAACAGAACGCTTATTCTCAAGTAGTGCAAAAAGAAATAGATAGAGGCAACCGTATAGTTTTAGACAAAATACAAGCCGAGAGCGATATGTGTTATAAGAATATTGAAACTACGGCAAACTCTTATTTTTGGAGTTTAAGAGAAGACTTTAAAACGGCTTTTTGGTTTGATAGAATAATTACTTTTATTGGTATGTATGTATCTTTTGTTTTAGCTTTCATTAGTAGTTATTATTACCAGCGACGACTAGAAAAGAAAAAAGACGTTTTAAAACTTGGGAGAAAAGAGGTTGTGAAAAGTGGAGGACAATAAATTTAAGATTTGGATAGGTATAATTGTAGCTTTTATAATCACTTTGGTTTTTGGTTTTGCTTATTATTATAATCGAGGGCGTGGAATGTGGGCGGTCTTCAAATACTTAATGATAGGTATAGGGGTTTGTATATTACTTGGTTTGATAGTTTATTTAGTTTACTTACTATTTAAGCAACGACAAGTAGACGGGATACAATTAAACTTTGATAAGTGTTTACGGGCTTGTAAAGGTGCAAGACCTCCTCATAAACAAACATTATTTTTTAAGGGATCTGAAGAGTGGGAATATCGGAGAGTTGGACTTATAACAGGGTTAGCCCAAACAACAAGGTATATTAAAGACGGCACAGAACTAATAAAAAATAAAGAGGGTAAGGAAACAAAAAAACAAAAGTATAAAGTAGAAAGGGAAGATATGATAAGTTTCAAAAAAATAAGTATGCCTTTTCTTAATTGGTTTGAAGACGAGAAAATAGTAAGAGTAACACGAAACGAGAGATCAAGCTTAAACGCCGATAGAGTTTTTTTACACGCTATGGCTTTCTCGCCCGAACTATTCGGCTTTCTTTATTTACCCTCACGTTACAGAGATTTAAACAGAACCGACGACATCGCAATAAGCGAGATTAGAAGAAACACGCTTCAAGAGTTCCTTAAAGAAGAAATTAATTTAGTAGCCGAAGCGTTAGCTATAAGTCCCGCCCACCAAAAGAAATTAGAAAGTAATAATACCCAAATGGTGCAAACCGTACCACAAGGACAGGGTGGAAAATAGTGGTAGAAAACCCCGATTTTATAGAGAGAATAGACGATATTAGCTTAGATATATCAGAAGAACATATAAAAAATAGTGTTGAAAGTGATATAGATTTAAGCTTAATAAAAACAATGTTATTTCTTACCATTGTTTTAAGTATTTTAATAGCAATACATTAAATTAATAGTAGGTGAATATTATGGCGGGAAAATTTAGGAAAATAAAAAAAAATAATAAGTTAGACCAAAAACCAAACAACAAAAAAATAAAAGAATTTAAGTGTTTAAGAAGTTGCGGGACTTGTTGCAGTTTCACAGTAATAAAAACAAAAAACTTAAAAGCAAAAGTCAAAAAAGAAATGTTTTTATGGAAAAAAATAGAAACAGAAGAACAAAACGTAGACGTAGAATACTTTCAGTATCACGGTATCGCAATATCAAGAAAACAACACTTAACAAAAAAACCTACTTTTTGGTGGGTGTTTGAGTGTGACGAAGAAATAAAAACCAAAATAGTCGGCGACCTAAAATATTTTAGGATACCCTTAACTTGTAGGCATTTAAGAAAAGATAATAAATGTAAGATATATAGGCGAAGACCGAACGTATGTAAAACTGCCGTATGTCCATTAAAAAACGAGTTGTTGATGGAATGGTAAAAGCACAATTAAGTATCCAAGTGGATTTATTAACGAGAGTTGAAATAAATAATATGTTAGAAAAAGGAAAGGGTTTGTTTCGTAATCGTAGCCACTTAATAGAAATAATTATTAAAGAGGGATTAATAGCGACGAGAGAAAAATATATAAAAAAATGATAGATAATAAAAAAAGTAATATAGAAATAATTTCTGTATATATAGCAGTTTTTATTTGTATAATAATAGTTTTTGTTTGTGGCGTGTTATTCGCTAAATTTATGATGGGGTAAAAAATGACGATTATAGAAACACAAAAAAGAATTTTAGATAAGTATGAAGTGCCTTTAAAAATACAAAAAGGTTATTTTAAGTTTAATACTATATGCTGGAATATAGCAAAATTTATGGGTATGTTATTTATTTTAAACAGGATACACGACCGTTTAGGTTTCGAGGGTACGGTAATGTTACAGTTATTAATAATAATATTTATGGCGAGAAGTTTCTTTAAACAACAAAAAACAGACGAGCAACTAAAAAAGATTAAAATAAATTAATTCTAACAAAAAAAATATTAATGTTTAAATAGTAATTCGGCATATACTCTATTAATAAAAACATTTCCCAATAGGGAGAGGCAAAAAAAATGACTTTAGACGGATATACACAAGTTTATGATGAATCAGAAATTTCAGAAGTAGCAACAGACGGTATTATAGAATTAGGAGTAGGACTTATTGCGTTCATTTCCTTATTAGTATTAGTTGTTGTTGTGCTGATTTGGAAAAAAGTAACTAAATAAGGGGTAATTAAAAAATGACTTTAGACGGATATAATCAAACATATGATGAATCAGAAATTTCAGAAGTAGCAACAGACGGTATTATAGAATTAGGAGTAGGCTTAATTGCTTTTACTTCACTATTTGTTTTAGTTGTGCTTGTGCTGATTTATAAAAACGTAACTAAATAATTTTTTTATTTAGTTCTTTTAAATTTTTTTCTTTTTAAGTTTAATAATAACAAGAGGCAAATAAAAAAATGGCTTATGCAAAAAAATTAAGAGCAGATCAGTACGAGGTCGAGTAGTAAGAAGTATGGCAAAAAATACTAAAGGCGGAAAAGGTAAAATAGCTAAAAGAAGTTCTTATAAAAAAGCTATGAAAAAATAATTTTTTTTATTGTTTTCTAAGTTAAAACCTATTTAAGAGGGGGAATAAAAATATTTTTCGATACCCCAGTTATTAAATTCTATTTTTATTTTCCTCCTCCATTAAAGCTAAATGTTCTTTACTAAATAAATCAACATAAGGGCGGACAGGGTTTTTCATTTTCAAAAACTTAATTTTTCGTGCGATACGCTTGTTTTCCGTCGTGGTAAGAGTAGGGTTTAACTCCATTGATAAAGTTTCATAATCATTAATATTTTTGCAATACTTAATATCTTTATGATCCATAAGTTTTTGTGCTTTCTCCTCATAATTAATACGCCCTACATTACGTTTAAGCACTTTCTCAATAAACTCATTTTTCATTGGTAAATAATCTAAATATAATTGGTCGTGCTTGTCTTCGGGAATGAAAACAGTTAAGTACCCCAAATAAGAATTATTATTTTTTACGGCAACCCTAGTATACCTTTTAGTTTTACACCTCTGTATAACTTCTAAAACATAATGAACGCTTGACAAATTTCTAGTCGTGGGACTTAAAAATAAAAGGCTTAAACCGTGCTTTCTTGTAACCTCTATAAGATTTTGTTTTTCTAGCTTTTCCCGTTCTGATCCCTCACCAACACCTACTACTTGTTCGTCTTCTATCAAACAACTACCCGACGGTATAACCTCACTCATTCCTAAAAGTTGTTCGTTAGTAAACCCTATTTGTTTCGCCGTGATTTTTGGGTTTATTATTCTCGCTATACATTGGGCTACCCTAGACTTACCTAAACCTTGTTGCCCTATGATTTCACAAACTAAATGATCTTCTCCCGTTGTTTTACGGATTGCCTCCTCACGAAAAGATTTATTTAAGTTAAAATGCGGATCGAAACAACGATTAAACGACGGGTTAGCATTGGACTTATCTTTTAAAGAAATTAAACTCATTGTCGTAAATTCCCAAATCGGATTATTTTCTTTTTGGGGGGGTGCGGGGGGGTTTTTTTCTTTTACAGAATTAACAAAACTTTGAGCCATTCCCCCACCCTCATTATTTTTTGTTTCAACTATCATTTTATCATCTGTTTTAACTCTAAGAGGGCAGAGTTTCGTTTGTCGTCAACGTTTATTATGTTTTCGTCTATTTGGTGTATCTTTAAAAAGTCTATGGATAACCCGCTATATATGTCCGCACGTTTATAATCACAAAAAGCCCTTAAATTATTCATATCTGTTTGCAAATCAACGTGATTAAATTTTACTCTTACCCTAGAATAACCCCACGAATTATTTAGATCCTTAATTTCTTTTTTAAAATAAAACGTGCTATCGTACCCACTCGCACGACGGATAAGTAAGTTTTCGGCACTAATAAAATCACACCATATTTTAGTAAAATCTTTTTCTAATTCTAAGAACTCCTCATATATTTTTGTATCGAAATACTCAAACAAATTTTTGTGTTTTTCGAAATACATAGAATAACGATTTAAGTTTTTGTGCGACCAATCCCACGACGATAAAACGCCGTTTTCTATCTTAAAAAAATCTGATTTATCACCGAAAGTTTTTATTTTTTTCACCCCGTTAAAAATATAAAAGCGGGGGGTTAGACTCCCCGCCGTTCCCTTGTTTGTCGTCGATAAAAGATGTGGTAAGAACATAAAGGGAGGTTTCAAGCATAAATAACGTGATTAAATATATAAATCTATCCCCTTTATATACTACCTACGTTTCGTATGGAAACCCTACTATAAAGGGATTACAAGTTTTTTAGTGCTATCACTGTATAGTAATTACGAAAACTTAGAAAATGCCGTTTTTTAGTATGTATAAGTGATTAACTCTCAATATTATAAGGTTACTGTTATTTATGGGTAGAGTGAAAACATTTAATATATATATGTTTGCATTTCTTTTATATAAGAAACACATTTTTTCAGGTGAGCAAGGGAAGAACTATGTTTTTTTTTATATATACATATATATATTATATGATATAGTTAATTATATATACTACAAGACGTTTTTAGAGTTCCATAGGAAACAAAGGGCAAAAACAAGGTGATAAAATGAAAATAACAAGATCATATACTATTGATGTCAAAATAGTAATGGAATTTGAAAAATTATTTGAGTATGGAGGGAGGAGTAAGAAGTTAGAAGAACTTATGATTAAAGCAATAGACCATAAAAGTACAAACTTAAACTTAGGGCTACTAGAAAAGCAGAAGTTAGAAGTAGAAAAGGAATTAAGAGATAGGGAATTGACTTTAAAGTTAATACAGACCGACTTAGATAGGGGGATAGAGGAGGAGAAGATAAAATCTAATTCTATACTTAAAGAAGATCATAATAGGAAAGTGTTTATAGAACAGTTAGACCAAAGATGTATTTATTGCAAAGGAATAATAGATAACGCCGTTAAGAGTAGTACACAATTCAGTTTAGAGGATAGAGATTATAAAAGCCATAAGTCTTGCGGTTTAAGTAATATGCACCGTGTTAAGAATGTAAAAGAGCAATATGTTTTAATGCTTAAACAAATTAGGGATAATACTTTTGAGTTCCCAAATGCAGAGGTAGAAGAATGAACCAACAAGAAGACATAAAAAGATTAAAGGAATTAAGAGAGCATAAGAAATTAAAGCGAGAGTTAGAACCTACTTTTTTTCAGAAGGTGGACAAATTTATTAAGTGGTTTAAAAAATGAAAAATGAAATAAGAAATCATTTATTATTTTTATTAGTCAAGGAATTATTTAAAAAATATAAAAGTATATTTGATAATAATTTAGATTCAAAAGAATATGATATATTAGATTACTTAATTAGTAGCGAGGAGAAATAAAATGTATTTGCAAACTATACAAACTATTGATGAGAAGGGCGACTGTAATAAAGTAAAATTTTATAGTGGGAATAAAGAGAATGAAGGACAGGGAAATAGTCACGGATTAAGTTATTTATTTATGCGAGAAAATTATTATAAAGATTTTGTTAATGAAAAAATCGGATTAGAAAATTTAGTATTAAAAGAAAACACCCCCCCGCACCCCCCCAAAAGAAAATGATACCAACACAAATACAAATAGGCAGTTTATTAATCGCTTTTATTCTTTTATGGTTATGGGCGTTCACGATAGAAATAAGATTAAAGAAAATTGAACAGAGGTAAAAAAAAATGTTAGTAAAAGAATTTATACAAAAATTAAGTAAGTTACCACAAGATAAACAAATAGGTTTTGAAACTAAGTGTATAACTAACGACGGTAATATAGAAGTATGGGAGACAACTTATCTTTATACAAGGACAAGAGGCGAAACAGTTTGGGTAAGATTAGAGGAGTAAACAATAAGATATTAAACAAAAGTGATGAATAATGGTATTTAATAAAAACATAATGACGAGTAAAAGGCAAAACTGGAAAACTCCATTAAAAGTTTATAATGAATTAAATAAAGAGTTTCATTTTGATTTTGATCCTTGTATGTTTGAGACGGATACAATTCATAAAATGGATATGTTAGGAAGTTCATGGGGAGGTAATAGAATATTTGTTAGTTGCAATTTAGTTTAAGTTTATGTTCTTTTAAAAAAAGAACCAAAAGGGGGGATTTTAGTCCTCTGGACATTTTGGCTCCCTATAGTCGAATTTAATATAACTGAAAGGCGAAAAAACAAAACTTTATATACAAATGTATTCATTTGTATTTTAGGGATGGCTATGGTATCAAAAAATGTTACTCTAAGAGTAAGTTCTGAACTTTATGATCAGTATAAATTATATTGTAAAGAAAAGGGTTTATTAGCTTCTAGACAGTTTGAGATTTTTATGGAATCAGAGCTAAAAAAGAGAAAAAAATAAAATGGAATTTGTTAAAAAAATTAAACCTAAAGCTAAGAAAGTAAAAGATAATTATTTGTTTACAGCTGATGCTTTAAAAATATTAAAACAAATTCCTGATAAAAGCATTACATTAGTAATAATTGATCCACCTTATAATATTGGATTAAAATATAATACGTACAATGATAAAAAAGAATGGTCTAAATATTATGAAGATTTAGGATTAGTTTTAGGCGAAATTTCAAGAATTTTAAAAGATGATGGAAGTTTATATTTAATAAATTATCCCGAAATTAATGCCAGAACATTACCTTTTTTAGATAAAGCAAATTTGAATATGCAAAGATGGTTAACATGGCATTATCCAACTAATATAGGTCATGCTAAAAAAAATTATACTCGAAGTCAAAGATCAATTCTTTTTTGCACTAAAACAAATAATTATATTTTTAATAAAGACGGAATTATTCAACCATACAAAAATCCAAATGTTGGTAAAATAAAGAAATTAATTGAATCAGGAAAACGAGGAAGAACCCCTTACGATACATTAAATATGGAAGATTTATTTGAAATAGAAAAACTGCAAAACTCAGATGTCATCAACATAAATTTACTAAAAAATGTTTCAAAATTCAGAGCAGGATCTAAAGATAAAAAAGCAAAGGATCATCATCCATGTCAATTACCTCTATCACTAATTAAAGTTTTTATCAATGCAAGTAGTAACGAAGGAGATACTGTTTTAGATTGTTTTGCAGGAACTTTTACTACATCAGCAGCAGCAAAAGAATTAAAAAGAAAATCCATTGGTATTGAATTAGATCCCGAATATACCAAACTTGGTCTTGCGAGGTTGAAAAATGAAAATTAAAGACTCCGAACCAATTACTAATAAAATTGGAGAAACTCAACAAGAAAAAATGACACAAAAACTTTATGATGCTCTTAATGTAGATACGCATCATTTTTTAACAAAAGGATTATCAGAAGGTAATTCTACAAATGAGCAAAGAATGTTTAGAGTTAAAACCTTACTAAAAAAATGGGTTGATGAATGTAAAATAAATAATAAAGATTTTGAATTAGACACAACTAAGAATAAAGAACTTTAGAGTAGAAAAATGGTAATGGTATGAATGCAGTTGAATTTGACAATAAATTCACTTGGATAAGTAAATCATCAAAACGAGGAGATGATGGAGAAATTGAAAGAGA
>Ga0208771_1000954_pt1 | contig 16112 bp, 12 predicted proteins | sample AntAceMetag02UKX_FD_184775 | JGI IMG/M metagenome (GOLD analysis project Ga0208771, IMG submission 184775) | Saline lake microbial communities from Ace Lake, Antarctica - Antarctic Ace Lake Metagenome 02UKX (SPAdes) (version 2) | ecosystem: Environmental > Aquatic > Non-marine Saline and...
AGAATTAGAGATTTAGTAATACTAGAATGTACGGAATGTAAAAATAGAAATTACACGACTACTAAAAACAAAAGGAAACATACAGCGCGTGTGGAATTTAAAAAATATTGCTGCTTTTGTAATAAACATACACCTCATAAAGAGACAAGATAAAATAGTAGGCCAGTAGCTCTAACGGTTAGAGCACCGGTCTCCAAAACCGGGTGTTGAAGGTTCGAATCCTTCCTGGCCTGCTAACTATATAAAACTAACTTGTTGGAGACTGAAAATAAAATGTTTCGCAAGATTAATAAATTCATTCAAGATGTAAAAGTGGAAATGTCTAAGGTCAGTTGGCCGAGCAGAGAAGAATTAAAGGGTACAACGGTAATAGTGATTGTGTTGAGCCTTATTCTTACTCTATTTATTTTTTTTACGGATAAATTGTTAGAAGGATTATTAAATATTATTTACTAATTCGGTTCTTAAAGAGGGTTTGTTGGAAGATCAAGAAAAAAAATGGTATGTTGTGCATATTCTTTCCGGGCATGAAAACAAAGTGAAATCTTATATTGAAAGTGAAGTTGTTCGGTTGAATTTAGAAGAAAAGATTACCAATGTGCTAATTCCTTCAGAAGAAGTTACTGAAATGAAAAATGGGAAAAGGAAATTAAAACATAAAAATTTTTTCCCGGGTTATATTTTGTTAGAAATGGCGCTGGACAAGGATACAACGCATTTAATTTCAAATACGCCTGGCATAACTCATTTTGTTGGATCAAAAAATAAACCTCAGCCTTTGCGTCCTGATGAAATAAAGCGGATTCTGGGCAGGGTTGATGAAGCAAAGAATAGAGACATTCTTGAAATTCCATATATTGTTGGAGACCCGATCAAAGTTATTGATGGTCCCTTTACTGATTTCACAGGAGCTGTGAAAGAAGTTAATGAGGAAAAAAACAAATTAAAAGTAATGGTGAGTATTTTTGGAAGATCTACACCGGTAGAGTTGGATTTTTTACAAGTAGAATTGGAGAAATAAAGATAAATGGCTAAGAAGATTGAAGGCACAATTAAGCTGCAGATACCTGCTGGCAATGCAAACCCTTCACCGCCTGTCGGACCGGCGCTGGGACAGCATGGTGTAAATATAATGCAGTTTTGTAAAGCATTTAATGCCAAGACGCAGGATAAAAAGGGTCTGATCATTCCTGTTGTTATTACGGTTTACGTAGATCATTCTTTTTCTTTTATTACCAAGACTCCGCCTGCAGCGGTATTACTTAAAAAAGCAGCAGGGTTAGAAAAAGGTTCTGGAGAGCCAAATCGAGAAAAGGTTGGCAAGGTAAAAAGGGATCAAGTACGAGAAATCGCTGAAACGAAAATGGAAGACCTTAATGCATTTTCAGTAGAGAACGCGATGAGAATGATCGAAGGTACTGCCAGAAGTATGGGAATTATAGTTGAAGATTAAACATTTTTTATAATCCGACTGATTTTTGGAGTAGATAATGAAAAGAAGCAAACGCTACACAAAAGCTAACGCTAATATTGAAAAGGGCAAGGACTATACATTAGATGATGCAATTGCTCTGTTGAAAGAATTACCAACAATGAAATTTGATGAATCGGTGGAAATTGCTTTAAGATTAGGCGTTGATCCGAAACATGCCGATCAAATGATCAGAGGCACTGTTTCATTACCGAATGGGACAGGAAAGACAGCCCGGGTATTAGTTTTGACAAAAGGGAGTAAAGAAAAGGAAGCACAAGAAGCTGGCGCTGATTTTGTAGGAATGGATGAATACGTGGGAAAAATCCAACAGGGCTGGTTAGAGTGTGAAGTTATTATTGCCACACCTGATGCCATGAGCGTTGTTGGAAAATTAGGTAAAATTTTGGGACCAAAAGGCATGATGCCCAATCCGAAAAGCGGTACAGTAACAATGGATGTTGCACAAGCAGTGAAAGAAGTTAAAGCTGGTAAAATTGAATTCAGAGTAGATCGAAATGGGAATCTGCATGCTGCCATCGGGAAGATATCATTTGATATACCTAAAATCAAAGAAAATATTTTATCTTTTGTTGACACAGTTGTAAGAATGAAGCCTTCAGCAGCTAAAGGGCAGTACATTCAATCTGCTACTGTAACAACAACTATGGGACCTGGAATTTCGTTAGACCGGGCAGCTTTATTAGATGAATTAAAATGAAAAATTAAAAAGCAATTAAGGAAGATATATCAATGGCAAGACCGGAAAAAGAAAACGTTGTCGCATTGATTGCAGAAAAACTTTCAACTTCAACTGGTGTCTATTTAGCTGATTACAAAGGGTTGGATGTGGAACAAATCAATGAACTCAGAAATCAATTACGAGAAGCTTCAGTTGAATTCAAAGTTGTAAAAAATACACTGGCTCGAATTTCTGTCAGCCAGGTTGGGTTTGATGAGCTTTTAAAATATCTCCAGGGACCAACCGCAATGGCATTTTGTTTAGCAGATCCGATTGTGGGGGCAAAAATACTTTATGATTTCCAGAAAAAAAGTAACAAACTTGATCTTAAGGCTTGCATATTTGATGGTCAAGTTTATGCTCGGGAGAGAATTAAAGAAATAGCGCAACTGCCTGGTGAGGAACAAATTTTTGCTCAAACTGTTGCTGTGATTAGTGGACCATTGAGAAATATGGTAAACGTTTTACACGGATTGTTATCCGCTACTGTAAATGTTTTAGATCAAATAAGGAAACAAAAAGAAAATTGAAGTTCATTTTAATAAATTTTTAACGGAGGACGAATGATGTCTGAAAAAGAAGCCACCGCAGTAGAAGAAAAAAAGACTGCTGCAAAAAAAATATCCCCCAAAAAAAAATCAGCGGCAAAAGGGGATGTAGCTAAAATAATTGAAGCTATTGAAAAATTATCAGTTTTAGAATTAGTAGAGTTAGTTAAAGAACTGGAAGACAAGTTTGGTGTTTCTGCTCAAGCTGCTGTTGTGGCTCCAGTTGCTGCTGCCGGGCCTGCTGTTGAAGAGGCTGAAGAAAAAACTGAATTTGATGTAGTTTTGTCTGCAATCGGAGATAAGAAAATTCAAGTTATCAAAGCTGTTCGTGAAGTAACTTCTCTTGGATTAAAAGAAGCAAAAGACCTTGTTGATTCTGCGCCAAAAGCTGTAAAAGAAGCGATTTCTAAAGACGAAGCAGAAGAGATCAAGAAAAAATTTGAAGAAGTTGGCGCCACAATGGAAATTAAATAATTCACTGACATTTAAAAAGTATTCTTTGAAACATTGGTTGAGAAATGATAATTTATCTTAGCGTTTTTTGAAGAATATTTTTTTATGAATCATTCATAATGGATTGTGAAGAGAGGTAAATCTTTCCATGCCGAAGATAAAAGAAAAAAGATTATCATTTTCAAAGATTAAGAAAGTTGCTGAACTGCCGGACTTACTGAACATTCAATTGGAATCGTTTGATGAATTTATTCAGCAAAACGTTGACCCTGAAAAACGGCAAAACCAGGGGCTGCAGGCAGTTTTTGACAGCATTTTTCCAATTATAGACAGCAGAGAAAATTTCATTCTCGAATTTGTCTCATATTACCTGGAAAAACCAAAATATAATCTTAAGGAATGCCGGGATAAAGGCAGTACATTTTCAGCGTCGCTCAAGGCAAAACTCCGTTTATCGATGAAAGACCAGGACAGTGATACCGAAGAAATTGTCGATACTATTGAACAGGTGGTTTATCTTGGTAATATTCCAATAATGACAAATCGAGGAACATTTATTATTAACGGCGCCGAGAGAATTATCGTCAGCCAATTGCACCGTTCGCCTGGAGTGTTTTTCGATCAGAAAAAACATCCTAATGGTACTAAAATTTATTCTGCCAGGATTATCCCGTTGCGTGGGTCGTGGTTGGAGTTTTTAACCGATATCAACGACATTATGTATGTTTTTATTGATAGACGTAAGAAATTTCCTGTAACTACGCTTTTGCGTGCGCTGGGATATGGAACCGATCAGAAGTTATATGAACTTTTTGATATGAGTGAAGAGATCAAAGTGAATAGTCCGGGAATAGATTCATATTTTGATCATATCATTCTATTGGATGTTATTGACTATGAAACTGGTGAAATTCTCATTGAAAAAGATTCATTGTTGGATAAAGAAAGCCTAGAACGGATTAAAAATGCAGGGATTAAATCCATTAAGTTTTTAAAGTCGAATTCGCAGTTCAGCCCGGAAGTCATTAATAATACTATACGCAAAGATCCTGCAAAGTCTGAAAATGAGGCTTTGGAGTTTATTTACAGACAACTGCGCTCCGGCGATGCGCCAGATATTGAAACAGCCCGCACTCTTGTCGATAGGTTTTTCTTCAATCCAAAACGATATGACTTGGGCCTTGTTGGTCGATACCGTTTGAATAAAAAATTAAACCACGCAATTGATCTTGATCTTACGGTTTTGACCAAGGAAGATATTATTGCAATTATTAATTATTTATTGGATCTGAGAAACGGTAACCGTCCCTCAGACGATATTGATCATTTGGGTAATCGAAGAATAAAAACTGTTGGCGAACAGTTATCAGCGCAGATGAATGTCGGTTTATCCCGCATGGCAAGAACAGTGAAAGAACGAATGAATTTGCGCGATAATGAAAATTTAACACCTCAAGATCTTGTTAATGCACGAACAATTTTATCGGTTATTAATACATTTTTTGGAACAAGCCAGTTATCACAGTTTATGGATCAAACTAATCCATTGTCAGAGATGACCCATAAACGGAGATTGTCTGCACTTGGACCTGGAGGTTTAACCAGGGAACGAGCTGGTTTTGAGGTTCGTGACGTTCATTATACGCATTACGGAAGATTGTGTCCAATTGAAACACCTGAAGGTCCAAACATTGGATTAATTTCCTCGTTGACTACTTATGCGAGAATTAATAAATTAGGTTTTATAGAAACACCTTATCGCAAAGTTGTCAAAGGGAAAGTAACTAACAAGATTGACTATCTGTCCGCTGATGATGAAGAAACTTTAAATGTTGCACAAGCAAATGCGCCGTTGGCAGACGATGGGCGATTTGTGAAGGAAAGAGTTCAAGTAAGATACAGAGGCGATTTTCCGTTAGTGGTGCCTGAAGTTGTTGATTACATGGATGTTTCGCCGACACAAATGGTATCTGCGGCTGCTTCGTTGATACCATTTTTAGAGCATGATGATGCAAACAGAGCGTTGATGGGTTCCAATATGCAACGGCAATCTGTCCCATTGTTAAAGCCCGAAACCCCGCTTGTAGGAACGGGATTTGAAGAGAAGGTAGCTAAAGATTCAAGAGCAATGGTAATATGTGAGCGAGACGGAGTTGTAGGAAAAGTGTCTGCCAATGAGATAGTGATTAGCAGTAAAGATGATAATAGAAAAGAGAAATTTGATATTAAGTCATTAATAGATTTTGAACATGGCGAAGTAGATATTTATGAGCTTACCAAATTCACACGAACTAATCAGAACACTTGTATCAATCAAATACCATTGGTTAGAGATGGAGACGATGTAAAGCAAGGAGATGTATTAGCCGATGGATTTGCTACACAAGGTGGAGAATTAGCTCTGGGCAAAAATATCTTGGTTGCATTTATGCCCTGGCGCGGTTATAATTTTGAAGATGCTATTGTTATTTCCGAACGTGCTGTTCAGGATGATATTTATACTTCTATTCACATTGAAGAATTTGAACTTCAGGTTAGGGATACGAAACGTGGTGAAGAAGAATTAACACGAGAGATTCCCAATATAAGCGAAGAAGCCACCAAAGATTTAGATGAAAATGGTATTATTCGCATTGGAGCTGAAGTTCATGATGGCGATATTTTAGTTGGAAAGGTGACTCCGAAAGGGGCGACCGACCCAACTCCTGAAGAGAAACTTCTGAAAGCGATTTTCGGGGAAAAAGCTGGAGACGTGAAAGATGCTTCTCTGAAGGCACCGACCGGCATGAAAGGAATTGTTATTGATACAAACTTATTTTCCAGAAAAAAGAGAGATTCGAAGACAAAACGCCAGGAAAAAAAACAAGTTGAGCAATTAGAAAAATGGTTAGAATCAGAAAGGCAAACACTTAAGAAATTAAGAGACAAAAAGCTAATTAAAATATTGGAGGGTCAAACTTCAGCAGGCATTCGGGATTTAGAATCTGGGAGAGTTGTTATCCGTACCAAAGTACAACTCAAAAAGGAATCGTTTGCTGATATCGAATTTGATTCTCTTGATTTTTCCCAACCATTAGTCGAAGATGAAAAGTGTAATCAACTAATTGAACAAATATTAGAGAACTATTATGAAAAGCTTGAATCATTAGATAAAGGATTTGAGGACAGAAAATTCAAAATAGCTGTTGGTGATGAACTGCCACCAGGTATTGTGCAATTAGCCAAAGTTTATGTCGCTAAAAAAAGGAAGTTAATGGTTGGCGACAAAATGGCTGGACGCCATGGCAATAAGGGTGTGTTAGCGAAGATTGTGCCTGCTGAAGATATGCCTTTTCTGCCTGATGGAACACCTGTTGATATTGTTTTAAATCCATTAGGCGTTCCTTCACGAATGAATCTTGGACAGATTATGGAGACCAACTTAGGCTGGGCAGCAAAGATATTAAATGTAATGTATTCCACGCCAGTTTTTGATGGCGCGTCTTGGGAAAATATTCAACAAGCAATGGAGAAAGCTGGGCTAGCAAGTGACGGAAAATCAATTCTTTATGATGGGCAAACCGGAGACGCGTTTGATATGCCAGTAACCGTTGGCATTATTTATATGATGAAGCTTTCACATTTGGTTGAAGATAAAATTCATGCTCGTTCCATCGGTCCATATTCATTAATAACTCAACAGCCATTGGGCGGGAAAGCTCAATTTGGTGGTCAACGTTTCGGTGAAATGGAGGTTTGGGCTCTTGAGGCTTATGGCGCTGCTCATACACTGCAAGAAATTCTAACGGTTAAATCCGATGATGTTAGAGGTCGGTCAAAAGCCTATGAGGCGATTGTTAAAGGTGATGTGATACCCGAACCCGGGGTGCCGGAATCCTTTAATGTGTTAATTCGTGAATTAATGGGACTGGGTTTAGATGTTCAATTGTTAGATTTGAAAAATGATTGATTGCAGGTAATTTCAGATTAGTAATTCAGCCCAATCTAAAAAGATATAATTATTAAGGGAGGTTTTCCCTAAATGTTGTCAATGAAACCAGAAATGACAAGCAAATCAAAATTTACAGCAATTTCCATCAATCTTTCTTCTCCTGATAGAATTTTAGAGAGATCTAAAGGGGAAGTAACAAAGCCGGAAACCATTAATTACCGTTCTTTTAAACCAGAAAAGGATGGTCTTTTTTGCGAAAAAATTTTCGGCCCGGTTCGAGATTGGGAATGCCATTGCGGAAAATATAAGAGAATTCGATACAAAGGAATTATTTGTGATAGATGCGGTGTTGAAGTGACCATGAAGAGCGTCCGTCGGGAACGTATGGGGCACATCACTCTTGCCGTACCAGTAATTCATATTTGGTATTGGAAATCGCTTCCATCAAAAATTGGATACGTACTCGGGATGAGTATGTCCAATCTTGAAAAAATTATTTATTATGAATCTTATGTTGTTATTCAACCGGGTAAAAGCGGTTTAAAAGAAAAAGAACTGATCAGTGAAGATGAATACTTTCAGATTTTGAGTGACTATCCAGAAGTTGCTGAAGAGACAGAAGATGAAAATGAGCAATTCATAGTAAAAATGGGCGGTGAAGCTGTTTTAGATTTGCTAAAAAGAGTAGATATTGACAGATTGTCCAAAGAGCTTCGTCACCAGGTTCAGGTTGATTCTTCTATTCAACGTAAAAAGGATGCACTAAAACGTTTAAAAGTTGTTGAAGCTTTTAAACGGAGCAAATTTTATAAAGAAAACAGACCGGATTGGATGGTAATGACTATCATTCCAGTGATACCTCCGGAATTACGTCCATTAGTACCTCTTGAAGGAGGACGTTTTGCAACATCAGATTTGAATGATCTTTACAGGCGAGTTATTATTAGAAATAATCGTCTCAAAAAATTGTTAGAAATAAAAGCACCGGAAGTCATTCTTCGCAACGAAAAACGAATGTTGCAAGAAGCTGTAGATTCATTGTTCGATAATGGACGTAAAGCTTCTGCTGTCCGTTCCGATGGTAATCGTGCATTAAAATCGCTTTCTGATATGCTTCGTGGCAAGCAGGGACGTTTTCGCCAGAATCTGTTAGGAAAACGTATTGACTATTCTGGCAGATCGGTAATTGTTGTCGGTCCCGAATTGAAAATGCATGAATGCGGTTTGCCTAAGGAGATGGCGCTGGAATTATTCAAACCGTTTGTGATTAGAAAATTAGTTGAACGCAATTTGGTGAAGACCGTTAAAAGCGCTAAAAAGATGGTTGAAAAACGGGGGAATGAAGTTTGGGGGATTTTGGAAGAAATAATTGAGGGTCATCCCATTTTATTGAATCGAGCTCCAACACTTCACCGGCTGGGCATCCAGGCGTTTCTTCCTAAATTGATCGAAGGTAAAGCTCTTCAAATACACCCACTTGTTTGTGCGGCATTTAATGCTGATTTTGACGGTGATCAGATGGCTGTTCATATTCCGCTTTCTTTTTACTCGCAGATTGAAACCAGAATATTGATGCTTTCGACACATAATATACTTTCTCCTGCAAATGGACGACCTCTGGCTGTACCAAGTCAAGATATGGTTTTGGGTATCTACTATATGACTAAAACAAAAACAGGAGATTTGGGCGAAGGTAAAATGTTTTTTTCTCCTGAAGAAGTTTCCATTGCTTATGAAAATAACGCTGTTGGTTTACACGCAAAAATCAAGGTTCGCATTAATGGAGAATTGGTGGAGACCACGACTGGCAGAATAATATTCAATACTGTATTGCCGCCTGAAATACCTTTTGTGAATGAGTTATTAACGAAGAAAAGAGTGGAAGAGATTATTTACAATGTTTATTCAAAGTTAGGCAATTTAAGAACGGTACAATTTCTTGATGAAATTAAAACGATGGGATTCTATCATGCAATGAAAGGTGGATTATCCATTGGGATGAATGACGTTATTATTCCAGACGAAAAACCAAAAATTTTGGAAAGAGCAGCTAACCAGGTTGATAAAATATTAAAACAGTACTCAAATCAAATTATTACTGATGGTGAGCGTTATAATAAAATTATTGATATCTGGACACATACAACCAGCGATGTCGCTGAAATGATGTGGGAAAGATTGAAAAAAACTGAAGATGGATTTAATCCTATTTATATGATGGCAGATTCCGGGGCGCGTGGTTCTCGTGAGCAAATACGTCAGTTGGCCGCGATGCGCGGATTAATGGCTAAGCCTCAAAAGAAAATGACTGGAGAGATGGGTGAAATTATTGAGAACCCGATTACTGCTAACTTTAAAGAGGGATTGTCCGTATTAGAATATTTTATTTCCACTCATGGTGCCCGAAAAGGTTTAGCAGATACGGCATTAAAGACAGCTGATGCAGGTTATTTAACTCGCAGATTGGTAGATGTAGCTCAGGATATTATTATTAATGAAAAAGATTGTGGTACCATATTAGGGATTAGAATTGGAGATCTGAAAGATGGAGAAGAAGTTATTGAACCATTGAGAGACAGAATTTTGGGTCGTGTGTCGGCTGAGGATATTTTTAATGAAGAAGGCGATGTATTAGTAGAAGCCAATGAACTCATAGACGAAGAAAAAGCTGATAAAATTTACAATGCTGGAATTGAAACTGTACACATAAGATCAGTGCTTACATGCGAAGCGAAACGTGGCGCGTGTGCATTATGTTATGGTAGAAATTTAGCAACAGGTAAATTAGTAACCAATGGAGAAGCAGTCGGTGTAATGGCAGCACAATCTATAGGTGAACCAGGTACTCAGTTGACTTTAAGAACGTTCCACATCGGAGGTACCGCTGCTCATATAGCGGCTCAATCACAAGCCATGGCTAAACAAAATGGTACAATTCACTATGAAAATCTAAAACATGTTGAGTCGGAAAATGATGTTCGTATTGCAATAGCACGAAATGGTAAAATGAAATTAATTGATGATGATAATCGAGTTTTATCGAACTATATTGTACCTTATGGTTCAAATATTCATATTAAAGAAAACGAACGGGTTAAAAAAGGAGATCTTCTGTTTAGTTGGAATCCATATATCACAGGGATTTTATCTTTTCATCCAGGCAAAGTCGAATTTAATGATATTATAGAAAATATTACCTACAGAGAAGAGACTGACGAGACTACTGGCTTAAGACAGAGAGTAATCATTGAATCAAGAGACAGAAGTTTAAGTCCACAAATTAAAATATTGGATGATGACGGTAACGAATTAAGTTCTTACATCCTTCCAACTCAATCATCGATTCGGGTGAAAGACGGAGATTTTATTAAAGCAGGTGATGCATTAGTAAACATAGCTCGTGAAATTTCAAAAACGCGGGATATTACAGGTGGTCTGCCGCGCGTTGCCGAATTATTCGAAGCAAGACGTCCAAAAGAACCCGCAATAGTTAGTGAAATTGATGGAAAGGTTAAATTTGGTGAAATCCGAAGAGGTGTGCGAAAACTAAATGTTACCTCTCGGGATGGTCAAGAAGAAAAAATTTACCAAATACCGTATGGAAAACATATTTTAATCCACGACGGTGATTATGTTGATGCCGGTGAAAAATTATGTGAAGGTTCTATTGCACCACATGATATTTTGAATATTATGGGAGCGAACAGAGTGCAGGAATATCTTGTTAATGAAATTCAGGAAGTTTATCGGCTTCAGGGGGTAAGGATCAATGATAAACACATTGAAGTTATTGTTCGCCAGATGCTTCAAAAAATTAAAATTGAAGATCCCGGCGATACCTTTTATTTGCCAGGAGACAATGTAGATAAATTAACTTTTCAAGCTGAGAACAACAAAGTTAGAGGAAGAATTGTTGTTACAGATGTTGGTGATTCTGAGTTTAAGGTTAACGAAGTACTTGATAGATCGGAATTTGAAAGTATTAATCAAAGATTAGTTAAAGCAAAGAAGACACCAGCGAAATCCAGACCTGCTCATCCGGCAACCTTCCAACCACTATTATTGGGTATTACGAAGGCGTCTTTAACAACTGAGAGTTTTATTTCGGCTGCTTCATTCCAGGAGACTACTCGTGTTTTGACTGACGCTTCAATTGAAGGCAAAGTTGACCGATTACGTGGTTTGAAAGAAAACGTTATCATGGGTAATTTGATTCCAGCGGGAACAGGTTTGGATAAGTATAAAGAAATTAAGGTTTATAACCCAATGGATGACGACATTTTGCATGAATCGAAATATGGTGAAGAGAATTTTAAAACAGTGGATGAATCCGAATGAATTATAAATTGTTGAAAAAAATCATAATTAGTAAAAAAAAATATTGCTATTTGTGATTATATTTTTTATATTCAAGTTTACGAAAAAAATGGAGATAGACGTTGCCAACAATTAATCAATTAGTAAGATACGGAAGAAAACGACAAACGAAAAAGACATCAGCGCCTGCCTTAACAGGTTCTCCACAACGGCGAGGAGTTTGTACCAGAGTTTATACAACTACGCCGAAAAAACCGAACTCTGCGTTGAGAAAAGTTGCTCGTGTAAGATTAACGAACGGATTTGAAGTTACAGCCTATATTCCAGGCGAAGGACACAACTTGCAGGAACACTCCATCGTTTTAATTCGTGGTGGACGTGTAAAGGATCTTCCGGGCGTTCGATACCATATTATTCGCGGTGTTTTAGATACGGCTGGTGTGCAAGATCGAATGCAGAGTAGATCAAAATATGGTGCAAAAAAGAAAAAGAGTTGATTTTAAAATTAAAATATTAGACTGGAATTATGCCAAGAAGAAAGAAAGTTGCTGTAAGAGAAGTATTACCTGATCCCAAATACAATAGTATCGTTGTAACAAAATTCATCAATGGTATTATGAAAAGGGGTAAGAAAAGTATAGCTGAGAAAATATTTTATCAAGCGTTAGATAAAATTGAACAACGAACCAAAAACAATGGTGTGAATGTTTTTCAAAAGGCGCTTGAAAATGTTAAACCAATCCTTGAAGTAAAATCGAGGCGTGTTGGTGGGGCAACTTACCAGGTACCAATAGAAGTTAATGAGAAAAGAAGGCAGGCATTGGCTATTAGATGGATCATTAATTATGCCAAGGCAAGAAATGAAAAAACAATGGCTGAAAAGCTTGCTTCTGAATTAATTGCAGCTTCGAATAAAGAAGGTCCATCAATTAAAAAGCGGGAAGATACACATAAAATGGCAGAGGCAAATAAAGCATTTGCACATTTCAGGTGGTAATTAAAAAAAATAATAACAACCATTAAATTACTACCAATTGAAATTCAAGATTTCATCTTCTCCACAACTTTAGGGAGGATAGAGATTTAGAAGCAAATCTCTCTAATCTGTTCTGTGGAGTTTTTTATGTCAGAGAATGAAAAGTTAGAGCAGATACGAAATATCGGAATAATAGCGCATATCGATGCGGGAAAAACAACTACCACCGAGCGGATTTTATATTATACAGGTAAAGTTCACAGGATGGGGGAAGTGGATGATGGTACCGCAACCATGGACTGGATGGAACAGGAGAAAGAACGTGGAATTACCATCACAGCAGCGGCGATAAGTTGCAAATGGAAAAAACACCAAATCAACATAATAGACACTCCTGGTCATGTTGATTTTACGATGGAAGTTGAGCGGTCGTTACGAGTTTTAGACGGTGCAGTTGCAATATTTTGTGGAGTTGGAGGTGTTGAACCACAGTCTGAGACAGTTTGGCGTCAGGCAGACAATTATAAAATTCCGAGAATTTCGTTCATTAACAAGCTTGATCGTGTCGGAGCCAATTTTTCTAATGCTGTCGAAATGATCAGATCTCGATTAGGTGCTTTGCCGTTAGTAATTCAAATACCAATCGGCGAAAGAGATACATTTAAAGGGATTATTGATCTTATAAAAATGAAATACCTGCATTTTGATGTTGAGACATTGGGCTCTAAATACAGCGAAAAAGAAATTCCTGCTAAACATGTTGAAAAAGCGGAAACTGCTCGCAACCAGATGCTCGAAATCTTATCTGAATTTGATGATTCAATTTTAGAAAAATATCTGGATGTTAAAGAAATAAATGAAATAGAAATAAAATCCGCGATAAGAAAAGCAACGTTAAAAGCAAATATAACACCGGTTCTTTGTGGTTCAGCTCTTAAAAATAAAGGAGTTCGGCCTTTGCTTGAGGCGATTGTGGATTACTTACCTTCACCGTTGGATGTTCCGCCAATAGAAGGAGTTAATCCTAAAACGGAAAAAGTGGAAATACGCAAAGCATCAGATGAAGAACCGTTTAGTGCGTTAGCTTTTAAAATCGCAACTGATCAGTTCCTTGATAAATTAGTTTTTATAAGAGTATATTCAGGTGTTGCAAGAGTCAGCCATAGTGTGTATAATACAAACACTCAAAAGCATGAAAGAATTGGCAGAATCCTGAAAATGTCTTCAAATAAACGGGAAGATTTAAAAGAAGTTCATGCAGGCGAAATTGTAGCAATTGCGGGCTTCAGGAATACACAAACAGGTCATACGCTCAGTATTAGTAAACAGCCAATTTTATTGGAGAGCATGACATTCCCTGAACCGGTAGTATCAATAGCAATTGAGCCCAAGACAAAAGCTGACCAGAATCGTCTGAGCAGTTCATTAAAAAAACTTGCTGACGAAGACCCAACATTTGTTGTAAAGATTGATGATGAAACGGGGCAAACAGTAATATCAGGAATGGGGGAGCTCCATCTTGATATATTAGTGGATCGGCTGACGAGGGAATTTAGAGTAAAAGCAAATGTTGGCAAACCTCAAGTTGCTTATAAAGAGTCAATAACGAAAACTTCTCAAGAAAAAGGAAAGTTTTTTAAACAGGTCGCTGGAAAAAATCAGTTTGCAGAAGTTGTGTTGGAGATTGAACCGAATGAGCCAGGGAAGGGCTTTGAATTTAAAAATTTAACAACACCTGATAAAATACCTGGTCAATTTATTCACCCAATTGAAGATGGTATCAAGGAAGCGATGTTGGGTGGCGTATTACTTGGTTATCCAGTTATTGATGTTATTGTGAAATTAATTGGGGGAATTTTTGACGAAAATGATTCAACAGAATTAGCTTTTAAAATTGCAAGTTCAATGGCATTTAGAAATGCCGCAGAGAAAGCAGCTCCCAGGTTAATGGAGCCAATTATGAGCGTCGAAGTTACCGTTCCAGAAGAATATTTGGGTGATGTTGTCAATTTTCTAAATTCAAAAAGGGCAAAAATAAATAATATTTTAGCAAGAAGCAATTTACAGATCGTATCAGCTGCTGTCCCATTAAGTGAGATGTTTGGATATACTACGACATTACGATCTTTGACCCAAGGGCGGGCGACTAATTCGATGCAATTTTTACACTATGAACAACTTCCCGAAGAAAGAACTGCTCAAATGTTTGCAGGGAGTTACAGTTATAATTAGAAAAAAGTATTATATTGAAAAGGTTTTAAGGACGGAGGAAATTCAGTCATGGCGAAACAGAAATATAAACGTACGAAGCCGCATGTAAATATAGGCACAATTGGTCATGTTGATCACGGTAAGACAACCTTAACAGCGGCGATAACGATGTACCTGGCTAACAAGGGGCAGGCATTGATTAAGAAATATGAAGAGATAGACAATGCACCAGAGGAGAAGGCACGTGGGATAACGATTAATACGGCTCACGTTGAATATGAGACAGATAATCGTCATTATGCGCATGTAGATTGTCCTGGGCATGCTGATTATATCAAAAACATGATTACCGGTGCTGCGCAGATGGATGGTGCTGTTTTAGTTGTATCGGCAGCCGATGGTCCAATGCCTCAGACACGGGAGCATATTTTGTTAGCACGGCAGGTGAATGTGCCTTCGATTGTAGTATATTTGAACAAGACCGACCAGGTAGATGATCCGGAGTTGCTGGAGTTAGTAGAGCTTGAATTGCGTGAGTTGTTGAGCCAGTATGAATTTCCTGGTGATGAGATACCGATTATAAGCGGTAGTGCGCTTCATGCGATGGAAAAGGGAGCGGCAGGAGATTTTGAAGGTGAGGAATGGGATTCTGTTATAAAGTTATTAGATGCAATAGATTCATACATCCCCACTCCGACTCGAGATACTGACAAGCCATTTTTGATGCCGGTAGAGGATGTATTTTCAATCACTGGACGTGGGACAGTAGGCACGGGCAGAATAGAGCGTGGTGTTATTCATGTAGGCGACAATGTAGAAATAGTCGGTTTGGGAGCAAAGCGCAAGACAGTTTGTACAGGAGTAGAGATGTTCCGCAAGTTGTTAGATGAGGGTCAGGCAGGTGATAATTGTGGATTATTACTGCGCGGCGTTGATAAGGAAGAGTTAGAGCGTGGTCAGGTAGTAGCGGCTCCGGGTTCGATTACACCGCATACGAAATTCAAGGGAGAGGTTTACGTATTGAAGAAAGAGGAAGGAGGACGTCATACACCGTTTTTCAATGGTTACCGTCCGCAGTTTTTCTTTCGCACGACAGATGTAACTGGTTCGATCCAGCTTCAAGAGGGCGTAGAGATGATAATGCCGGGAGATAACACAAATATAGACGTTGAATTGATAACCCAAATAGCGATGGAAGAGGGATTGCGATTTGCTATTCGTGAAGGTGGTCGCACAGTTGGCGCTGGTGTTGTGACAAAAATTATTGAATAAATAACTGATACAAGAAATTTTCTGTCGGTAGTATAAATTTTTTGAGATGATAGGAATTGAGAATGAGAGATTTAGTAATACTAGAATGTACGGAATGTAAAAATAGAAATTACACGACTACTAAAAACAAAAGGAAACATACAGCGCGTGTGGAATTTAAAAAATATTGCTGCTTTTGTAATAAACATACA
>Ga0208771_1000957_pt1 | contig 16100 bp, 16 predicted proteins | sample AntAceMetag02UKX_FD_184775 | JGI IMG/M metagenome (GOLD analysis project Ga0208771, IMG submission 184775) | Saline lake microbial communities from Ace Lake, Antarctica - Antarctic Ace Lake Metagenome 02UKX (SPAdes) (version 2) | ecosystem: Environmental > Aquatic > Non-marine Saline and...
TATAACCTCTATATGATTCAGCTTTTTTGCATACCGGTACTCTTCCAGGGACCGTTTGATATCGATTCCGAATTTATTCTCTTTCATCCCGGTCGATATATGGGGATGTGTCATGGGATCCACGTCGGGGTTCACACGCAGGGATATACGTGCAACGCTGCCCATCCTTCCGGCACATTCATTGATCACCTCAAGCTCCTGTGAGGACTCCACATTGAACATGAGAATATCGCTCTCCAGTGCGTACCGGATCTCTTCCTCCCTCTTTCCGACCCCGGAATAGACTATCTTGCGCGGATCGGCCCCCGCCTCGAGGGCCCGGTAGAGCTCTCCCCCGGAGACAATGTCGATTCCGCTTCCCTCATTGATGAATATCCTGAGAATAGCCCCATTGGAGTTGGCCTTCGCGGAAAAGCAGACGATATGCGAGATATCTCTAAATGCCGAATCAAAGACCTCAAAATGTCTCTTAAGCGTCCTGTAGCTGTAAAGATAGAAGGGGGTCCCCACGGCCTGCGCCACCGCGCGAACCGGCACCTCTTCACACCACAGCTGATTGTCTACATAGTCAAAATAATGCATGATGTACCCGTTCCGACCTCAGGGAACAACTATCTCCACAGTCTTGGATTCCTCTCCGCACATACCGGAGGAGGAGCATATCACCAGCCGGTAAGAGTAGGAAAAGCCCCTTCTGATGTTTCTATCCACATATCTGAATTTCCCCTTCTCCTTCGATCGTACATCACGAAGCGGAAGATATTCGACGACAGCATATATACGGGGACAGCCAGGGCAATCACTGCCGTCCACCTTCAACGCGCTCCTGAAGATTCGGACAGATCCCGCACGATCCCACTGGCCGGGGATCCCCCATTCCAGGGCAGCTCTCCCTTCATCAATAGACACAGTAAGTCCTGAGACCTTTTCAGGATAGCTGTCATGGGGATATCGCGGTTCCGCTTTTTTTCCACAGCCGGCGCACAGCAGGGCCAGAGAGAATGCCGCGATTACCAAGAATATCGATATCTTGTTCCCCTTTATCATACGTACACCCCTCTCAATCAGGTTTAATCAATTCCCGCAGACTCTATTTCTCCTATCCTTTTGAGCACAGCCTCCCTGGCCGTTCCGCCGATGATATTGCGCGCTCCGATCGAACCGGCCACGTCCATGCAGGCATAGATATCCCCATCGGCATCCTTCCAGAACAGGCGGATTTCCTCTATGGTAAGAGCACTCATGTCCTTTTGCTTCTCAATACAGTACCCTACGAGACGCCCCACGATACCATGCGCCTCTCTGAAGGGAATCCCCTTCATCACCAGATAATCCGCGACATCCGTCGCCGTGGAAAACCCCCCCGCGGCGGCCTTCAGCATCGCGGCCCGATTGAAAGTCAGCGTTTCCGTCATATCGGCAAGAACAGCAAGGGAGGCCGTGACCGTGTCAACCGCGTCAAAGAGCGGTTCCTTGTCTTCCTGGAGATCACGGTCATAGGTCATGGGGAGCCCCTTCATAACGGTCAGTATCGCCGTCAGGTCCCCGTAGACACGCCCGGTCTTACCCCGGATCAATTCGGCCACATCGGGATTCTTTTTCTGGGGCATGATGCTGCTGCCGGTGGTAAAGGCATCGGACAGGGCAACAAACCCGAACTCCTCGCCGGACCAGAGGATCAGGTCCTCACAGAAGCGACTCATGTGCATCATCAGGAGGGACGCATCAAAGATGAATTCCGCGACGAAGTCCCGGTCCGAGACCGCGTCCATGCTGTTTTTTGAGACCTTCGGAAAATCAAGCAACTCGGCCACCAATTTCCGGTCTATGGGGAATCCTGTACCCGCCAGGGCCGCCGATCCCAGGGGCATAACATTGATCCGCTCACGGCACTCTCTGAGCCGCCCGGCATCCCTGTCCAGCATTTCCCAGTAGGCAAGGAGGTAGTGGGCCAGGAGGACCGGCTGGGCCTTCTGAAGATGCGTGTAACCGGGGAGTATGGTATCGATCTCCCGCCCCGCCACGCGAACGAGGACGGCCTGGAGACCCGCTACCAGATCAAGGACGGTGTTCACCTCATCGCGGAGGTACAACCTCATATCGAGGGATATCTGGTCGTTTCTGCTCCGTGCCGTGTGAAGTTTCCCCCCCACCTGACCGATACGTCCTATCAGAGACGACTCTATTGCCATGTGGATATCTTCCAGATCGGAAGAAAAGGGGAAGGTTCCCGCCTCCATATCTTTCAGTATGTCCTGCAGACCGGCTATAATCGCCTCGGCCTCTTCCGAAGAGACGATTCCCTGCGCGGCGAGCATACGGCAATGCGCAATACTCCCCTCAATATCATACGGATAGAGTCTTCTATCAAAATGGAGGGAGGATGTAAATTCCTCCACCCTGCTGTCGGTGGGTTCCGAGAATCGTCCTCCCCACGGCTTTTTCTGTCCAGGCATAGGTAAGCTCCGCCATACCGCCGGTTATTTTTTCAACAGCGCCTGCATCTTCAATCTGAGCGCATTGAGCCGGATAAATCCCGTGGCATCCTTCTGATCATACACGTCATCTTCCTCAAAGGTGGCCAGTTTTTCACTGTAGAGTGATGAGGGGGACTTCACACCCACAGGGTTACAATTCCCTTTATACAGTTTCAGACGAACGGTCCCGGTAACATCTCTCTGCGCCTCATCGATCATCGTCTGTATCATCTCTCTCTCGGGGGAATACCAGAAACCGTTGTATATGATCTGCGCATACTTGGGCATGATGGAATCACGTATGAGCATGGCCTCCCTGTCCATGGTGATTGTTTCCATGGCCCTGTGGGCCGCCCAGAGGGCCGTGCCACCCGGTGTCTCATAGATCCCTCTCGATTTCATACCAACGAAACGGTTCTCGACCATATCCACCCTGCCGACACCGTTCTCCCCCGCAAGGGTGTTCATGTGATCGAGGAGCTGCGCGGGGTCCATCGCCTCTCCGTTCATCGCCACGGGGTTTCCCTGCTCAAAGGAGACTTCCACATAGGTAGCCCGGTCCGGCGCGTTCTCAGGGGACACGCTCATCACGAACATATCCTCAGGCGGCTCCTCCCACAGATCTTCAAGGATCCCTCCCTCATGAGAGATATGGAGAAGGTTTCGGTCTTCGCTGTAGGGCCCCTCATTCTTTGACATCTTTATGGGGATGTTGTGTTTCTCCGCATATTTCAGCATGGATACCCTTGAATTAAAGCTCCAGTTTTCATCCTTCCAAGCAGATATGATCGTGATGGCGGGATCAAGCGCCATGTAAGTCATCTCAAACCTCACCTGGTCGTTCCCCTTGCCGGTAGCCCCGTGACAGACGGCATCCGCGCCCTCCTGGTGCGCGATTTCGATCTGTCGCTTGGCCACGATCGGCCGTGCCAGAGAGGTGCCCAGGAGGTATCTCCCCTCGTATATCGCATTGGCCCTCAGGGCGGGAAAGACAAAATCCCGCACAAATTCTTCTTGCAGATCTTCCACATATGCCTTGACCGCCCCCGTGGCAACCGCCTTTTCCTTCAAGCCGTCAAGCTCCTGTTTCTGTCCCACATCACCGGTGAGGGTAATAACCTCACACCCGTACGTCTCAATCAACCACCTGACAATCACGGACGAATCAAGACCGCCGGAATATGCCAGGACCACTTTTTTTATTTCTTTACTCACTTCTCTCTTCCTCCAGACATAAGAATTTCCATAATCGCCTTCTGTACATGCAGGCGGTTCTCCGCCTGATCAATAATCACGGACTGAGGTCCGTCTATTACACCGGCGGTTATTTCTTCTCCACGGTGCGCGGGGAGACAGTGCATAACGATTGCGTTCTCCTTCGCGCATCCAAGCAGCTTTTCGTCAACCTGGTATCCCTGAAACGCCACCACACGTGCCTTCTGTTCCTCTTCCTGCCCCATGCTGGCCCACACGTCCGTATATATCACGTCGGCGCCCCTAACCGCATCGGCGGGGACACGCAGGACCTCTATCCCCTCCTTCGACTCCCGGATTCCTCTCTCCAGGATAGTTTCGTCGGGATCATACCCCTCGGGGCACGCGATAGCCAGATGAAACGGGAGACGGGTTGCAGCACTGATCCAGGAGTTCGTCATGTTGTTTCCGTCCCCCACATAGGCTATCTTCAATCCTTCGTATCCACCCTTCTTTTCTATGATGGTGAAGAGATCACTCAGAACCTGACAGGGGTGCAGCAGATCCGTCAATCCATTGATAACCGGTATAGTGGCATAGCGCGCAAATTCTTCGACCAGCTCCTGCTCAAATGTCCGTATCATGATACCGTCGATGTACCGGGACATGATCCGCGCCGTGTCGGATACAGGTTCTCCCCTTCCCAGTTGAATATCACGCCGGCTCAGGAATATACCCGCCCCACCCAGTTGATGGATTCCCGCCTCAAAGGACAGGCGGGTCCGTGTGGATGACTTGTCGAACAGCATGCCCAGGGTCTTACCCCGCAGGGAAGCGTGCTCCACACCCCTGTAAAATAGGGCTTTCAGCCTCTCTGCCCTTTTGAATATCTCACCAAACGCCTCCGCATCGAGATCGTAGATTGTCAACAGGTCTTTCTTCATAGGTCTCGCATCACCCCGTCCAAGATAGCAACCGCGCGGTCAACATCCCCCTTTGTAACGATCAGGGGAGGAACAAACCGCAGTACGGTTCCACCGGTGCAGTTCAAGAGCAGTCCCTGCTCCATGCACCTCTTTACGATATCCACACCCTCGATAGAAAGCTCCACCCCGATCATGAGACCCCTCCCCCTGATCTCTCTGATAATGGAATGGTTCCTCTTCAATCCCTCAAGCCTCTCGCGAAAGTACACCGCCATCTCCCGGCAGTTATCCAATACCCCTCTATGCAGCAGGGCATCCATGACCGCAAGCCCAGCTGCCATGGCGAGCGGGTTCCCCCCGAAGGTGGACGCGTGGCTCCCCGGCGTAAAGGATGCCGCCACTCGGTCTGTGGCCAGCATGGCCCCAACGGGGAAGCCGTTCCCCAGGGCCTTGGCCAGTGTCATGATATCGGGCGCTACGCCACTCTTTTCATATGCGAAGAGGTCTCCCGTGCGTCCCATGCCCGTCTGGACCTCATCCAATATCAGGAGGATCCCTTTGTCGTCACATATCTTTCTTACCCCTTCAAGATATCCCTCTTCCGGGACCTTGATCCCCCCCTCACCCTGTATGGCCTCCAGCATAATCGCGCAGACATCTCCCGTGACGGCCCGTTCAAGTGAAGAGAGATCGTCGAAGGGGACGTATTCAAAACCGGCCAGCAGGGGATCAAACCCCCTCTGAATCCGTTCCTGTCCCGTTGCCGCGAGGGTGGCAAGGGTTCGGCCATGGAAGGAATTCTGCATGCTTATGATGCGATGTCGTCCCTCCATATGTTCATGGGCGTATTTGCGCGCCAGCTTGATGGCCGCCTCATTCGCCTCCGCCCCGCTGTTGCAGAAAAACACCTTATCCGCAAAGGAGTTTTCCACCAGAAGAGTGGCAAGCCGGATCTGGGGTTCAATGTGGTATATGTTGGACACATGCATCAATGTTTCGGCCTGAGCGCAGATCGCAGCCGACACCTGGGGGTTGGAATGGCCGAGGGCGCACACGGCGATACCCGCCAGAAAATCGAGGTATTCCTTCCCGTCCGAATCCCACACTCGTATCCCTTCGCCCCGCACCAGGACAATCGGCAGACGCGCGTAGGTGCCCATGATATATTTGCTCGAGTTGGCGATAAGATCGTTCGTTGTCATAGTGTTTCTATCTTTCGAGTTACGGGTTTCCAGCTTCCAGTCACTTCCTTTACTCCTTACTCCTTACTCCTTACTCCTTACTCCTTACTCCTTACTCCTTACTCCTTACTCCTTACTAGTCCCCCACCACTTCCGTACCGATACCCCTGTCCGTAAATATCTCCAGAAGAACGGCATGATCCAGACGTCCATCAATTATGTGGGTCTTTCCGACACCACTCCTCAGGGCCTTGAGGCAACACTTTACCTTGGGATACATCCCCCCTTCTATCGTGCCGTCTTCGATCATTTCACCGGTTTGTTCGGCGTTGATGGAGTGTATCAGACGCCCTTTTTTGTCGAGGATCCCCTCCACGTCGGTCAGGAGGACCAGCTTCTCAGCCCCGAGGGCGGACGCTATCTCTCCTGCGACTATATCCGCATTGATGTTATACGTCTCACCCCTGTCTCCGGCACCGGTGGGTGCTATAACGGGGGTAAACCCATCCTTTATCAGCGATGTAATGAGCCCGGAGTTGACCTTCCTGACCTTGCCCACCATTCCTATGTCTATTATCTCCGGCGGGATATCCTTGGCCTTTTCGTCGCTCAGGAGATATTTTTCCGCCTCTATGATGTTCCCATCCTTCCCGCTCAGTCCGACGGCCCTCCCGCCGTGCCTGTTGATCAACCCGACGATCTGTTTGTTGATCTTGCCGGTGAGGACCATTTCGACAATATCCATGGTTTCTTCATCCGTGACCCGCATTCCCTTGATAAACTTAGAGTCCTTCCCCAGTTTCTTAAGAAGGGTACTGATCTGGGGCCCGCCGCCATGTACGATAACCGGGTTGATCCCGATGTATTTCATCATAACGATGTTCATGGCAAACATCTCTTTCAGGTTCTCGTCCGCCATGGCATGTCCGCCATACTTGATAACGATGGTCTTACCGTAAAACCTACGTATGTAAGGGAGAACCTCAAGAAGGATATCCGCCTTTTCCATGGGTTTTTTCAGATTGTTCGAATGCATACCTTAAAAACTCCTCCGTAACTGTTCAGGTTTTAGGGCAAAAATCCGTCAACCGTTTAACCGTAAACCCTCTTTACAGAACATACCTGCTGAGATCCTCGTCCTCGATGATGCCGTCCAGTTTATCCCTCACATAATCGGCATCGATGTTGACCTCTTTTTCCGCAACCGCGATGTCAGGGGCGTCGAACGATACCTCCTCCAGGAGTATTTCCATAACCGTGTAGAGTCTCCTGGCCCCTATGTTCTCCATCCTTTCATTTACAACCGCCGCGACCTCCGCGATCTGGGCTACGGCATCATCCTGAAAGACAAGCCGTATATCCTCCGTGGCCATCATCTCCGTGTACTGTTTCAGCAGGGCATTGTGGGGTTCCGTCAGAATCCGTATAAAATCTCCCTTCTCGAGTGGGTCGAGTTCCACGCGTATGGGGAACCTCCCCTGCAGTTCGGGGATAAGATCCGACGGTTTGGAGATGCTGAACGCGCCGGCGGCGATAAAGAGTATGTGGTCCGTCTTGACCATACCGTATTTGGTATTCACCGTGGATCCCTCTACGATCGGGAGGAGATCTCTCTGAACACCCTCCCTGGACACGTCAGGGCCATGGGAGGAATCACCCCCTACGATCTTGTCTATCTCGTCAAGAAATATGATCCCCGATTGTTCAACCTTCTCCAACGCCGTCCTGGTAACCTTCTCCATATCGACCAGTCTCTGTGCCTCTTCATCCGCCAGCATATTGACTGCATCAGCAACCCTGATCTTCCTTTGTTTCTTCTTCTGCGGAAAGATATTTCCGAACATCTCCTTGATATTCATTCCCATATCCTCAACACCGGAGGTGGAAAATATCTCTATCATGGGACCGGAGGGACTGTCCGTCACCTCAATCTCCACGATCCTCTCGTCCAGTTTCCCGTCACGGAAGAGACGACGCAGTTTCTCTCGTGTTTCATTGCGATTGTCGTCTTCCTGAACGGCCGCACCATCACCGGGAATGGCAAGGGGATTGCCCTCCGGCGGCTCAGCCGGATCCGTTTCCCTGCGTTTGAGGGGTAAGAGGATATCAAGGATTCTCTCCTCGGCAATCTCCATTGCCTTGTTTTTTACATTCTCCTGCTCCTCCGACTTGACCATGTTTATTGCCAGCTCAATCAGATCTCTGATCATTGATTCGACATCCCTGCCGACATACCCCACCTCGGTAAATTTTGAGGCCTCTATCTTCAGGAAGGGAGAGTTATCAAGCTTGGCAAGCCGGCGCGCAATCTCCGTCTTTCCCACTCCGGTGGGACCTATCATGATGATATTTTTGGGCGCTATCTCTTCTCTCAGTTCTTCCGAAACATTCTGGCGTCTCCACCTGTTTCGAAGTGCCACGGCAACCGCCCTCTTGGCGTCATGCTGGCCGATAATATACTTGTCCAACTGAGAAACCGTCTCTCGTGGTGTTAAATTGGTTGATGACATATGATCTCCTACCTAACCCGGACAAGCCGGAACTTAACAAAATATATTTTTATCACGAAAGCACGAAGTTACGAAAACACGAAAAATAAGATTTAAAATTAAGGAATTACCCCTTTGATTCCTTACTATTTCTTGATTTTCTATTTTCTTTTTTCTGGTCCGTAACCGCCTCGGCAACATCCAGTTCTTCGATCCGGACATTGTTGTTCGTGAAGATACAGATATCGGCGGCGATGCGCATCGCCTCTTCGACAATCTCTCTCGCACCCAGTTTCGAATGCCGTATAAGAGCCCGTGCCGCTGCCTGAGCATACGGACCGCCGGAACCGATTGCCAGGACCTCATCGTCCGATTCTATGACATCTCCGTTCCCCGATATGATCAGAAAATCCAAGTCACTAACCGCTATCATCAGGGCCTCGAGATGTCGCAAGACCCGGTCTGTTCTCCAGTCCTTGGTCAGTTCAACCGCCGCCCTCAAAAGATTGCCGCCATACTGTTCCAGCTTCTGGTCAAAGCGGTCAAAGAGGGTGAAGGCGTCTGCCGTGGCGCCCGCAAACCCCACGATTACTTTGTCGTTATACAGTCTTCGAACCTTCCTCGCGTTATGTTTCAAGGCTATTGTATCAAGGGTCACCTGGCCGTCACCCGCGACGGCCACCTTTCCCTTGTGTCTCACCGCTACTATGGTCGTTCCCCGCATCTTATTCATGATATCTATTCTCCTCGAGCCCGTGGGTGGCTTTTGTCATACACCTCCATCAGGCGTGTCACGCTGACGGACGTATATTTCTGGGTGGTGGAAAGACTTTCATGACCCAACAGTTCCTGTATGACCCTCAAATCGGCACCCGCGTCCATGAGGTGGGTCGCAAAGGTGTGCCTGAGGGCGTGAGGACTTATCTTCTTGCCGACACCACTAAGGGTTATGTACTTGTCTATAATTCGCCTTACACTTCTCGGGGTCAATCGTGAACCCGTCCTATTCATAAAGAGAGGTGATTCGTCATGCGCCTCTGTCTTGTCTTTCGCTGGACTGGGCCTGCTGTCGATATACTCCTTCAGAGCCGACAATGCGGGACCCCCAACGGGGACTATCCGTTCTTTTCTGCCCTTTCCCCTGACCTTTGCAAGACCACCCGAAAAATCGACATCGGTCACATTCAGGCCGGTCAGTTCACTCACGCGTACCCCTGCGGAATACAAAAATTCGATTATGGCCCGATCCCTGGCTCCTGACACACCCGGTTCGAACTTCACCTTCAGAAGAGAAAACATCTCGTCTATGCTCAAAAAGGAGGGAAGGTATTTGTCCGCCTTCGGCGCGTGGACCATCTGTGCGGGGCTATATCGGACCACTCCTTCCCGGAGAAGATATCTAAAGAACGCCCGGAGGCTTGCCACCTTTCGTGAGATCGTAACCTTTTTCGTCTTTCCCCGGTAGAGAGACGCGAAAAATGTCCGTACGATCACCTGATCAACGTCACAGGGCCTTTCGACCCCATTTTCAAGAAGAAACTTGCCGAACTGCCCCAGATCGGCCAGATAACTTCTCCTCGTATGATACGAAAGGTTTCTTTCAACCTCCATGTGGATACCGAAATCTCTAATGGCATCCTCTATCCGGACACCCTTCATTGTCACATCAGGCCTGCTTTCCAGAATATCTTCTTATACCGGCATAATAACAGCAACAGGAATTTGCAAAGTTGTTATCAAAGACCCGTGTGCATCCATCACTGAAGGCCACCCTTACATAGGACATTCCACCCAGCACCTCGGAATTTCTCTCCTCCATCACAACACCGTGCCCCCACTCGGGAAATCTGGAGTGGAATACATGATCACCGGCCTTGAGATACAAACGCCTCGTTTCCTCTTTCATAGCAAACATCCCAGGTCCCGGGTAATAAAGGCCTGCAGACTGAAACCCGGTCATGCCACCCTGAAGAAATGAGCCATTCTCAGCCCTATGCTCTCACCGAAGCAGCCCTTTTACATCTTATACTTTCCGAAATCTTCGGAAGAGAGATTTTCCAGGAATTCCTTGAGCTGCTCCTTTGTATATTTATTCAGATCCTTCGTTTTCCTTCCAAAATCGATACTTGTTGATCTCTCAATGATCTTTTCATCTATGAAAATGGGCGCCTCGGCCCTCAGCGCAAGGGCGATCGCATCGCTCGGGCGGGAATCGATCGTAATAGGAACCTCGCCCTTCAGGATATGTATGACGGAAAAGAAGGTATTGTTTTTCAGGTCATTGATAACGATCTTGAGGACCTTTACATCGAGGATATGTAATATCTCGTTCATGAGATCATGCGTCATCGGCCTCGCCAGATTGACCCCCTCCATTTGCGTAGCTATGGCGCTTGCCTCGAACAGGCCTATCCATATGGGGATGGCCCTCTTTTCTTCCAGATCTTTGAGTATCACTATGGGAGTACTGGTCACGGGATCCATGGCCAATCCGAACACCTTTACCTCTACCAGCATCTTTCCCTCCCTTACAGTGCATCTCCTCTCAGGGAGTGCATGTGAGCCCGTACAATCTTGACCCGCACGGTTTCTCCGATCAGATCGGTGCCACCTGCAAAGTTAACGATCTTATTACCTCTTGTTCTGCCTGTGATATCGGCGTCATCGTTCTTGCTGACACCCTCTACCAACACATCCTCAACTCGTCCCTCGAGATATCTATTTTTTTCCAGACTGTGCTCCTCCTGAAAGGACTGGAGCCTGGATAACCTCTCATGTTTGACCGTCTCTTCGACCTTCCCGTCGTATCCTTCCGAAGCGGTGCCATGCCGGTCACAATATCTGAAGGAAAAAGTGTTATCAAACCTCACTTTTCCCATAAGGTCAATAGTTTTCTGGAAATCGCTCTCCTTTTCACCCGGGAATCCGACAATCATATCCGAGGTTATACTTATATCTGGACACGCATCTTTCAGCATATGAACCTTTTCCAGATACTCCTCGACAGTATACCCCCTTTTCATTTTCTTCAACACATAATCGGATCCCGACTGAACGGGCAAATGAATGTGCTCACACACCGTATCAAGGTCGGCAAAACAGGCTGCAAGGTCACTCGAAAGGTCTTTCGGGTGAGACGTGGTGAAACGGATTCTGTTTATCCCGTCTATTTTGTTGATCATCCTTAAGAGTTCTGGAAAATCAACATCTCCGGAGAGTGTAGCTCCGTACGAATTGACATTCTGCCCCAGGAGTGTCACCTCGCTGATGCCGCTTCCGGCAAGAGATTTGATCTCATCAATGATGTCCGAGCTTTGTCTGCTTTCTTCTCTCCCTCTTACGTACGGCACGATACAGTAAGAGCAGAAATTGTTACATCCCTGCATAATCGTTACAAAGGCGCTCACGGATCCAGGGGAAGGAAGGGTCCGGATGCCCAGAGACTGTACCGACCGGCGAAAAGAGGTCTCCACAATCTGAGACCTTCTGTCTCTAATTTCCCCTATTATTTCCGCAAGGCGATGGATGTTATGTGTACCGATGACAAGATCGAGATAGGGGGCCTTTCTGAAAAATCCCCCCCGCAGTTCCTGGGCGAGACACCCCGTCACTCCCATGATCAGGTCCGGGTTTTTTTGCTTTAGCTTTTTCAACCTCCCCAGATGACTGTATACCTTCTGTGCCGCTTTCTCTCTTACGGTGCAGGTGTTTATGATAATAATGTCCGCCCTGCCAACCTCGCTGGCCTTTACATACCCAGCTTCGCCCAAGAGCTGCGCCATCTGCTCAGAGTCATGGACATTCATCTGACAGCCAAAGGTATGAATATAAAACGTTCCGGTGGACATGTGAGAAACCTGAATGGATAAGAGTTAATAATAAAAGGAAGAAATCTGGAGAGACAAGGGCACGACACCTTCTGGAAACAAAATATCTTCGGGCTTCAAAATCAAAAAGAGGGGAGATACACCCCCCTCTTGAATGAAACAACACCTCGCGTCTGGTTTTCCAGACCTGTTTGCGAAAGATACAGGATATCGAGCTATCTATCTGCCTGAATTTACTCTCTCTTTGAGTTCTTTACCTACCTTGAAAAAAGGAAGCTTCTTGGGGGCCACATGTATGGTCCCGCCTGTCTTGGGATTCCTCCCCGTATAGGAGTCGTAGTCCCTTACGACAAAGCTTCCGAAGCCTCTGATCTCTATTCTGCCCCCACTCTTAAGCTGATTGCTGAAGCCCTTAAAGATCAGGCCTACTATATCCGCGGCCTGCTTCTCCGTTAAGTCTTCTTTTTTGCTCAAGGCATCTATCAATTCCGATTTATTCATAAGACCCCCTATTACCTTCTCAAAATAGACTTAAAAACCCTTGCACATCTCTAGTAGATTATTATCTTTCGATATTATGTATTTTGGCATTAAAGTCAAGATAATTTTCATTATTTTTCAGATCGGTCCTTTTTATTACGCGTCCCCGAAGAGTCGATCAGGATTTCCACCTCTTTTTTCTGTAGATATCGATATTCACCACCCTGAAGATCACCGAGACTGAGATCGGCGATAGCCGTACGGATCAGTCTCGCCACGGGGTGATGTATCGAATCGAAAAATCTTCGTATTATCCTGTTCCTCCCCTCAAGGATGGTCATCTCTACCCAGCAGCTTTTTCGGTTGCTCTTTTCCACGGCCGCCCAGACAGGCTTAAAGGTGCCGTCCTCCAGCATGGCACCCTTCCGGATAGTTTCGATATCACCCCGCGTAAGATTACCCTGAACCTTCACCATGTAGGTCTTAGGGACCTTGAATGCCGGATGCTGCACCTTGTATGAAAAGTCGCCGTCATTGGTCATCAGAAGCAGCCCTTCCGAATCGTAATCGAGCCGTCCGACAGGAAAGACCCTCTCCGGCACATCCCGAAGCAGATCGGTAACAATCGGCCTGTCGTGCGGGTCCTTCAAGGTAACAACGTATCCCTGCGGTTTATTCAGCATCAGATACACACGGCTTACCGCGTCCCGCGATATAAGACCCCCGTCAACACGTATCTCATCACGCGCCTCATCGGCCTTTACTCCCGGCTGCGTTACCATCTTGCCGTTCACACTGACCCGGCCGTCCCGCATCATCTGTTCCGCTGCTCGCCGGGACGCCACACCGCATCTGGCGAGTATCTTTTGAAGTCGTTCTTCCATGCGGGATTATCCTTCCAACTCTTTGAATTCTCTCAGCGTGGGCAGATCTGAAAGAGCCTTGAGACCGAATGTCTCAAGAAATTTCCTGGTTGTTCCATAGATAATGGGTCTGCCCGGGACATTTTTTCTCCCCATTATCCGTACCAGATTTTTCTCCAGCAGTCCCCGCAGGATGCCGCTGACATCGACACCCCTCACCCGTTCTATCTCGGATTTCATAACAGGCTGTCTATAGGCAACTACCGCAAGAGTCTCCATGGCGGCAGGGCTCAGGTCCATCGGTTTCTGTCCCTTCAGTCTCAGCACCCACGTCGTCAGTGCTTCGCCGGTCCTGAACTGGTACCCTCCGGCGACCTCCTTCAAGAATATGCCCCCACTTCGCACTTCGTACTCTCGCATGAGATCATCAAGCGCGGAGGAGATCTCTTTTTTTGACACATCCTCCAGGATTCTCTCTATTACAGCCACCGTCACCGGCGCATCAGAGACAAAGACAAGGGCCTCAATGACGGCCTTCAGGTTATCCATCTATCACCCCGCAAGGCGTATTCTGATTGTTCCATAGGGAACAGCCTGATATGCTTTGATTATTCTCAGTTTCATCAATTCAAGAACAGCCAGAAACGTGTATATGAGCCTCCTGCGACTGTCCATTTCCCCTAACAGGTCGGCAAAGGTAAGCTCTCCCCTCTTTTCCAGTTCGTCCACTATATCATTTATCCTGTCGGAGAGTGATATCTTTTCGATATCTATCTCCATGATATCGTGCCGGCCGGTGTCAATACTTATCCTCCGGAAGGCCTCGACAAGCTCAAAGATCCCTATCTCCATAAGAGGCCGCCCATTCCCCTCGATCTCTTCCTCGAAGGCGTGATCCCTGCTGAATACATCCCGCCCAAGGATGGTCATCCTACCCAGGCCCAGTGCCGCCTCCTTGAAGGTCTTGTACTCCAGGAGCTGTCGAACAAGTTCCTCGCGGGGGTCCACGGCCTCCTCCTCTTCCTCATCCTCGCTGGGGGGAAGAAGCATCCTGGATTTGATATGTGTCAACGTGGCGGCAAGTACCAGATACTCCCCGGCAAGGTCGAGGTTGAGTGACTTCATCACGTTGATATATTCCATGTATTGTTTGGTTATAAGGGCAATGGGGATATCGTATATATCGACTTCGTTCTTCCTGATCAGGTAGAGCAGCAGGTCCAGGGGACCTTCGAATATATCCAGTTTGATCTCATATGCCCTGTCCGTCATATCTTTACGGCTTCCCGTACCTGTTCCATGGTCAGACTCGCTATCTTCGAGGCCCTTAGGACGCCATCGGCCATGATCTCCTTCACATCATCCAGATGATTCAGATAATGATCCTGGCGCTCGTGTATGGGCGCCATCCCTTCCACTATCCGCTGGGCGAGGCGCTTCTTACATTCCACACAGCCAATATCCGCCGTCCTGCAGGCATCCGATATCTCGTCGACCTCTGAGGAGGGGGAGTATATATTGTGAAACGCGAAGGCATTACACACCTCGGGCCGTCCCGGATCTTTCCTCCTCATTCGCTGAGGATCGGTAAACATGGAGGTGATCTTCTGCGTCAAGACATCTCCCCTATCGCGAAGATAGATGGAATTATCGTATGATTTGCTCATCTTCCGTCCATCAAGTCCGAGAAGTTTGGGCACCTCGGCCAACAGGGGTTCGGGAACGGGGAATATCTCCTTCTTGTAGAGGAAATTGAATCTCCTGGCGATCTCACGCGTGAGTTCCACATGGGGAAGCTGATCCACGCCGACGGGAACTCCATAGGCCTTATACATGATGATATCCGCGGCCTGGAGAACAGGATACCCGAGGAAACCAAAGGTCCCTATATCTTTGTCGGACAATTCTTCCTGCATCTCTTTGTAGGTCGGGTTTCTCTCTAACCAAGAAAGAGGCGTTATCATAGAGAGAATAAGAAACAGTTCGGCATGTTCCGGTACCTCCGACTGGACAAACAGGGTGCTCCTGGCAGGATCCAGTCCCACACTCAGCCAGTCCACAACCATATCCAGGGAGTATGCCTTGATGAGGTCGGTGTCTTTATAGTCGCTCGTCAAGGCGTGCCAGTCGGCGACGAAGTAAAAACAATCATAGGTATCCGTATTCTGAATATCGACCCAATTCGCGAGTGCCCCGTGAAGATTCCCCAGATGTAACCTTCCGGTTGGACGCATGCCGCTCAAGATTCGTTTTTTTTCCACAATATCTCCTCAGAAACTATATGTAAGGTAATTGTTCACGGTTTTCGGTCTACAGTTCACTGTTTTTTCAATAAATTATGATACAACTAGCTTTGCTCGATAAGCGAGGCCTAACGATCGAAACATTTTGGATATTGATTTCAACTCTCTGTTTTCAAACGTGAATCCCGACGAGTCGTGATAAACCGTGAACGATTGCTATCTAAGAGCGAACGTATAACAAAAAAGAATGCCCCCTGTCAAACAGCCAATTTTACTTCGTCTATCCTGCGCAAGAGTCTTTTAAGCTCTGTGTGTTTTTCCCCTCTCCGGCTGACAGGAGAAAGGACACCAAGCTCTTCGAGACGCCCTACGATGGGCAGTGGGTCTTCTTCTCTCAATACAAGTTTCAACTCCGAAGCG
>Ga0208771_1000962_pt1 | contig 16076 bp, 16 predicted proteins | sample AntAceMetag02UKX_FD_184775 | JGI IMG/M metagenome (GOLD analysis project Ga0208771, IMG submission 184775) | Saline lake microbial communities from Ace Lake, Antarctica - Antarctic Ace Lake Metagenome 02UKX (SPAdes) (version 2) | ecosystem: Environmental > Aquatic > Non-marine Saline and...
TAAGTGCCTAAAGTTGGAAGTTATCGCCTGACCCGGCAGGGAAGGACTGGGAGAGTAATTGCGCAAGCAAACAGTAATTGGCAAGCAGTTGTCCTGGCAATCTGGAGTTGTTGTTACCGATTACTGTTCATCGTTTACCGCTTACTATCTTTTGCCAAGCCGAGGCAAAAAATAATATAATTAGTGTACTACAAGTTTGCCAAACAAACAAGCTGATGAACATACACCGAACAGCCGATCTTCACATTCATACCATAGCTTCAGATGGGACTTTTACTCCGCGCCAGGCACTGGAAGAGGCCCGGAGAGTTGAACTTACGGCAATTGCGATTACCGACCATGATTCGGTTGAATCGTTACCTTCGGTTATTTCACTGGCTCCGGAGTATGGAGTGGAAGTTATTCCCGGGATTGAGATTTCGGTTGAACTTGATAAGACTGAGATGCATCTGCTGGGATATTTTATTGATTATCGGGATAGTGCTCTTCTGGATCGTCTCTCCGAGTTGAGGAAGATCCGTACCAAGCGGGCGGAGGAGATGCTGCTGAAGCTTGAGGAGATGGGTTTCCCACTTGATATGGAGACTTTACTTCCCGGGCAGATGACGGGATCAATAGGACGTCTTCATATTGCTCATGGCCTGCTCCGGGCTGGATATATCAGCAGTATCCACGAAGCTTTTAGTAAATATATCGGCAACGATGGCCCTGCTTATGTCCCAAAGCTAAAACTGGATAAAGAGGAAGCCATGGAGATGATTCTCCACGCGGGCGGAGTTCCGGTATTAGCCCATCCGGGACAACTGGATCGGGATTATATGATTCCAGAGTTGATAGAGCTTGGTTTGGCCGGTCTGGAAGCATTCTATCCGAGCCATTCCAGATTTAAAACCAATCATTATGTTGAACTTGCCCGTCATTATAACATCCTGGCTACCGGCGGGTCTGATTGCCACGGTGCCAATAAAAAAAACATAATAATGGGAGAAGTCCGGGTTCCTTATCAGGTGGTACTGGACCTTAAGAATCAAAAGGCAGTTCGCAGTCATTTTGTGTCATAAGACATTAAATTAAGAATTATTTAAAAAAATCCACCACCGACACAGGGTCGGTGGTGGATAGAAAATAATTTCAAAGAGCTAAAGTGTTACGTTATTTGGAATTTAGTAATATCTATACGTTAGTATGAATAATTATAGTTTGCCCACTCAATATAATTGAGAATCCAAAAGTTTAAGACAGATGGCTAAAACACTAAAATTAGGTTTAGGCAAGACCCGTAATACCTTGAAGAAACGGCTCTCCCGCTGGCTGGGATGGTCCGGTAAGCTTGATGATGATTTTTGGGATGATTGGGAAGAGGCCCTGATTGAAGTAGATCTCGGTGTGGAGACAACCATTGAGCTGCTCGATACTGTTCGGGATGGGATCGGGAGCAAGAAAGAAGCGACACCGGCGATCGTTAAAGAAAGGCTGGGGAAAGAGTTGGTCTCTATCCTGGGAAGTAATGCCGGATCGTTACCAAAAAAATCTAAAGATAGGGGCAATCCCATTGTTATTATGGTGGTGGGAGTGAATGGAACCGGCAAGACCACTACTATAGCCAAACTGGCTAAAAAGTTATCGGCGGATGGCAGCCGGGTTATGCTGGCGGCTTGCGATACTTTTCGGGCCGCGGCCATTGAGCAGTTAGAGATCTGGGGGGAGAGGCTTGAAGCCGAAGTTATCAGTCAGCAATATGGAGGCGATCCCGCCGCGGTTGCCTTTGACGCGTTAAAGGCGGCAACCGCCCGGCAATGCGACTATCTAATTATAGATACCGCCGGCCGCCTCCACACCAGGACCACATTGATGGATGAATTGAGTAAGATTGTCAGAGTACTCCGGAAGATAGATCCCGGCGTGCCTGATGAGGTATATCTCTGCCTGGACGCGACCTTTGGTCGAAATGGGGTGGTCCAGGCCGCAAAATTCGCGGAGGTGCTTCCTCTGACCGGGGTATTGCTGACCAAGCTCGACGGCACCGCCCGGGGTGGAATTGTTGTCTCTATCCAGAAGGAGCTGGGGATCCCGGTTGTAGCTCTGGGAGTCGGAGAAGATGCCTCCGACCTGATAGAGTTCGATCCGGCCGCCTTTGTGGGAGGACTCCTGGGAGAAGATAGTTGACGGTTGACGGAGAAAAAATTTGAACATCGAACCAGCCTTCGCTAAAGCTATGGCGGGCAGGGCGTCGAACCAGCCTTCGCTAAAGCTACGGCGGGCACAGCGCTCAACTTCGAATGTCGAACAAAAAGCCCCAAAGGGGTAGCAGACACATAGGCCGGGGCGTTAGCCCTGGTATATTTTCTTTGACCAAAAGAGGCCGAGGTAGGGGGCAACAATTAGTGTAAATTAGTGTAATTAGTGGACAAAAATGCCGCCAAGCCAAGGCAAAACAATCAGAGTCCCCGCAAAATGACCTACAGTCATCGCGGGGTAAAAATCCGTGTACCCGCAAAACCGACAGTCCCGCGGTCCCGATGTTTATCGGGACTTTGCGGTGATGACCTTCGGTCATCGCGGGTTAAAAATCCGTGGACAAAAAAGTGGCTGAGGTAGGGGGATAATAGTCTTGTCTGTAATGGTCCTGCCATAAAAAAGGGGGGGAGGTAGGGGCTGAATCGTCTTGTCAAAAAGAGGCCGAGGCAGGGGTAATAGTTCTGTTAAAGCCAAGAACCGGAGATCATTATTTTGCGGACAGACAGCTATTATATGCAAAAAGCTCTTTCTCTGGCCGTAAGAGGCGGTCTCGCGGTTCGTCCAAATCCGCGGGTGGGTGCGGTTCTGGTCAAAAACGGTAAAATTATTGCTTCCGCCTACCATTCCCGCTATGGCGCCGCTCACGCGGAGGCGAAAGTTCTGAAAAAAGCCGGCCCGGCGGCTCGTGGTTCTACCCTCTATGTCAATCTGGAACCCTGTTCCAGTTACGGGAAAACACCTCCCTGTACGGACGCTATCATCTACTCCGGAGTCGGGAGAGTTGTCATCGGGTGCGGAGACTGCCACCCTCTCAACCGGAACCGGGCGGAGAAAATCCTCTCCCGGGCCGGGATCGTGGTAACCACGGGTATTCTAAAGGAAGAAGCTTTCGCGTTAAATCATGATTTCTTTGTCTGGGCGGAAGAGAGCCGCCCCTATACCACTCTGAAGCTGGCAATTTCCTTAGATGGCAAGATCGCGGATTCCCGGGGAAGGTCTAAGTGGATCAGCTCAAAGATCAGCCGGAGATATGTCCATTTTCTAAGGAGTCGCTCCGACGCGATACTAGTCGGATTGAAGACCGTTATCGCCGATGACCCGCTCCTGACCGTCAGGATGGGGTACAGCCATACCGGACTGAAGAGAGTGGTCTTGGACAGCGGGTGCGGTATTCCAGTCACTTCCCGGCTGATCCGCGGACGGAACGCGGAAAATACTATCCTGGCTACAACGAAAGCCGCGCCTCCGGAAAAGCTGAAAAAGGTAATCAGAACCGGAGCAACTGTTCTAAAAGTTCCCTCCCGGAAAGGAAGAGTGAGTTTAAAATTACTCTTTCGGAAGCTGGCCGGAGAGGGGATAATGAGATTGCTGGCGGAAGGCGGAGGAGAGACCGCCGCTTCTCTACTGGAGGAAGGACTGGTAGATGAACTCCATCTTTTTATCGCCCCGATCATTATCGGTGGGCGTGATGCCGTTCCCGCGGTGGGGGGAGAGGGAGTGAAGAGTATCAAAGAAGCTTATGGTTTGCGTGATATGAGAGTGGAACGATTGGGGGAGGATATACATGTTCAGGGGAGGTTGAAGACAGGATTTACAAACTGAACTTCCAACATCGAACGTCGAACATCGAACGTCAACTGAATATCCAATATTTAACCACCCTCCGCCAAGGCTACGGCGGGCGTGCAAGGAATATCCAATGAAAAAGGAAAGGCGACTCTCACCTTGGATATTCCTTGTTGACTGTTGGATATTCAAAAAGAATAAAAATAAGATTGCCGGTATAATTTTTTCGCAGGAAAAAATATTATGTTCACTGGACTCATCAAAGAGCTAGGGATTGTTGTAAATCGGGGCGACGGTAAACTTACAATCACTGCGGGAAGACTCGCTTCAACCTGCTGTATTGGGGAGAGTGTGGCCGTGAGCGGTGTCTGTCTGACTGTGGTTGATATCTCTCCTCCCCGGGTGACCATGGATGTGCTGGAAGAGACCATCGCGCGAACCAATCTGGGGTTATTAAAATCGGGGGATATGGTCAATCTGGAACCGGCCCTGAAAGTAGGCGGGGAACTGGGGGGTCATTTTGTCACCGGTCATGTTGACGGAGAGGGAAAGCTGATCTCCCGCCGCAGGAGTGGGAGGGATTGGATCTTCCGGATCGAGCTTCCAGAAGGCCTGGAGAAGTATATGGTGGAGAAAGGTTCCATCACAATAGAAGGGATAAGCCTGACGGTCGCGGAGGTAGTGGAAAATATTATAGTGGTCCACATTATCCCGCATACATTTTCTCATACCAATCTTAGAGAGAAGAGGGAAGGGGACACCCTGAATATAGAGGCCGATCTGCTGGGTAAATATGTGATCAGTTTTTTGGAGAAACGCGAAGCGCCGGCCAGTTCAATAGATAGATCACTTCTAAAAGAGGCGGGGTTTATATAGAGAAGGGAGAATAGGGAATGGGGAATAGAAGAGAAAGTTTAAAGTGCCTAAAGTGCGCTAAAGTGCCTAAAGTTGTTCGCTTTCGCCTGGCGTTTAAGATTCCAGGACTTGAGTGACTCTGTTTCGCGAAATTTGTGTAATTCGTAGTTTAAAAAGAGTCCTAGGTAGAGGGAAAAGATAGTTTATGGTTGTCAGCGCCCGAATTAAAAAACCCGAGATCACTTTTTGTTAGTTTTTAAATTCGCGTAGATTCGCAATATTCGCGGTTTAATAAGCCACTGAGCCGAGGTGAAACAATCAGAGTAATCCGTGTACCCGCAAAACCGACAGTCCCGCGGTCCCGATGTCTATCGGGACTTTGCGGCGATGACCTTCGGTCATCGCGGGTTAAAAATCTGTGGACAAAATAGTGTCCGATCCTGGGTCAGATCCAATCCCCTGGCCGTGCGCTATTTCGATGCCTTTCCGGAAGTTCTCACCGAAGAAACCATAACCTTCCGTCTCCCGATTACATTCACTCTTAATTAAAATCAACGTAACACTTTAGCTCTTTGAAATTATTTTCTATCCACCACCACCGACACAGGGTCGGTGGTGGATTTTTTCAAAGCACTAAAATGTTACAAAGCAGCGGCTTCGCCCCTGCTTTTTTAATCGGCAAATTAACCGATTGACAGACCCGGGGTTTTTAGATACAAGCTATTCCCTGAATATAGAAATATATTTTTTGGAAATAATAAAAGGGGGTGAATTTAAGTGCCTAAAGTTGTGTTGAAAGCAAACGAATCTGTGGATCGTGCTTTACGAAGACTGAAGAAAAAGATGGATAAGGAAGGGATTATCAAGCAGTTGAAGAAGCATCGCCACTACGAAAAACCAAGCGACCGGAAACGGAGAATAAGGAAGAGGTCCCGACCTCAGAACCTATAATCCAATCTGGAAAACCCCAAATGGCCCGCGTTATCCGTAGAAATAAGTATTTCCCACGGATAACGCGGGTTTTTTTCTATAATATTTCCATAACCTAAGGTAGAAATCTTAATTATTGCTATTACTGTTGGATTGAGATGATACGTTATTTTCAACATCTGTTAGTTTTAACATGCGTTCTCTCTAACGTTTTTACCGGTCTTTAACGACCTTCAACGTTTTTATATTTCAACGTCTGTATTTTTCAAAATCCGTATTGACAACTCCCCCGGTATGAACCATAATGACACCATTGTGAAACCATAAACAGTGGGGTTAATATGCCAAGCATAACTGTAAAAAACATTCCGGATCACGCGTATAAAATTCTCAAACAGGTGGCAACCACACACCACAGGAGTATTAATAGCGAGATTATCTGTTTAATAGAGAAAGCAACAATAAGTAAACAGTTTCATCCTGAGCACCACCTTGCGCTGGCCAGGCGGTCTAGAGAAACCACAAAAAAATTCCTTCTTACCGAGGCTATATTACAAAAAGCTAAAGAAGAAGGGCGCCCATGATCGTTGTAGATACTAACATTATAAGTTATTTTTATCTCAACTCTGAATATTCAACGATTGCCGAGCAAACATTTAATAAAGATCCTGTCTGGTTTGTCCCTCTATTATGGAGGAGCGAATTTAGAAATGTGCTGATCTCTTATATAAGGAAAAATATAATTACGTTACCCGACGCGATTGAAATATTCGAGTTTGCGGAAAAATTATTAAAAGAAAATGAATATGAAATAAATTATGCGCAAGTATTAACTCTGTCACACTCAAGTGGTTGTTCGGCATATGATTGCGAGTTTGTTAATTTAGCAAGAGATTTTGCCATTCCATTGGTAACTGAAGATAAAAAAATACTCACTAATTTTCCGAAAACAGCCATGTCCATGTCCCAATTTTTAAAATATAGGAAAAAATGTTAAATAAAGGTTACTAAGCAGAGGCGAAACAATTAGTATAATTAGTGTAAATTAATGGACAGAAAAGGGGCCGAGGTTGGGGGATAGGTCTAACTTATAAATAGAAAAATCATGAAAATAATAGTTATTGGCGGTGCAGGTTTTATCGGATCTAACGCGGCGGCAAGATATATTCGGAGAGGGGATGAAGTGATTGTTCTGGATGATCTTTCTCGCCAGGGAACTGAAATTAACCTCAGATGGCTTGAATCTGTCGGAAATTTTGAGTTTATCAAAGGAGATATCAGAGATAAAGATTTCCTCGATAATTTCTTTTTCAAAAAAAAAGAAATTAATGCGGTCTTACACCTGGCCGCCCAGGTAGCGGTGACAACTTCGGTCACGGATCCCCGGAATGATTTTGAGGTAAACGCGCTTGGTACTTTCAATGTACTGGAAGCAATCAAAAATTCCGGCCAGGATCCGATCTGCATCTTCTCCTCCACCAATAAAGTATATGGAAATCTGGATGACATAGATCTGATTGAGGGAGAAAAAGCTTATTCCTTTCGCGGAGATATTGACGGAGTTCGTGAAGATCAGCTCCTTGATTTTCACTCCCCCTACGGCTGTTCAAAAGGCGCTGCCGACCAGTATGTGAGAGATTATTCCCGGATGTATGGCCTGAGAACGGTTGTCCTCCGTCAATCCTGCATTTACGGCCCACGCCAATTCGGAATTGAAGATCAAGGTTGGGTCGCCTGGTTTATCATTGCCATCCTGCTTGGGAAACAGCTTACCATCTACGGCAACGGTAAACAGGTTCGCGACATCCTCTATATCGACGATCTCCTGGACAGTTATGATCAGGCAATAGAGAATATAGATGTTGCCCGAGGCCGGATCTACAACATCGGGGGCGGCCCGGAAAACCAGATCTCCCTCCTGAAGTTTCTCGATTTTCTCAGCGAAATAACAGGTAAAAAAATCTCCCCCGCCACTGCCACCACCCGCCCAGGCGACCAACCCATCTACGTCAGTGATATTACCAGAGCGGAGAAGGAACTGGGTTGGAAACCACAGACTAACTACAAGGATGGAATAACGAAATTATACGACTGGGTGCTGGAGAACAAACAGACCATAGAAACTGCTATAACCCCGGTAAACCGAGGGAACACAGACGAGTGAATATCATCATTCGCCTCGGCATGGGGGCAATTTAACAGACGATTGAATGTGATTGAAGGTGAAATTTAAAAACTTCAACTATCCGTAATCCTCAAGTTGGAGATGAGGTAGTAAATTATAATGGATTGGTGTAGTTAAAGCTAATGCGCCTGAGGTGGAAAGAAAGGAAAATTAAAGTTTAGTAAACACCAAAACGATAAACTTCATCCAACGATGCTGGTTAAATTCCTTAATTCACATCCCATCACATTCAATCGTCTGTTAAAAAGCCCCCCCCTGCTAGGATCGTCTGTGGTTTTTTTTCTTGATTTTTTGGGCAATAAATATATTATAATGCCCAAATATAAAGAAAATCGGGCATTATAAAATATTAAATGCCCGAAATGGTGGATTTTATGCTTCATGATATAATTACATCACAGAAAAAAGAGATCGAAAAACAACTGACAGAGCGCTATATTCCCCGTGATATATCGGTTGGGGATATCTCCGGCGATAAATTGGTCAGAGTGATCACCGGTCCCAGACGCGCCGGCAAATCTCTATTTGCCCTCCATCTTCTCCATCAGATAGGACCTTTCGGATATGTTAATTTCGATGACGAGCGACTGACTGGAGTTAAAGACTATGATGAGATACTCACCTCGGTTGATTCAGTATATGGTGAGTCTGAGTTTCTCCTCCTGGATGAAGTGCAGAATCTCCGGAAATGGGAGCTTTTTGTCAATCGTCTTCAGAGACGAGGATATCACCTTGTGATTACGGGGAGTAACGCGAACCTCCTCAGTTCCGAACTGGCCACTCATCTGACTGGTCGCCATATACCGCTTCTTCTATTTCCATTTTCTTTCCGCGAATATCTTCGGGTTTCCGGAGAGGACCGTACTGACGTGGAGAATAAAGCAGCGTTAAGAAAATATAGTGACCAGGGTGGTTTCCCGGAGCCGCTTATTTATGGGATTAATCGGTCGGAATATCTGGGGAACCTCGTCAACGCGGTTCTGTATAAGGATATAGTGAAACGCTTCAGGATCAGGGCCGTCCAGGGATTGGGAGATCTGGCCCGGTATCTATTTTCCAATATTGCCAGAGAGTATTCGTTCCGCACCCTGGCGAAAGTAACTAACTGTAAGAGTCATCATACGGTAGAGAAGTATCTGCGATTTTTGGAAGAGGCATTCCTATTTTTTTCGCTCCGACGGTTCTCTTTCAAAGTGAAAGAGCAGACATCTTCCAATAAAAAAATATACTGTATAGATAACGGGCTGGTGGAAGCCTCCGGATTTCGGGTAAGTCCGGACCGGGGAAGACTATATGAGAATCTTGTGGCAATTGAACTCCTCAAACTGGCGTCCCGGAATGGAACAGAAATCTTTTTCTGGAGATCCCCCCAGCAGGAAGAAGTAGATTTTGTGATTAAAAAAGGAACGGCGGTTGTTCAACTGATCCAGGTAAGCCTGAATATCTCCGATCCGGGAACGCAGAAAAGGGAAGTAAGAGCGTTGATTAAAGCCAGTATGGAGTTGCGGTGTGATGATCTGCTCCTTCTAACGGAGGACCTTGAAGAGGAGAAGACTATGGAATGGCTTGGAAATAAAAGAAACATCCATTTTAAACCCATCTGGAAATGGCTTGTAGTAGAAAAATAGTCGCCAAGCCAAAGCGAACCAAAAACAAAATCGTCTGCGTGCCCTCGGTTTACCGGGGTTAAAATTACCAGGGCCAAGAATGAACTGGATTGGAAGCCACAGACGAACTATAATGATGGGATAAGGAAATTATACGAATGGGTGGTCGAGAACAAACAAACAATAGAAAAAGTCATAACAGACGAGTAAATATCATAGCTTCCCCCTACCTCGCCCCCTTTTGTTAGCAGACGATTGCTCCCTTGACCCAAGTAGCCCGAATGGGCTATATTGAACGCAAAAGAGAAAGATGGGGGGAGATTGAGTATGAATCGAACAGCAACAGTCAGGGCAAGAATTGAGCCGCGTCTCAAGGCTGACGTGGATAAGTTGCTTCATCGTCTGGGGATAAGCACAACGGAGGCAATTACCTTATTTTATAATCAGATACGGCTTTGCCAAGGTGTCCCGTTTCCAGTGGAAGTGCCGAATGTATCCACTAGAAAGACCTTTGAATCGACTGATCGCGGCGAAGAACTGCATTCGTACAAAAGTGTTGACGAGATGTTTGAGGCACTTGATAAATGTTAAAACTTAAGACGACGACCCGATTTGAAAAGGACTACAAGAAAGCTTTCAAATCGGGGAGAGACATGGGGAGACTAAAGCGCACAATTAATTGGATTGCCAATGAGCAGCCTCTACCCCCCGAGATGCGCGATCATAAGTTGATAGGAAACTATAAGGGCAGGCGGGAATGCCATCTTGCCGGTGATTGGCTTCTGATACATAAGATCGCAAAAGATACCGTGATCTTTGAGCGTACGGGATCCCATTCCGAACTCCTGAAGGGATAAACGACAATCGTCTGTTAATAAAAGGGGCCGAGGCGGTGGAAGCAATAAAAAAGATCATCTGTTTAATCTGGAGGTAACATGGACAATTTAAGTGAATTAGAAGCAAAAAGTATCTTCATTATACGTGAAGCATATTATCAATTCAAAGATATCGCGGCCCTCTGGTCAATTGGGAAAGATTCAACCACTCTGGTGCATCTCTGTATGAAAGCATTCTACGGAGAACTTCCCTTCCCCCTGATGCATATCGATACCAGTTATAAGTTCCCGGAGATGTATGCCTTCCGGGATGAATACGCTCAGAAATGGGGAGTTAAGCTCATTGTAATCAGAAACGAAGAAGCAATCGCCAGTGGCATGGGTCCGAATGTAGGCGAAAAACTTGAATGCTGTACCCAGCTTAAGACCAACGCGCTCAAGATGGGTATCGCCAAATATGGCTTCAAGGCTCTTCTCCTCGGGATTCGCCGTGATGAACACGGAATTCGGGCCAAGGAGCGTTATTTTTCTCCCCGCAATAAGCAGTTTCAGTGGGATTATGAGAACCAGCCCCCGGAGCTCTGGGACCAGTATAAATCCAAGGCCGATGACGAGGAGCATATCCGGGTTCATCCTCTCCTGCACTGGACGGAACTGAATATCTGGGAGTATGTCAAGCGTGAGAATCTTCCGATTACCGATCTCTATTTCGCGAAGGACGGCAAAAGGTTCCGCAGCATCGGATGTGTCCCCTGTTGCGCCCCGGTTGACTCAGAAGCAGACACCATAGACAAAATAATCGAGGAGCTAAAGACCACCACCACCTCCGAACGCGCCGGCCGCGCCCAAGATAAAGAGTCGGTAACCACCATGCAAAAACTCCGGGCCCTGGGCTATATGTAACTACGAATTTCGCGAATTACGCGAATTACGAAAAACAAGTAAAAAGGTCTATTGGGATTAAGAATGAAAAGCAGGTTCAATGACGGTACTTATGAGATAATAGGAGCAGCGATCGAAGTACATAAAGTATTGGGCCCTGGTTTATTGGAAGCTGTATATCAAGAAGCTTTCGCTATTGAATTAAAGTTACGGAATATTCAATTTCAGCGTGAAGTTGATATTCCAGTAATATATAAAGATCAAAACACAAACAAAAATTATAGAGTTGATTTTATTTGTGGAAGCGATAAAGAAGGGAAGAAAATAGTTGAGCTAAAAGCCCTTAAAGAAATCTCGGATTGGGATAGAGCAGTAACATTGAATTATCTTAAACTAAGTTCACGTGAGATAGAGATTGCTCTGCTTATTAATTTTGGAGGTACTTCGCTACAACATGAAAGATTCGTTAACTTCAGAAAATAGTAACTTGAAGTTAACAAAGTTAGTAAAATTCGCGTAATTTGCGTAATTCGTAGTTAATATATTTTATTTCGCTAAATTCGTATCTTGGAGAGAAAAATGGATAATTTACGGTTTGTAATGGTGGGTCATGTGGACCACGGGAAATCTACTTTAATCGGGCGCCTTCTGTACGACACGGGTTCACTCCCCCCGGATAAACTGGAGGAGATAAAGATCGCGTCGGAAGAGCAGGGGAAGGATGTGGAGTTTGCTTATGTGATGGACCATCTGGAGGAAGAAAGGAGTCGGAATATCACCATCGATACCGCCCAGACCTTCTTCATGACACCGGAGCGGGAATATGTGATTATCGACGCTCCGGGCCATAAAGAGTTCCTGAAAAACATGATAACCGGAGCCTCCCAGGCCGAGGCCGCGGTCTTGATTGTTGACGCCGCCGAAGGAGTCCGGGAGCAGACCCAGCGCCACGCCTTCATGATAAATATGCTCGGTCTTGACCAGCTGATAGTGGTAGTAAACAAGATGGACTCAATAGATTTCTCCGAGGAAAAATTTATTGAGGTAAAGAAAAACATAGAAGAATTTCTCGCTAAAGTCAATCTTCGGCCCAACTATGTGATCCCAATCTCAGCCAAGAAAGGAGACAACGTCTCCAATCGCTCGGAAAAGATGGACTGGTACAAGGGAGTAACCTTTCTGGAGGCTTTGGCATCTTTTAATAATCTACCATCGGCTCTGGAAAAGCCGATGCGTTTCCCCGTCCAGCTGGTACATGAAATAGGGGGGAATAAGGTGGTAATGGGAAGGGTGGAAGCCGGGATACTTGAGAAGGGAAGAGAGATTATAATCCTCCCGGCTGGGAATAAGGCGTTGGTTGAGAATATTATGGAATATGAGCGAGAGGGGAAGAATTCTGCCGAAGCCGGAGAATCAACCGGTATTGTCCTTACTGGTGCTAAAGCTCCTGCTGAAAGAGGTGATGTTATAACCTATCCCGGAGAAGAACCTCCGGTAACCGATAGGTTTAAAGCCAGTGTCTTCTGGATGTCCCCGGTGCCGTTCAAGATCGAGGAGGGTATCCTTCTGCGTATAGCTACCGGAGAAGTTCCCTGCCAAGTAGAAGAGATAACGGAACGGATTAATTCATCCACCCTGGAAGTATTGGAAGAAAAAGCTTCGGTACTCAATGATACTGAGGCGGGAGAAGTAATAATCCGAACCACCAAGCCGGTGGTAGTGGAGTCATTCTACAAGACCAAGGAACTGGGCCGGTTCGTCCTGGTAAGAGGTAACGACGTAGTCGCCGGCGGCATCATCGCTCATGCGGTAGCCTAAATCTACAGATGGCATAACATCTCCCCACACTATATATTTACAGACGATTGTCTATTTAATAAAGGGGGATAGGGTGGGGGATCTAAGCAATAAAATAATCATCTGTCAAAAGGATATTGTTACATGAAAAGAGTATTAGTAATCGGTCTGGACGGCTTCCCATATACCCTTGCCAATCGTCTGATGGATGATGGCATCTTCCCTAACTTTAAATCCCTCCTGGAAGAAGGCAACTTCTCCCAGATGGATTCGATCTATCCCACCGTATCCAATGTTGCCTGGACCTCCTATCAGACCGGGAAGAACCCCGGAAAATTCGATGTTTATGGATTCGCGGAACTTACCCCGGAGTTTGACCTCTATATCCCCAACTCCACCAACTGCAAGTCGAAGACTATCCAGGAAATTATCTCCGAAAGCGGCAAGAGAGTGATCTCACTCGGTATCCCCGGAACCTACCCCCCCCGCCCAATAAATGGAATTACCGTGGGCGGATTCTTAAGTCCTACTCTGGATAAAGCAGTCTATCCGGAATCTATCCTACCGGAACTCCGGAAGACCGGTTACATGGTGGATATAAACCCTATGAAAGCCCGGGAGTCGCTGGAATTTTTCAAGGAAGAAAATTTAAAGGTTCTCGAGGGGAGGGGAAAGACCTTATTCAATCTTTGGGATTCTCAAGAATGGGATTTATTCACCATCCACTTTATGGACACCGACCGGATGGGACATTTCATGTTCCGGTATCTGGATCCGGAAGCTGCCGGCAGTGAGAATGCACGGTATTACCTGGACTTTTTTCGGAAGATAGATGACATGATCGGTCAGGTCCGTCGGAAAATGACTGATAACATTACTCTAATAGTATTATCAGACCACGGATTTTGCCGGATTAAGAAAGAAGTGCAATTAAACCGCTGGCTCCAGGACCGGGGATATCTGGCCTTCTCTCGTCCCCCCGCTCATGATCTGGACTTCGAAGCCATCTCCCCCGAATCAAAGGCCTTCGCGCTCGTCCCCGGCAAAATCTACCTGATGAGAGAAGGGATGTGGAAAGGCGGGCGGGTTACCGATTCGGAGTATGGGGTTCTAAGAGAAGAAATAATTAAAAAACTTACCGAATTCAATCAAGCCGGCGACCCGGTCTGCAAAAAGGTATTTAAGAAAGAGGATGCCGTATTCGGACCATATATCGATAATGCCCCCGATATAATAATCGACCCTCACGACGGCTATGACCTCAAAGCCGGCTTGAAGAAAAGCCTGATATTCGAGACTGGACCCTTGAGCGGTATGCACACCTACTACGACGCCATGCTTTATCTCCAAAATATAAAATCTATTCCCAAACGTCCCGTCGTATATGATGTCCCTGCCACCATCCTCTCCCTCCTCGACATCCCCATCCCAGAAGACTTCGATGGAGTAAACTTGAACACAGACGATTAGTAATACACAGATTTACACAGATCGGAATACAGATTTACATCGATTGCCGCCACGCCGAGGTGAAATAAATCAATTATCGTCTGCCTGTCCTCGGTTTACCGGGGTTTAAGAAAAAATGGTAGTAATATAAGTGGTGACCAAAGTATTATACTTCATTCACCACTATTATTAGAGAAGTCTATTACGAAAGACTGGATAGTAAATAGAGAGGAAGAGTTACGCTTCCTGAAGGAGAAGTTCGCCAGTAAAAAGGCGGAGTTCATTGTTATGTGGGGGAGAAGAAGAGTCGGGAAAACTTTTTTGTCCTTACCCACTTCTCCAATCAGTTCCCGGCGATCTATTACTTCTGTGTTAGAAGTTCCTTCCGTGAGCAGATAAATATGCTCAGTGAAACTCTTGCTGATTTTTTCCAGGATGAACTCCTTCGAATTCATCCCCTGGAAAATTTCGAGGAAGTTTTTCTCTATCTCTTCTGAAAAAAATAAAAGCGGTTCGCTCTGATTATTGATGAGTTCCCCTATTTGATTCAAGCCGATCGGGCAATTCCTTCCATCTTTCAGAGATGCTGGGACCAGTATCTCTCAAAGAATAATAAGATTATGCTGATCCTGAATGGTTCCAGTATTTCGATGATGGAAGACCAGGTCCTCAGTGCTGCGTCGCCCCTTTACGGGAGGCGAACCGGCCAATGGAAACTTCAACCCATGACAGTGGGGCAGCTAAAAGGATTTTTTCACCGGTCGAGTTTAATTGATCTTATCCTCATTTATACTGTCATTGGAGGAATCCCATTTTATGCTTCTCTTTTCGATAATAATATATCCCTTGCTGAGAACATAAAAACTAAAATTCTTAAAAAGGGAGAAGTCCTTTATGAGGAGGTTGAATTTCTCTTGAGGGAAGGATTAAGGGAACCCCGAAACTATTTTCCGATTCTATCAGCTATCGCTTCAGGCGATAGTAAATTCGGAGCTATCAGCAGTAAGACCGGGATGGACCGATCCAACTTAAGTAAATATCTCTCAGTGCTGAAAGATCTCCACCTGGTCGAAAAGGAAGTCCCCATTACTGAAACAATGCCTCATAAGTCTAAACGCGGCTTATACTTTCTTTCCGATCCGTTTGCTAATTTCTGGTTTCATTTCGTCAGACTGTCGCGTCCCATTATAAATGAGACTGGCAGTTCACTTTAAATGATACTCACTACTCACCTAACTCACGCCTCACTCGCTCTGTGGTTTTGAAGAACAATTAAACTCATGCTCATGCGCAAACTCACGCGCGCGAGCATGGGTTTTTTGTGTTTATGGTCTTCCCGTCGGAGTGGTACTTTGTAAAGAGGGATCTAAAGGACAATGGGGTGGGACCACGGGTAATAGACACCCGTGGTCCCCGGAACTAAAACAACCTGGGGATCAATCCCATGCCCGTTCCGTTCCCAGTTTCATATTCTAAACTTTGCCTACTCGCCGTCAAGGGAGAATTGCTGAGTATAGATATTATTTGTCCGAAGTGCCATATGGTGGGACAGCTCTTTTTCACCAGCTCCTGGGTACTCCGGGGTATTATCTGGTACGGAAAAGATGGCATACTTATTTTCGAAAAGATCAAAATCCCTCTGGTGATTTGCCATGGGTGTAAAGGGCGTTTCCGCGTTTTGCCTGAAGAGATTCTTCCCTATAAGCACTTTTCCCTGCCGGCAATCGAAGA
>Ga0208771_1000964_pt1 | contig 16070 bp, 14 predicted proteins | sample AntAceMetag02UKX_FD_184775 | JGI IMG/M metagenome (GOLD analysis project Ga0208771, IMG submission 184775) | Saline lake microbial communities from Ace Lake, Antarctica - Antarctic Ace Lake Metagenome 02UKX (SPAdes) (version 2) | ecosystem: Environmental > Aquatic > Non-marine Saline and...
AGATTGCTGACCAGTGGCAGTCACAGGAAGCACTCAAGGCTCTTGATGCGATGGATGGCGTTGACATCGCTGCCTTCTCACCAGGGACGGAGTTCTACCTGATGATCAACACCAAGGTTGCTCCAACAGATGATATCCACTTTCGCAAGGCGATGGCATGGGCAACCGACTATCAAACAGTAGTTGAGCACATCTTCCCAGGCGCATTCCAGGCACAAGGCCCGGTTCCTCAGAACGTGCCTGGCGCCAATCCGACGGTGTTCCAGTATCATCGCGACCTCGACAAGGCTCGCGAAGAACTGGCTCTATCCGAGTACGATCCAAAGGACTACGAAGTCGAGTTGCACTGGATTGCTGAAGTTCCGGACGAAGAGAAGGTCGCTCTGTCGTTCATGTCCAACATGGCTGATATCGGAATCAACGTGAAGGTTGTCAAGGTTCCGTGGATGTCGGTTGTTGAGGAGATGGGCGCGTTGGAAAGCAGCCCCCACATTGTTTGCGTGTTCGATTCATCTCACTACCCCGAAGCCGGATCGTTGCTTGAGTCAAGGTATCACTCAAACTCAGCCGCTACGTGGGAGCAGAACGAGTGGCTACTCGACAAGACGCTTGATGCCGACATAGAGGACGCAATCAACACAGTAGATCGCGCGGAACGCTTCGCTAAGTATGCGCAGATCCAGCAGTACATCACGGATCTCTGCCCCACGATCTTCGTGTTTGAACAGGTGGAGAAACACGCCTATCAGGCAACCTATGTGGACTGGCCAACAGCGAGCGGTGAGGTGAACCCAGTCATGGGCTACAACCTAGCCGCAAGGTTCATAAAGGTGAGCGACTAAGTCTCCAGCAAGCTAGGCTTTCCTTGACCGAGGGCCTAGCGCTAATACTGGGTGAGGAGGGCTCGCGTTCTCCTCACCCCCTCTCTGAGCCCTGATAGAGAAGGACGGCAATCGATGAGTACACTGAAGTTCTTGGGAAAGCGTTTGGCGCTATCCATATTTGTCCTGTTCGGACTCTCCTTGTTGATCTTCACAATAGCCAGGGTTCTACCGGGAGATCCGGTGCGTATGGCCCTGGGATCGCGAGCCCCGCAGTGGGCTGTGGACAACATGCGCGAGCAGATGCATCTGAATGATCCCTTGTATGCCCAATACTATTACTGGCTATCCGGAGCATTGCACGGTGACCTCGGGCAATCCTTGTTCACGCGGCGCGCGGTGAGTACGGACGTAAAGGAGTTCCTCCCGGCAACTCTGGAGCTCGCCATATTCGCCGGAATCATCATGGCCGTGTTCGGCGTTCTGCTCGGTGCAGTATCCGGCCGCTACAGTAATACATGGATCGATAACAGCGTGCGCATATTCTCGTATATTGGGATAGTTACCCCGTCGTTTGTGTTTGCCATTCTGTTTATGCTGCTATTCGGGTATGTATTGAATGTACTGCCAACAGTGGGACGACTCAGTCCCTGGATCCATCGTCCGCCCGTGATAACCGGGATGGTCTCACTGGATGCCCTCCTAAGCGGCAACTTCGCGGCACTTGGAGACGCCATTAGACACATGATCCTGCCAGCAGTCAGCCTTGCGTTGGGAGGAATGGCCCAGGAGGCGCGAATTACCCGTTCCACAATCAGTGACAATCTTCGCAAGGACTACATCGCTTCAGCTAAGGGTTTTGGCGTGCCCGAGCGACTGGTTGTGCTCAAGTACCTGCTCAAACCATCCCTAATCCCAACGGTCTCTATCTTTGGCCTTGATTTCGCCTCTTTGCTTGCAAATGCATTCTTGGTGGAGCTCATCTTCAACTGGCCGGGGTTCTCTCGCTACGGGATCAACGCGATGCTGAACAAGGATCTTAACGCCGTTTCAGCGGTTGTAATGATACTGGGAGTGGTATTTATCGTAGTTAATATACTGGTCGACTTGCTGGTAGCGTGGCTCGATCCGCGTATCCGGCTTGGCGCAGAAAGGGGTAAGTGATCATGGTGCATAATACTCTGCTGAAAAGGCGGTTAGAAAGCCTCAAGAAGAACTGGTACAAATTCTCCAAGAATCCTGTGTCGGTTCTAGGGTTGTTCTTCGTATTGGCGGTATCGTTTGTGGCCATTTTTGCCCCGTACATTTCACCCTATCCAATGCACGCCGGTCGCTACGTAAACTTCGTTGAAGCAAGCGAAACCCCTAGCCTCAAGCACCTGTGTGGCACAGACGTCTTCGGGAGAGACATCCTATCGCGTATCTTCTTCGGATTTCGCTATTCATTGATGATGGGAGCCGTTGTCCTATCCCTCGTTGTTGTACCGGGAGTGGTGCTCGGATTGGTGGCTGGTTATTACCGCGGAACGTGGATCGATACGGTAATCATGCGCGTCACCGATGTCTTCCTTGCTGTCCCCCCATTGATTCTTGCTCTGGCGATTTGTTCGGTACTCACACCAAGCGTATTTCACGCCATGATGGCTGTATCCTTGATGTGGTGGCCGTGGTACACCAGATTAGTGTATGGCCTCTCATCATCCCTAAGAAATGAGTTCTTCGTACAGGCGGCTGAGGTAACCGGTGCGAGCCGATCGCACATTCTGTTCCGGGAGATCCTTCCCAATTGTGTATCAAGCATCTTCACCAAGATGAGCCTGGATATGGGGTGGGTAATCCTGATCGGGTCATCGCTAAGCTTTGTTGGCCTGGGAGCACAACCGCCGACGCCGGACTTAGGAACGATGGTGGCGGACGGGGCAAAGTACCTTCCTGACCAATGGTGGATCGCGATCTTCCCCGCGTTAGCGATCATGATCACGGTTCTTGGGTTCAACCTAATCGGCGATGGTTTCCGAGATCTATTTGCCCTCGAGGATATCTAGAATGACAGAAACACTCCTTTCAATAGAAAACCTACACGTTCAATTTAAGATCTACGAGGGACGGTTGTCTGTGCTAAACGGCATCCAGATGACCGTACACACAGGTGAACGGGTTGGCCTCGTTGGAGAGGCGGGATGCGGGAAGACGACCAGCATGAAGTGTGTACTGAAAATTCTTCCCTCTCCACCTGGAGAGATCACGGCAGGGAAGATTCTCTTCCACGGTCGTGACATCCTTACCATGGGAACACGCGAGATGCAGCATATTCGCGGGAGTGGAATCTCCATGATCTTCCAGGATCCGACCGCTGCCCTCAATCCCGTATTTACGATTGGTGACCAATTGACATCAGTCATCAAGTACGGCTCCCGGGAATCCCTCTCCAAAAAGGAGATCTACGCTAGAGCGGTGGGAGTCCTGCGCGAGGTGCAGCTCCCGGATCCCGAGAGGATATTCAATAACTACCCGATCCAACTCTCGGGAGGGATGCGGCAGCGAGTGTCCGTGGCCATGGCGCTGGCCACGGAACCGGAGCTATTGATCGCCGATGAACCGACAACATCGCTGGACGTGACCATCCAGGACCAGGTCCTCCGCCTGCTGAACGGCCTCGTCGAGCAACACGAAACGTCGGTCATCTTTATCACGCACAGTCTGGGTGTAGTGCGTGAGATGGCCGATTGGGTGTATGTCATGTATGCGGGAAATATCATCGAAGGGGCACGCAAGGAGGAGCTGTTTGCCAATCCCCTACACCCGTACACCCACGGCCTGATGAATGCCCTTCCCAAGCTCACGGGCGGCGGGATCGCCGAGGGAATCCCGGGGAGAATCCCAGAGTACATCAATCCGCCATCCGGGTGTCGCTTCCATCCGCGCTGTCCACAGGCTATGAAACAGTGCAGTGAGTCGCTCCCTCCGGTCATTCACACAAGTGATGATCACGATGTGGCTTGTTTCCAGTATGGAGGTGAGGACTATGAGTAGCAAACTCCTTGGTGTAGACAAACTGCAGAAGTTCTTCATTACCTCCCAGGGGACGGTGCGTGCTGTCGATCAGGTCTCCTTCTCCATTATGGAGGGAGAAACCTTGGGGCTGGTAGGAGAATCCGGCTCAGGGAAGAGCACAGTTGCCTATACTGTAGTTGGTCTTCATTCACCGACCTCGGGGAAGATCACGTTCGAGGACAGGGACATTTCCAAATCGGTGTCCAAGCGACCCAAGGAACTGAAGAAGTCGATCCAGATCGTATTCCAGGATCCAGGCACGTCGCTCAACTCTCGGCGCACGATCCAGCAGATCCTGGAACTTCCCCTCAAGGTACATCACCTTGGAAACTCGCGTGACCGAAAGGAACGTGTGGTAGAACTCCTGGAGCGTGTTGAATTGCCTGCGGATTACATGTACAAGTCCCCACACTCGCTTGGAGGCGGGGAGAGACAGATGGTGGCGATCGCGCGCGCGTTGGCGACGGGGCCCAAGTTGATCATCCTCGACGAACCAACTTCTGCACTAGACGTCTCCATACAGGCAAAGATCATCAACATGCTAATCAAGTTTCAAGAGGAGATGAATCTCTCGTACCTGTTCATCACACATGACCTCAGTCTTATGCGAAACGTGGCAACGCGAGTCGCTATTATGTACTTAGGAAAAATCTGTGAGGTGGCAGAAACATCTGAGTTCTTCGCCAGTCCCATTCATCCGTACACCAAGATGCTTCTCTCCTCGATTCCTGTAGTATCAGAAGAAGAAGAAGCAATGAAGCCAGCAAAAATCACCTCGGAAGGTGAAATCCCAAGCCCGGTAAATGTGCCGCCGGGATGCGGGTTCCACACCCGCTGCACAGTCGTAGCGGGCGGCATCTGCTCACAGGAGATTCCAGAGATGTTAGAGGTTGAGCCAGGGCACTTCGTGCGCTGTCACCTCTATCCGAGCCCATTACCAGTTGATTCAATCGCAAAGGAGTGACTTTATGAGCAAGATACTGTTTATCGATCCTGTTGGAACCGATTTATTCGATCAACCGATCAAGGAATATCTGGAGACGGCGAAGCGCTCTGAAACACAAGTGGAAGTTGTTTCCTTGAAACGGGGACCGATGCACCTCGAGTACCACTACTACGAGGCACTGATCCTTGCTGACACTGTGCACGCTGTGCGAAAGGCAGAATTGGACGGATACGATGCCGCTGTGATCGGCTGTTTCTACGATCCAGGGCTTCTTGAAGCACGCGAGATCGTCGAGCGCATGGTGGTTACTGCGCCGGCAGAGGCGGCGATGCACATCGCGACCACGTTGGGCCACACATTCTCGATCCTCGTCGGCCGGAAGAAGTGGATCCCTAAGATGCACGAGAACGTAGTGAAATACGGATTCTCCGATCAGTTGGCATCGTTTAAGTCGCTTGACATGGGTGTGTATGACTTTCAGAAGGACTCGGCCAAGACCGCACAGCGTATGCGCGATGCCGCAAGAGAAGCAGTGGAAGTCGATGGTGCAGAGGTGATTATCCTCGGGTGCACGATCGAGTTCGGCTTCTACAAGGAGCTTCAGGAGGAACTAGGTGTTCCCGTGATCGATGCAATCTTGGCACCGTTCAAGTACGCAGAATTTCTGAGCGAACTGAAGGGACGCTTCGAGTGGACCCACAGTAAGATCTACGGGTATGAATCACCACCGCTCTCCGAGATTACGGAGTGGAAGATAGAGGAACAATATGGCCTATCAGGACTATGGGGGTAGAACGGATGGAAGAAAAGGGACAACTGCGCGTTGGTTTCGACGTGGGAGGGACATTCACCGACGGTGTACTCATGCAGGGGAGGAACGTGCTCTCTAAGGCAAAGTCGCTCACCACGCAAGACGTCACCGGCGGCATCGTGGAGGCACTGGACGAGGTGTTGACAAAGTCGGGAGCAAATCCGGCGCATGTAGCGATGGTGTCTCTTGGAACCACACACACGACTAACGCTTTGATCGAAAGACGGAACCTGAACCAGGTTGGGATCTTCCGCCTGGGCGCACCGGCGACCACGGCAATTCCTCCATTGACCGGCTGGCCAGAGGACCTCAAACAGGCAATCGGAGGAAGCGAGTTGGTGCACATCATCCGGGGCGGATCGGAATACGACGGACGCGACATCGTCCCGCTCGACACAAAGGCGATCGACGATGCCTGCCGCTCGATGAAGGGGAAGGTCGACTCGGTAGCGATCACCGGCGTCTTCTCTCCGATCATCAATGACCACGAAGAGCGGGCAGCGAAGATTGTACGCGACGTATTGGGGGATGACGTTCACATCACTCTGTCGCACCGCATAGCGACAATCTCCCTCTTGGAACGCGAGAACTCGACGATCCTCAATGCATCGGTAATCTCGGTGATGCAACGGGCGGTCAAGTCATTGCGCTCCGCCGTTCGCGAACGCGGGATCGATGCCCCTCTGTTCATCGTCCAGAACGATGGGAGCGTGATGTCAGCCGATTACGCGGTGGACTACCCCATATTCACGGTTGCCTCCGGGCCGGCGGCAAGCGTACGTGGAGCGGTCTACCTATCCGGAATCGAGGATGGGGTAGTAGTCGATATCGGAGGAACTTCGACGGATGTTGCCTACATCGTCAATGGTTTTCCAAGGGAGTCTTCGATCACGGCGACGATCGGAGGAGTGAAGACGAACATTCGCTGTCCCGACCTCCTGTCCATTGCTCTCGGTGGGGGAACGATCATTAAACACGATGGGAATGATGTAAGCTCTCTCGGACCCGAGAGTGTCGGCTACAACCTGGTGCGGCTCGGGAAATCCTTCGGTGGCCCGCTCCTGACGGTCCACGACACAGCCGTCGCATTGGGCAAGCTACAGCAGAAGCTCGATGTGTTCAAAACTAGCTACGCTACCCATCCCGACAAGATCGCCGCTGTCCCCAAGCCGCTGATCAATGCCGCCTGGGCAAAGATCAAGACAACGATTGAAGAGGTAATCGACAAGATGAAAACAACGCCCGAGCCAGTTCCAGCGATTTTCATCGGTGGCGGAGCGATGGTCGTTCCCAAGGAGAACATCGCCGGTGTCAGCGAGGTCCTGAGCCCTGATCACTTCGAAGTGGGTGGTGCGGTAGGAACGACAATTGCTGAGATAGGTGCCTACGCGGAAGGAGTTGTCGATCTTGACATCGATGATCGCGACGAGGCAATTGCGCGGGTAACGGAACACGCCAAGGACAATGCTGCATTAGCTGGGGCCATTAGAGATACAGTTGAGGTAATCGATGTGGAGGAGATTCCATTCACGTACATGCCGGGAAAGCGAGAGAAGATCCGCATTCGCGTGAAGGGGCAGGTGCTCCGATGAATAAGCCCAATTTGAGTGCGCGTGGCATCCTCAAGGATTGGGGAATAACGAATTTCCGCGTGATAGACAAGAAAGCGATCAGCGAGATAACACTGGGTGCTTCGATCCTTGCCACCGGTGGAGGGGGCGATCCTGAAATCGGCCTCCTGTGGACGTACAAGGTGCTCGATGAGGGGAAGGAGATCCTGATGGTCGATCCGATGGATGTTCCCGACGAGATTCAAACAGCGAGCACAGCCTGTCTGGGAGCAGCGATCGTTCTCACGGAGAAGCCGCCAAGTAGTGATGTGCTGAGTCTTGCGATGGAGCGCTTGGAGACCTACCTGGGAAGGAAGATCCAGGCAACGATCCCGCTTGAGTGTGGGGGGGTTAATTCGCCCGTTTCTTACGCCGCGGCCGGGGAGATGGGTGTCCCCGTGATCGATGTTGACGGGATGAACCGTGCCTTCCCTGAGCTGCAAATGACCTCATGGGTCACACACGGGATGCACTCTTCTCCCACAGTATCGGTCGACAATCGCAAGAACGTTACCGTCATCGACACCGGTGATGATGATGTGCTGGCCGAGACACTGGCTCGTCGAGCGGCAATGGCATACGGCGGCATATCCTGGATCGCCACCTATCCGCTAACCGGGAGGCAGCTGAAAGAGACGTCGATTCTTAATTCGCAGAGCATCGCCTGGGCGATTGGCAGAGCGGTGATGCATGCCCGCCAAGAACACCTCGACCCAATTGGCGAGTTACTGAAGAGCTTGAAAGAAGAGCGCAATGTTGAGGGATTCCGCGTTTTCCGCGGAAAGATCATCGACATCAATCGTGACTTCGGCTCGGAGACGAACAAGGGCTTCACATTGGGAACGGTCACGCTGGATGGAATCGACTCCTACAAGGGGCAGACCGCCACCCTCAACTTCCAGAACGAGTGGTTGAACCTGCGTGTTGATGGGAAGGTTCTCTGTCTCCCACCCGATCTCATCGCCATCCTCGACTCAGAGACAGGCGAACCGATCCGCACCGATATCATGAAGTACGGCTATCGGGGAACGGTTGTCCTCATTCCGGCACATGAGCGGATGAGAACGAGCAGAGGGATCGAGATGTTCGGCCCGCGCCACTTCGGTTACAACTTGGACTATGTACCCGTTGAAGAACTCAACACCAACGGAGGTGATGATTGATGGATTTAAAAGCCCTTTTCGATGAGAATTCACGCTACAAGGATGTGCTGCAGGCGATCATGGATTCCCCGTATATTGAACACTTGGTACTGGAGGAAAGACTCGGCTTTCCACAAGCGGATCTGGAATCGCTGCTTGGCACTCTCTCCGGGGAGATGCTGATCCTGGAGCTTGCCGGGCAGGCCAACTCCAGCCTCGAATCCCGCGTGCCAAAGAAGGTGTACCTAGTCAATCCGGAACAGGAGAAATCGATCCGTGAACACCTCTGATTCCGCCTGTCTCTCGCAACGACTAAATGCACTGACCACACTGATGAGAGGAGAAGGGTTGGATCTTGCCCTGCTCTTCGACCGGGACAATATTCGTTATTTTACAGGGTTTCGCATCAATCGAGTGGTGAGCTCCATTCTGGCGATCTCCCCCGCTGAGGGGGCAACGTACATTGTCGCCAAATTGGATCTGAACCGGGCAAAACGGGATTGCTGGATCAACCAAATCATTCCGTTTCCGGAGGACACTCCCAACTACCTAGACGCGCTGCAGCCGTTGCTATCAGCTTCTGTGCGGCATATCGGTGTAGACAAGGATGCCCTTAGCCTGGCACAAGCAGAATATCTGAACGAGCTAGCTGGAGATCACTCTGAGCTTATCGATGTGCGCGCACTGACATCGAAGCTGCGCGTGGTCAAATCACCTCAAGAAATAGATAATCTGCGCCGGGCTGCTGACATCGCCAGTCATGCCATGGAAAAGGTGCAGGGAGCGATTCGGCCTGGCATGCGTGAAGTCGAGCTTTCTGCATGGGCGGAATACCTCATGAGCAAGGAAGGTGCGGAGGGATCATCGTTTGAACCGTTCTTGATGTCCGGTGAGAATGCGTGGTTGCCTCAACGGATCTCGTCCCAAAAGATACTACGTGAGGGAGAGATGGCCCTTCTGGACATGGGGGCGATTTATAAGGGCTACTGTTCGGATACCACGCGCACGTTCGCTGTGGGGGAGGTGTCAGCAAGACAGAGAGAGATCTTCCGTGTAGCCCGCGAAGCGCAGCAGGCAGCGATTGATTCCGTTTGCTCAGGAGTGGCCGCATGCGATGTGGATGCTGCAGCACGCACCGTCGTCAAAGACGCCGGTTATGGGAAGTTTTTTCCACACCTTACCGGACACGGCGTCGGCCTCTCGACGCATGAGGCACCGATCATCGATTGTGGAATCGATATGATACTCGAGCCCGGTATGGTGCTGACCATCGAACCTGGAGTTTACGTGCCGGGTGTGGGTGCGGCCCGGGTGGAGGACATGGTTGTTGTAACTGATTCCGGGTGCGAGCTTCTGACAAGCGCCCCGCGAGGATTGACGCAAGAAAAGGAGTGAACAGTGGGAGCAAGAGACATCCTTAGAGATTGGGGCGTAGAAGAGTTTCGGATAATCGACAAACAAGCCCTCGCAGAGATCACTCTCGGAGCATCGATCCTTGCCACCGGCGGCGGCGGAGATCCTGAAATCGGTCTCCTGTGGGCATACAACGTGGTCGAGCAAGGGAACGAGATCCTTCTGATTGATCCTGAGGCAATGCCCGATGATGCCCTGGCAACGATCGCTGGTTGTCTGGGAGCAGCGTTGGTCCTAACGGAGAAACCCCCGAATGGGCAAGAGCTCTTCTGGTGCTACGATGCGCTTCGCCGCTATATGGGACAGTCGATTCAGGCCGTGATCCCGCCGGAGGCAGGCGGGGTCAACACCCCAGTCCCGATGGCGGTAGCTGGAGCGGTCGGCGTTCCCGTGATCGACGCCGATGGAATGGGGCGCGCGTTTCCCGAGCTACAGATGACTTCATTCTACACACATGGTGTCTCTCCTTCGCCGACGGCTGCTGCGGACGAAAAGGGACATGTGACTATTTGCGACGCCTCCAGTGCGATGATGACCGAACGAATCATCCGCAATGCAGCGATGGCCTACGGAGGGATATCGTGGATCGCCGGCTATCCGATGACCGGACGCCAGCTCAAGAACTCAGCAATTCTTCATTCCATCTCCATGGCTTGGGATCTGGGCAAGAGCATATTCAATGCACGCGAGAAACACCTGGATCCGGTTGCCGAGGCCCTCAAGTTGACCAGTGGGTTCCGTGCCTTTCAGGGAAAGATTATCGATATCAACCGTGAATTTGGCGCCGAGAAGACGAAGGGCTTCTCGCTTGGGCAGATAACCATGGAGGGAACGGATGACTTCAAGGGTCGTACCGCGACCATCGGATTCCAGAACGAGTGGCTGACTATCGAGATCGATGGAAACGTCCGCTGCATGCCCCCTGATTTGATCTGCATTCTTGATCCAGCGACAGGCGAACCGATTCGCACGGATATCGTGCGCTACGGATATCGCGGCGCGGTTCTCCTCATCCCCGCACATGAGCGGATGAGGACAGAGCTTGGAATCGCGACGTTCGGACCGCGGTACTTCGGATACGCACACGATTACATTCCCGTAGAGGAATTGATGGAGAAACGAGGTTGAGACTGCGCCGCTTCGTACAGATCGTGGATACGCACACCGCAGGGGAGCCAACACGTGTTGTCACAAGCGGTCTTCCACCCATTCCTGGCGAAAGCATGATCGATCGACGCCGCTGGTTAGAGACAACCGGTGCAAACCTGCGTGGGTTCTTGCTCGATGAACCACGTGGGCACCACGACATGTTCGGAGCGGTACTGACGCCTGCAGTAAGTTCCCAAGCTGACTTTGGAGTGATCTTTCTGGACAATAACGGAACGCTTGCCATGTGTGGACACGGGACAATCGGGGTAGTGACTGCTCTTCTATCTCTCGGACAGGTCGAACAGGATGATATGAAGCTTGATACGCCAGCGGGGCTTGTCCGCTGCCATGCGGAACGGACAAACGGAGAGGTGAGCACCGTCACGTTCCGGAATGTTCCTTCGTTCTATCTGCGTACTCTTGATTGGAATGGGGTCCCGGTGCATCTTTCCTACGGGGGGAATCTATTTGCACTAGTCGATGCGGCATCGATCGAGCTGCAAATTGACAGGGAGCACCTGCCCGAACTTGTCGAGACCGGGATAGCGATCCGTAGCTGGTCAAACCGGCAGACCAAGGTGCATCATCCAGAGACAGGAGCACTGCTGACGATCGATCTTGTCGAATTCTACGAGGCGGGCGATCCGGACAGGAATGTAGTCGTATTCGGAGACAGGCAGGTTGATCGTTCACCATGCGGAACGGGGACGTGCGCCAAGATGGCCTTTCTACATGCAACGGGAAAACTTCCTGTTGGGAAGGACTATCACTATCAAGGCATCCTGGGCACAGAATTCACCGGAAAGGTCGCGGCAGAAACGACGGTAGGGAACGTTCCGGGAATCATCCCAGAGATAACGGGATCCGCGTACGTGACCGCGATCGGCTCCCTTATCCTCACAGACGACGATCCATTTCCCTCCGGTTTCGACCTGGAGCGAGAAGATCCGTGAGTGTAGTATCTCCTCCGACCATAGCCTGTTTGATCACTTCGGAATCTTGTTCAAGTGCAAACGGCAAGTGGGTGCCGTTAGGCTGTGACGGGGAAGTATCTACGATCGTAGGGTTTTGTGAGCAAGTGGACACTTGCTTCAATTTTCGCGGTACCTGGGAAGAGGAAGGTGATGGTCCTTAAATGTTACTAGGTATTGATATTGGCGGGACGTTTACCGACATCGTCATGAGCGATGGCGAAGAGTTTCGCTTGTTCAAGGTTTCCTCAACACTGCGTGATCCGGCTGCTGGGGTTATCGAAGCCTTGTCGCGACTCATCGACCAAGGGGTGATTTCCCCTGATCGAGTGAGAGAGATCAGGCATGGATCGACAGTGGCAACGAACGCTCTTCTGGAAGGGAAGTGGGCGAGGACCGCTCTGGTTACGACGCGTGGATTTCGCGACGTACTGGAGATTGGTCGTCAGAATCGCCCGAAGCTGTACGATCTCTTCTTCGTGAGTCCTGTCCCGATTGTACCGCGCGATCTTCGCTACGAGGTTGCCGAACGGTTGGACCACCTAGGAAAGGTGATTCAGCCACTTGTCGAAGAGGATGTGGAGCGGTTGATCCCGCTCTTGCGCGAGCAGGGCGTGAAAGCAGTCGCCGTGGTCTTCCTGTTCTCCTATCTCGATCCGTCACATGAGTGTGCGGCGCGCGACACCATCGCTTCTGCTCTGGGTATGCCGGTGACCATTTCAAGCGACGTATTGCCTGAGTTCCGCGAGTTCGAGCGGACCTCGACTACCGTGGTCAGTGCCGCCCTTCGCCCGGTCATCGGTGACTACTTCACATCGCTCGAATCCGGCGCACGAGGCAGCGGCCTGTCCACACGTTGGCAGATCATGCAGTCGAACGGGACGCTTACTCGTGCCGATTATGCCCAGACGAACCCAGCGCGCATCCTTCTCTCCGGCCCAGCGGCGGGCGTTGAGGGAGCGCGAGTCGTCGGCAGGATGGTGGGGATCTCCGACCTGATCACGCTTGACATGGGAGGGACAAGCTGCGATGTCTCGCTCATCCAGAATGGTGCGGCCAATCAGACTACGGCTGGACAGGTTGGCGATTATCCAGTCGCCCTTCCCATGGTTGACATCCACACGATAGGTGCTGGTGGGGGGAGCATGGCTTGGATCGACCGAGGCGGGGCCTTGCGTGTCGGCCCACAGAGCGCAGGTGCCGATCCTGGCCCGGCTTGCTACGGACGTGGCGGTATAGAGCCTACCGTAACGGACGCCCACGTTGTGCTGGGGCACCTCCTCCCCTCTCACCCTTTGGGCGGCCTCGATCGCCTCGATCTCGAGGCCTCAAGGATCGCGATCGAGAGGGTAGCGAGTGGCCTCGGTCTCGGTGTAGAGCAGGCAGCGTTAGGGATACTCGAGATAGCCGATGCCGCCATGGAGCGAGCGATACGTGTGATCTCGATCGAACGCGGCTACGATCCGCGACAGTTCTCCCTCCTTGCTTTCGGTGGAGCCGGCCCACTGCACGCTGTCTCCGTCGCTCGAAGACTGGGGATCAGCAGAGTGATCGTTCCAGGAGCGGCAGGTGTCCTATCGGCGTTCGGCCTCGTCGCCGCCGACATTGGACACGACTTCAGCCAGGGAGTCGTGCGGTCGCTGGCGGAGATCGAGCCTAGAGAAGTCGGGGATATCCTGTCAATGCTGCGCGATCGCGCACATGAAGAGCTCTTGGCAGAGGGTGTGGACAAGATGGCGATCCGCTTCCATGTATCAGCCGATCTGCGCTATTTGGGGCAAGCCCACGAGCTAAACGTAGCGCTCTTCGACGCGGAGGATGCAGCGTATTGGGCGATTGACGCGGCCTTCATGAGCAATATCGCATCGCTATTCCACGCCGAGCACCTGCGAAGGTACGCTCACGCAGAAGACGAGCAACCAGTGGAGCTTGTCGCCCTGCGCTTGCGTGCAATGGGCCCTCCATCGCAGCCACCGCGCACGCGAATGCTCAGTGAGGAAGCCGCGGCGCATGAGGAAGTGGCGGTGGAGTCTTGGTTTGCAAAGGATGGCCCCGTGGAGACACGGATTCTAAGACGCAGCGACCTCTCTGTGGATAGCGAAGGTCCTGCGATCGTGTACGGTGATGATGCGACAACGCTCATCCCGCCGGGGACGCAGGGAAGGATCGACCAGTACGCAAATATGATCCTGGAGATCTCATGACAAGACAGAAGCCTTTTGTCGATCCGATTACGCTAGAAGTGTTGCGACACGCCCTCGCTGCCGTCTCCGAGGAGATGAACGCCAACCTGATTCGCAGTGCATACAGCCCGAACATCAAGGAGCGCCGCGATTGCTCCTGCGCGGTCTTCAATCGAGATGGAAGGATGATCGCCCAGGCCGAATCGATCCCCGTCCACCTCGGGGCGATGCCCTTCTCCGTTGCTGCGGCGATCTCCAAGACGGACACATTTTATCCCGGTGACGTGATCGTGCTAAACGATCCTTACTGCGGCGGCGCGCACCTCCCCGACATCACCTTCATTGCGCCCGTCTTCGTCGATGGCGATCTGTTTGCGTTCGTTGCCAGCCGTGCCCACCACGCCGACGTAGGCGGAAAGGAGCCAGGAAGTGTGGCCGGAGACACGACGGAGATTTACCAGGAAGGGCTGCGCATCCCACCAGTACGTCTCTGGCGAGAAGGACATCTCGATCAGGACATGACCGATCTCATCTTGCTCAATGTGCGCACTCCTGGAGAGCGCCTGGGTGATTTACGCGCGCAACACGCCGCCTGTGAAACGGGGATCGCTCGGGTGCAAGCGTTGGCAAATCGATTCGGATCGGATCTACTCGAAAACGGGATGAAGGCTGTGATGGACTACTCCGAGCGACGAATGCGTGAGCAGATCAGCGAGCTACCGGATGGAATGGTGATCTACGAGGACCACCTCGACGGCGACGGGATCACCGGCAATCCGATACCGATCAGGGCGAGTGTGACGATTGATCAAGAGACGATTCGGGTTGATTTCACCGGCACATCTCCATCCGTCGCCGGTCCGGTGAATGCGGTCTACGCCGTGACCGCGTCGGCGACGTACTTCACAATCCGTGCGCTAACCGATCCAGACATCCCGCCAAACGCCGGTTGCTATCGCCCGATCGAGATCGTCGCCCCGCAAGGAAGCGTGGTAAATGCCGATCCACCATCACCGGTCGTTGGTGGCAATCTGGAGACATCGCAGCGGATTGTCGATGTCATCCTCGGCGCGTTTTCCAAGCTCTGTCCAGAGCGTGTGATCGCCGCCTGTCAAGGGACGATGAACAACATTACGATTGGTGGAATAGACCCACGCACCGGAAAGCCGTACGCACTCTACGAGACGATCGGTGGCGGATTTGGCGCGCGACCAAGCAGAGATGGCGTCGATGGAGTGCACTCGCACATGACAAACACCCTAAATACGCCAGTTGAAGCGTTGGAAAACGCGTACCCTCTGCGCGTCGAGCGCTACGAACTTATTCAAGGAAGCGGGGGTGCCGGCCGCTACCGCGGGGGGTTGGGGATTCGCCGCGACATCACGATCCTCGACCACGCGGCTCGCGTATCGCTCCTCACCGAAAGACGAGTCTCGCGTCCCTACGGGCTGAACGGGGGTGAGCCGGGAGCGGCAGGGGAGAACGTGCTGATCCGCGATGACGAGGAGACGCCGCTTCCTGAGAAGGGAACAGTTACGGTACGCCCAGGGGAGACGGTGAGCCTGCGAACACCGGGCGGCGGCGGATACGGCGCTTCCTCAGAGCGCGATCCACAAGCTGCAGAACGTGATCGCCGTGAGGGGAGGATATGATTATGGTCTTCGGCCTTGTTGGTCTGGAACGAAGTATTGAGTAAGTGTATCATTCTGCGACGTATCTGTCCGCGGAGCACAAACTAGCGCTGGTGAGGAGAAGATGACAACATATCGCATCGATAACCACCCCATCTTGCCAATTCCCAGGCAAGAGACGGTAACGTTCTTCTGGCAAGGTCAGGAATTGTCGGCAAACAAGGGAGAGATGATCGCCTCGGCTTTGTTCGCCAATGGAGTCCGTATCTTCGGTCATCATCCAAAGGACGGGGCACCGCAGGGGATATTCTGCGCTAACGGTCAGTGCTCCCAGTGCCT
>Ga0208771_1000968_pt1 | contig 16014 bp, 8 predicted proteins | sample AntAceMetag02UKX_FD_184775 | JGI IMG/M metagenome (GOLD analysis project Ga0208771, IMG submission 184775) | Saline lake microbial communities from Ace Lake, Antarctica - Antarctic Ace Lake Metagenome 02UKX (SPAdes) (version 2) | ecosystem: Environmental > Aquatic > Non-marine Saline and Alkaline...
TTAATTTTTTATCTTTAAAATTCTATCTGTCAATTCTAAATCAACACCATCTCTATATAAAATCTTCTATACTTTTTTTGTTTGTTCCATTCTCAATCTTTTGCTAAAGTAAAAATTAACTTTGGGCTTGTACTTTAGTTCACTTCTAACTTCAAATTTTAGGCACTGCACTTTAGTGCGCTGGGATAGGTGAAATTTATATTCAATATTACGATTTTTATTTTAAATGTCAAAGAAAAAAATGAATATTGGAGAATTCACCTTCGAATTACCAGTCTTCGGTTTATTATTCAAAATAGCAAAAACCGGATTTACTGGTTATACATATTCATTCCAGCTTTTAATTCTTGGTTTTTCAACTGATGTCCTGCTAATCGCCTCCACAAATCTTTTAGCAAGCTGTAAATTAGTGATCAATGGAATATCAGAATCAACAGCTTTTCTACGAATCAGGTAATCATTATCTAATTCTTCTTTCTCAATATTTTTGGGGATGTTTATCACGAGATCAATTTTTTTTTCTGAGAGATATGTCAAAGTATTGGGCTCTTTATTTTCCAGGGGCCAGAATAATACTTCTGCTTTTACTCCGTGTGATTTCAAAAAATCAGCCGTTCCTTTTGTTGCGTAAAACTTAAATCCCAAATCTTCCAAAATCTTTGAACTTTTCAAAAAATCGGCTTTACTTTCAATGGGACCGGTTGATAATAAAAACGTTTTTTTGGGCATTTTAAATCCCACCGAGATTAAGCTCTTTAAAAACGCTTCGTTAAAATCATCGCCCAGGCAGGCTGCTTCGCCGGTGGAGACCATTTCCACCCCTAATACAGGATCTGATCCCTTTAACCGGGTAAATGAAAATTGAGGCGTCATCACTCCTACATAATACAGATCGCATAAGGACATTAATATATCACAAAACAGTCTCCTGCCCGGGTACTTTCCCATTTTAGCCTAACATTTCACCGTCAAACATTAGCACGATGAATTACCAATATATCTGCAAGCAAAGCAAACCCTGTCTCTTTCCCCCCGGCGCCAGTTCCGATAATTGTTACCGGGCCAAGCAGATCAGTCTCAAAAGTAATTGCATTGGTTGTTCCGGAAATTTGCGCCAATGGATCTGATAGTGGCAATTTTTCCAGTTGAACGCCAGCAGAGATTTTACCTTTTCTAAAATTAGCTTCACCAATCAATTTAAAACGATAACCATTTTTCTTTGCTTGAATAACATCGTCACAAGTTATTTGCGTGATCCCCTGAGATTTAACATCTTTTAATTTAAATTCGCTGTCAAAAAGAACTTTGCACAAAATAGCAACTTTTGCTGCTGCGTCCCAGCCTTTCACATCACCCGTGGGATCTGATTCAGCATAGCCCAACTGTTGCGCCTGTTCCAAAACAGCAGCGTAATTTTTACCGGATTCCATTTCAGTCAGAATATAATTTGTGGTCCCATTGAGAATGCCCCGAAAACTGTTTATGGCACAGCCAGCCAAATTTGTATTCACAGTATTTAGCACTGGCGTTCCACTCATTACAGTTCCTTCGATCCCAAACGTTAAATTTTTCAAATTAGCAATCTTTTTTAGTTCTGAATAATGGAGCGTTGCAGTGCCTTTATTTGCTGTAACTGCGTGCAGTCCTTTTCTTAAAGCAGCCTTGCAAAAACTTGCTGCAGGTTCTCCAGTAGTCAGATCAGTCGGAGTAGCCTCAATTAAAATATTTGCTTCTAAATAATTGATCATTTCTAATGTAGTTAGCCCAGCAACACCCCCATCAAATTCATTCAAAGAATTTTTTTTATTTATTAATCGGATTAACTTCCTGGGATCCAACCCATTTTTATTGGCTATTGAGCCTTTGCTTTTTGTTGAAACACCAACGATTTCAAATTCAAGATCATATTCTGTTTTTAGCCAATTTTTCTTTTCAATTAAAATTTGTGTAAAACCCTGTCCAACAGTTCCAAAGCCTATTATGATTAATTTATATTTCATTTATATTCATTCCAGCTTTTAATTCTTAGCTTTTCAACTGATGTCCTGCTAATCGCTTCCACAAATCTTTTAGCAAGCTGTAAATTAGTGATCAATGGAATATCAGAATCAACAGCTTTTCTACGAATCAAATAATCGTTATCAAGTTCTTCTTTTTCGATATTTTTGGGGATGTTTATCACGAGATCAATTTTTTTCTCTGATAGAAATGTTAATGTATTGGGCTCTTCATTTTCCAGTGGCCAGAATAATACTTTTGCTTTTACTCCGTGTGATTTCAAAAAATCAGCCGTTCCTTTTGTTGCGTAAAACTTAAATCCCAAATCTTCCAAAATTTTCGAACTCTTCAAAAAATCGGCTTTACTTTCAATGGGACCGGTTGATAATAAAATCGTTTTTTTGGGCATTTTAAATCCCACCGAGATTAAGCTCTTTAAAAACGCTTCGTTAAAATCATCTCCCAGGCAGGCTACCTCGCCAGTGGAAACCATTTCAACTCCCATTACCGGATCAGAGCCTTTTAACCTGGTAAATGAAAATTGAGGCGCTTTTACTCCCACGTAATCAAGGTCAAATGAAGAACGGTCGATTTTCTCTAATTCTTCTCCCATTATAAGTTTTGTAGCTAACTCGATAAAATTCAATTTGGAAACCTTTGAAACGAAAGGGAAACTTCGCGACGCCCTTAAATTGCATTCGATGACCATCACATCATTATCTTTGGCTATAAATTGAATATTAAACGGACCTGTGATTTTTAAAGATCTGGCGATTTTCCTGGCAATTTTTTTAATTCTTCTCATTGTTTCCAGATAGGTCCTTTGCGGGGGCAGCACAATGGTTGCATCTCCGGAGTGCACACCTGCGTTCTCCACATGTTCCGATATTGCGTAACAGAACAGATCGCCATCCACTGCAACAGCGTCGATATCCAATTCCTTGGCGCCAGTGATAAACTTGCTTATCACAACAGGATGCTCCTTGCTGACTTCTGATGCTTTTTTCAGGTAATCATGTAATTCATCTTTACTCAAAGCAACACTCATTGCCGCGCCGCTGAGAACATAACTTGGGCGGATTAAAACTGGATAACCAACTTTATCAGCAAATTTATCCGCTTCCTGAATACTTGTCAACTCCTCCCATTCTGGCTGGTCAATATTCAAATCATCAAGCAGTTGAGAAAATTTATGCCTGTTCTCTGCTTGATCAATTTGATCGGGATGCGTTCCCAGTATTTTTACATTAGCATTTTTTAAAGGAAGCGATAGTCGGTTCGGGATTTGTCCGCCCATTGAAATAATAACTCCAGCAGGATTTTCCTTTTCACAAATATCTAAAACACGCTCAAAAGTAAGTTCTTCAAAATATAATTTGTCGCAAATATCATAATCAGTGCTAACGGTTTCCGGATTACAGTTAATCATTATCGTTTCGTAATTCAATTTATTGAGCGTCATAATTGAATTGACACAGCACCAATCAAATTCAACAGAAGAGCCAATGCTATAAGGTCCGCTGCCCAAAACAGCAATTTGCTTTTTTCCGTTAAATTGAATATCATCTTCACTGCCATTATAGGTCAGGTAGAGGTAATTTGTTTTTGCCGGGTATTCGCCTGCTAAAGTATCAATTTGTTTGACAGATGGAATTATTCCCAATTTAATTCTCTTATTGCGAACTGTTAATTCGTCTGAATTTGTAAGTCGGGCAATTTGCGAATCTGAAAAACCTTTCTGTTTTGCTTCTCTTAACAATAATTCTGAAATATTGTTTAGATTTTGCTCATCAATCTTTTTCGACAGTTCAACAATATTTTTCAATTTATAAAGGAACCATGGATTAATTTTTGTGAGATCGTGAATTTTTTCAATTGAATAATCTTTCAGCAAAGCTTCTGCAATGGCAAACATACGTTTGTCAGTCGGCTGAGATAGTTCCTTTTTAATATCTTTAAATTTGAAATCACTGCCGACCAAACCATCAGCCTCGATATTCAACATGCGGATAGCCTTTTGCAGCGTCTCTTCAAATGACCTGCCAATTGCCATCACCTCGCCGACTGATTTCATTTCTGTGCCAATATTGTAACGAACATTTTTGAATTTCTGCAAATCCCAGCGGGGATATTTGACAACGATATAATCCAGCGCCGGTTCAAAACAGGCTGAAGTCTCTTCGGTAACCATGTTTTTAAGTTCTGTTAAACTGTAACCAAGACTTAATTTCGCGGCAACAAAAGCCAGTGGATAACCAGTCGCTTTGGAAGCCAGCGCCGAGCTTCTGCTTAACCGGGCATTTACTTCAATTATTCGATAATCTTCTGATAAAGGATCAAAGCCGAACTGAATATTACACTCACCAATTATTCCCAGATGCCTGATCGCCTCGATGGAAATGCTTCTCAATTTAAAATTTTCCGCTGCCGTAAGCGTCTGCACTGGCGCCACAACAATACTTTCGCCGGTATGAATTCCCATGGGATCGAAATTTTCCATGGAACAAACCACGATACAATTATTGTAGCTGTCCCTGACTACTTCGTATTCGAGTTCCTTCCATCCATCTAAATATTCTTCAATTAAAATCTGCTTGGCGAAGGAGAAAGCCTTTTCCGTTAAAGCAACCAGTTCATCTTTACTGCGGGCAACACCAGAACCTAATCCACCGAGCGCATAGGCAATTCTTAACATTACTGGATAACCAAGTTTTTCAGCCGTAGCAACTGCTTCTTCCACATTATTGACTGCTTTGCTTTCCGGAATTTTAAGATTGGCTTCTTTCATCGCCCGTGCAAATAAGTCTCTGTCTTCAGTTTTTAATATCGTTTCAACTGGCGTTCCCAGTACGTTTACATTATATTTTTCAAGCACCCCGCCTTTTGAAAGTTCAACACCAGCATTTAAAGCCGATTGTCCGCCAAAGCTCAACAAAATTCCATCGGGTTGTTCTTTCTGGATTACCTTTTCAATAAAGTACGGCTCAATCGGTAAAAAATAAATTTCATCAGCTAAAAAATCAGAGGTTTGAATTGTGGCGATATTGGGATTTACCAGAATTGTTTTAATTCCTTCCTCTTTCAAAGCCTTGATCGCCTGACTGCCTGAGTAGTCAAATTCTCCTGCCTGCCCGATTCGAATGGCACCTGATCCTAAAATTAAAACTTTGTTCACTTTATTTCTCATTCCATTGCCCTTAAAAACATGTCAAAAATAAACTCGCTGTCATCCGGTCCCGGCGATGCTTCCGGGTGAAATTGTGTGCCGAAATATGGTTTTGAAATATGGATTATTCCTTCGTTTGTACCATCATTATTATTAAAAAACCACTCTCGCCAATCCTGGGGTAATGAATCGCCATCAACAGCATAACCGTGATTTTGTGAAGTAATGTAGCACCTTTTTGTTCCTGTTTCTATACAGGGTTGATTTTGACCTCGGTGACCATATTTAAGTTTATAGGTGTTTGCTCCTGCCGCAAGTGCTAAAATTTGCGAACCAAGACAGATGCCGAGAATGGGGATATTTTTCGTCAAAACTTTTTTAACATTTTCGATCGTTTCGCGGCACATCTTCGGATCACCAGGCCCGTTTGAGATAATTATTCCATCCATTCTTTCATCCAAAAAATTGTAACTCCAGGGACATCGGATAACAGTGATATTTCTTCTTAAAAATGCGCGGATAATATTATTTTTCACACCGCAATCAATCAAAGCAATTCGCTTTTTTCCCTTCTCGTAAATAATCGGTTGTCTAATACTCACTTCGGCGACTAAATTTCTCTTATTGGGATCTTCTAATGGCAAGTTTTCATTATTATCAAAAACGATCTTCCCAAGCATGGTTCCCTGTTCTCTCAAAATTTTTGTCAGTTTCCTGGTATCGACCCCGAAAATGCCCGGGATTTCATATTCTTGCAGCCACTCGGAAAGAGATTTTTTTGCGTTCCAGTGTGAGTATTCATTTGAATAATCAGATATCACCAATCCCTGAATGTGAATTTTTGTCGATTCAAAATATTTGGCTAACCCATCTTCAAGTTCATTACCTGGCACACCATAATTTCCAATTAGCGGATAGGTTAGAACCAAAATCTGTCCCCGGTATGAAGGATCGGTTAAAGTTTCCGGATAGCCAACCATACCGGTATTGAAAACGACTTCGCCGGTCGTTGGCTTTTTTGATCCAAATGAATAGCCTGAAAATGTGGTGCCGTCTTCTAAAATTAACTTTGTTGTCTGTTCTTTAAAGTTCATTTTTTTCTTCAATACTTAAATAGTTGAATCTATTTTATAAAAATAATTTTGTAATAATTCAGGAAAAATTTGCCTCAAATCGACGTGTTAAAAAAAAACTCCACCGGATAGAAACAACCCAACAGATAAAAACCAATTCTAAACACGGATATTTGTAATCGTTCACCTGGTATATGAAATTAATAAATTTTGAAAGTGATTCAGACTATTAACACCTTATTTTTAGTATCCTTTTAACCTTAGTAGTTTTTAACATCAACAAATATTTAACCTTATTACCTTATTTGACATGAATAAGGTAATAAGGTTTGAGAAGTTTGGTTCTCTCAAGCTACTAAGGTTAAAGAAAATTAAAATAAGGTTTTTGATGATGCTATTATTACAGATATGCTGAACTATTACGGATATTTTAATTGCAAAATAATTATGTACAAAATGATTTTTTATCTTTTAAGTTACTATTCAGATATCACAACATAAATTGGCAAAACGATTGTGGTCAAAACTATTAAAAAACTGTTATTTGGGTATTGTTTTAAATACTACTGAAATAAACTTTTAAACGATACGTTCTTACTTATTCAATCTTTCTTTTGAGAATCAATTGTTTTGCCCTAAATAGTTTTGCCTATTCTGCTATTGTGGAATGCTCATTTATTTGAACCTGAATAGTCTGTCTTTTATTTATTTTGCCAGTAATTATTTTTCCAATACACTTTTTATTTTGTAGTTTGCTCCAAAATCCAATCACCCATCACTTTCAAAGCAGTTGGCGAAATCGTTTCTTCGATTTTTCCGTATTCAGAAGGTGAACCAGTTTCTGCGGTCTGGAAAAGATGATTGAGATTCGGCAATTCTTTAATCGTGTAATTTGTATTTCCACCTTCCTTCAATGCCTCTTCAATTGCAGCAAGATTTTCCTTTGGCGGCACCTGTAAATCTTTTTCCCCATTAATTGCCAGTAGCGGGCATTTCACCTTTTTCAAAGCTGATTTTGGATCGTAAGTGAGAAAAAAGCGAAACCATGGATTCATGACTTGTTTTATTTGAACATCAATTTGCGCATCTGCCCCACTCATTTTTTCTTTTTCATCATTACTTATTTCAGCCAATGATTTTTTTAAAATATCTCGCAATTTTTGAGCCGCCTTCAAACTGTCAGGTTCCTGTTTCATAACGGCAAACATTTTCATTTGTTTAGCCCGGTTTTCAGCAATTTTGACATCATCAACACCCTGTGTCTTCATAATAAGCGCTGCCTGCAAATAAAGAATTTCCTCACCGGTCAAACCTGTCCCAGCCATTAAAACAATAAACGCAATATCATCTGATTTAGCCGCTACCATCGGGGCAATGATACCACCCTCGCTATGACCGATTAAACCAATTTTCTTTGTATCAATTTCCTTACGAGTTTTCAAAAATTCAACACCGGCAAGAACATCTCCGGCAAAATCTTCACTGGTGGATAAAGAAACTTTACCGGTTGAACCACCAACGCCGCGATCATCAACCCGCAGCACGGCAATGCCAAGCCTGGCAAGATAATCTGCCAGAATTAGAAATGGACGGTGCTCAAACACTGTTTCATCGCGATCTTGTGCGCCTGATCCTGTAATCAATATCACCGCAGGAAACGGTGCTTCAGTTTTCGGGGTTGTTAGCGTGCCTGCGAACGTAATGCCTGCTTTTTCGTTTTGATATTCCACTTCCTCTTCGTTATAGGGATAAGGTTTTGGGGGCATCTGTGGTCGCTTCAATTCAGGAATTTTTTCGATACGATTCAAATCAAGCGGAAGAGACATTCCACCCTGACTCCAGGTACCTTCGATTGCCATACTGTCTGTTTTTAAGAATCCTTGATAGTTTCCATTTACAACCTTTACTTCCAATCGCAAGGTATCATTTTTAAAAATGACTTCACTAACAAGAATATCTTTGGCGCCCTGGTCGGGGCTGTCCAGAGTTGCGGAAAGTGAATCATTTTCGCTTTTGTTAATTTTAAACACAATTCTGAGTTCGATTCCAGAAATTTTTAAAACACCCTGCCAGATTCCTTCAATGCCCTTTTTTTCATCCTGCTTAATTTGTGATTTAGAAGCGATTAAATTAGTGCTGATCAAAAATAGCAGGTAAAACATAAATGTGAAAAGATATATTTTTTTCATAAGAATATTCTCCTTGAGTTTACTTTTTAGGACATCACTCCAATTTAGTTTAACTAATACGGAATAGATTAAAAATATTTCTATGGAAAATTATTTCTATTAGTTGGGAAAAATCAAATACCAGGTTGCCTGTTTAAGACAGACCAGAATTTTCAATTGATCTTAAAAATTGAGTCCGGTATTTACTTATTCAATCAAAACCATTTTTTTACTAATATTGACCTTACCAGCCTGCAATTGATAATAATAAACTCCGCTGCTAATTCTTTTACCATTCTGGTCACGCCCATCCCAAATTACTTGATGGTTGCCTGAGTTTTGAATTTCATTTTGTACTAATTTCCTTATTAAATGACCTTTTAAATTATAAATCTGAAGATTAACTTCTTTTCCATTTTCAGATAATTCATAAGAAATTATTGTTGAAGAATTAAAAGGATTGGGATAATTTTGTTTTAGAGAAAAACCTTTCAACACCAATATTTCGATTTCAATTGAGTGGGAAAAATTAATTGCGCCATCCATATCCTGCTGGCTCAAGCGGTAAAACCATTTTCCTGATTGAACATCACGATCAATGAACTGGTACGATTGAGGAATAATCGTCGTACCAACGCCTTTAACAAAACCTATTGTTTCCCAGTCCAGATTATTTTCTTGTTTCCTCTGAATGTAAAATCCGTAATTGTTGGTTTCGGTTTGAGTCGTCCAATTTAAAATAACGGAATTATTATTATAATCGGCTGAAAATGAAGATAATTCAACCGGCACAACACCTTCAACAAAAATAGTACCATCATTTGTTATTAATAAAACGGAAGTTGAACTCACCGCCATATTATCAAAATGGATCACCGAACTCGAACCGTCAATTCCGATTACATTAAAATTTAGATAGATCAAACTGCCTGCACCTTGCAGAGGAATTGTTCCAAATGCTCCAATCATTATATTGTCCCCAAAATCACTAACAACCGGCTCTCCCCACATTTCAGTAATTGATCCCGAAATATCCAAACCTCTGAAATCCAAAACATTATCAGCAAAAGAAAGATTAATTCTATAATTATAAATATCCAGACCTGTTAGGGATGAAACTTTAATTGGCAGACGTAATAAACTGCCAGATTGCTTTGTGCTGTCCGAAATTGAAACCTGTAACTCTGGTAGCGGTAACCCTGTAACTAATATCTGACCATCCTGTGGAATAGCAACGGGCGCTCCGCCGCTAAAAATTGCCCGTTTAAAATGGAGACTTGATGTTTGACCGGATGAACCTCTAACATTAAAAACAATTTTTATTAACGTGCCGCTTTCTGATAAAGGATTCTCACCGCTTAAATCTAAAGTTAATAATCCAATATTATATTTTGCATTTACAGACCATTCCTGCGATTTTGTACCTTGAACTGACACTGATTCAGCAAATAAAATATATTTTGAATATTGAATCTCTAAATGGCAGGATTTCACATTCATACCAGTTACATCATCTATTGTTATTGGGACAGTAATGCTGGAATTTTCTATTGCTGAAGTGTCAGGCAGGCTTATGGTAACATGTAGCGGCGCAGTTATCGTACAACTGCCATCGCCTAGAATTGCAATGGGATCTCCCAGGTTAAATTGAGCATAATTAAAATGTAATGGAGAGTTTAAACCTTCTGTCCCAATTGCAGTAATAGTCAGGTAAATAAGTGTTCCACTATCCTGAAGCGCTATCGAGCCTAGTAAAAAAATATCTATCGAATCAGATGCTAAATTAATAACTGGTTGTTCCCAATTTTCCACTAATGTATTTAATGAAGAGACTCCGTTAATTGAAAGTGCTGATGAATCAAATTGAACTGTCAATTGACATGAAGTTATGTCCTGCTCCTTCAAATTGCCGATTATGATAGGAACATTAATTGTCATTTGCTCAGGAATGGTTGTGTCTGGTAATGAAATGGCTATTTCTTCCGGAGGCGTATAGTTCTCTGATACAGGAATTACTGTTAACGGATTTTTATTATAATCTACCATCGTCAATCCTACTCCCGCCGATTGATTTGCCGGCAGAAAATATGTTACATAAGGCAGGCTGAATTGTCCTTCAATTTTACTGCCAGTATAAAGTATTCCAGTATCGCCATAAGCGCCTGCGGTTCCGGTATCACCAGTGCCGTCATCAGTGCCACCGCCTAAACTATCGTAATAATAAAGTCTATAGTTTGCATTTGCAGGAGGTGTAAATTCGTTTATCATTACAAATGTTCCCGGAGCTCCTGAACACATATACCAATTTACTTCAGGCGAAGGATCAATATCTTTAATAACAACATCAGAACTTCCATCAATTATAATATCACTATTTTCCGGTTTATAATTATTAAATAACATTCCTACAGCATTTGTGTTTAAATCAAATGATTGTCGGATAAGACTAATATTATATTCAGATGTTAAAATTTTAGTCGTACCAAGAGCCACAATGTTGTATGGGTAAAAAGAATATTTGAACGTTCCTACTGTTATTGTTATTCCTGAAATAGTTGTTTTATATTTTATATCTCTAATCGTTCTAATAGGGCCGGTTTTTATTTGAATGCCATCCCCGCCCAGGTTATTTTCAGTCAATTTGATATCTTTCGTAAACCAACCAATTTTATATTTGCCATTAACCCTTGCTTTTTGTCTGTCTAATATATCTAAACCATTTCCTCCTGCTGCGACTGGTATTTTCCAGGTATTGGGCACGCCGCGTTCATTATGCCCCTCAATATAACCAGCAGCTCTAACTGTATCGGAATATCCCTGGGTTCTAGATACATAATCCATATAAACAGGCAAAGTTGGCTCAGACGTAAGAAGACTTGACCGATAAATATAAACATATTTCTTTTGCCCGGCATCAAGAGGATCAGCAATCTCAAACTCATAACGAACATATTGCCTGGACTCTTCGTCTTCAATCCACCGCGTCGGCTCTGCTTTATCACCAGCGTCCTTCGCCATAAAAAGAATTTCATCATTAGAATCGATCACTTGATTAGGCGTGATAAAATAATCCGAACCATTATCCTTTTCATCAATTTGAAAAGTGATTTGCCGCCATTCATTTGTATTTTGATCATAAGAATAAATGTAAACCAGATCAACTGAAACATTTAAAAATTCAGGAACTCTTTGTCCAGTGATTATAATTGTTTCATAATCCCGGAAATTATTCCAGCCGGCGTTTACAGAAGATAAAGTAAGGAAAAAAATAACAAGAGAAGCAAATGATATTTTAATAATATTTTTCATTTTATTTTTCTTGGTTTTTTATAAAACAGTTCTGCTCATTATAAAATAATTTATAAAAAAACCACAGCTAACTAACTGTGGTTTTCATTATAATTATATTTTTTTTTAAAATCAAGTTTTATCTGAGTAGTGTCATTTTTTTAGATTGAATAAATTTCCCAGCTTTAATTTGGTAAACATAAGTTCCCGCAGAGACCGTTGCTCCCGAATTGTCTTTACCGTCCCACTTGATATTATAATATCCAGATACCTGATTTTTTCTTTGAATAGTTTTCACTTCATCACCCATTAAGTTAAAAATCACCAATTCAACGTCAACTGATTCACCACTGAGTTCTGGAATTTGATAACTGATAACGGTTTCCGGATTAAAAGGATTGGGATAATTTTGGCTAAGCAAAAAACTTTCTGGAGACTGAAGCAAAACCTTAATCTCAGAAGAATAATCAGAGCTGCCATCAAAATCAATTTGTTTTAGTCGATAATAATAATGCTTTTCTGAAATTTCAGTATCGATGTAGCAATAAGTTTTTGGCGAATTTGTCGTTCCAAAACCTTCCACAAAACCAATTGTCTCCCAATTATTTTCTGATACTGATTTTCGTTGGACTTCAAATCCATAGTTATTTGATTCAGAGATTGTTGCCCAGGTTAATTCTACAGAATTTGTATTAATAACTCTTGCAGAAAAATTTGCCAATTCTACCGGCACAAACCCAGAAGGATTAATATTCAATTCTAACGGGCTCTCAAAATTCTGTGCCAATTTTTCACCAATTTCAAACTCCTGGTTTGGTCCCAGGAAAAAAGAATTATAGGCAAAACTGATATTCCCTGCCATTGCCGTGCCCGTTATTAATACTCCACTATCACCGTAAGATTTTTTATCTCCCGTATCATTCGCATCTTCAGAAGAATCATCCTTGTAATAAACCGTTCTTTCATCTCCTAAAGAACTAATCTCAAATAATAATGCATAAGTTCCTTGAATTCCAGTGAACATAAACCAATTGACAACACCTTCATCCAGGGTGTTATTATAAGGATCAGGAGTACCATCTACAGTATAACCTGCATGATTGTATGGATTATAAAAAGTCATACCAATTGCTTCAGCACTAAGATCAAACGATTGACGAATTAACTTAACTTGATCCTCTGCTTTCACTCTTCCAGAAATACCACCAGACTCATTAGAATATGGATAATATTTTAATAGTAACTCAAAATCAAAATTATATCCGAAATATGATATTTCCCAAATTGCTTCACGAAGGACTCTTACTCTACCGTCTTTATATTTAATCTCAGGGATAAATGCTTCTAATAATGTTTCATTTACTGGTATATCACCAATAATTGTATGAAGAGTAATCCGAACTTTTTGACGATCCAAAATGTCGCTACCATCTCCATTGACAGCAGTTGAAACAGTCCAATAATCAGGAATTCCTCCTATATTGTGACCTTCTTTATAACTTATTGCCTCGATTGTATCTTCACTAGCATTTTCAGCACCAGGAATATATTTAACATAATTATCCAATGCAGGATCTATAGTCAAAGTTGACGACCGAAAAATATAGACACACGCCTGTTTATTATTATCAATTGTGTCTGTTAATTTTAATTCAAAGCGATCATTAAGTTTAGAATCCTCGTTATCGATCCAACTTTCAGCAGGTGCTTCATCTCCCATGTCCTTAGCCATAAATACCAGTTCATCATTTGGATCAATATTACCATTTTTTCCAATATTCCAAAAATGGGTTGAATCATCTTTTTCATCGAACTGAAAAGGTATCTGATACCAGTTTGATTCTGAAGCATTATAGGAATAGACAAAAAGCTCACTAATTTTGACATTCAGCAATTGTTGCATTTGGCTGCCTTTAAGAATTACCGGCTCATAATCCCGAGCACTATTCCAATATTGAGCGCTTGAATTTGAAAATAGAAAACAGAATAAAAATAAAATCACAATTGAGATAAAAGCTTTGTAATTAGATTTTTTTAAATTCATTATTGTTCTCCTCTCACAGGTAATGGTTAAATGTTGGAATTATTTCAAGACCTTAACATAAATTAAATCATTTTATTTTTAAATAGCAACATATTTTTCTGAAATTATAATATTTTTAGCTTGATTGAAGAAGAATATTCGTTTATGGTAAGATTGCGGAATAAAAGATAAAAATTCAATATTCAGTCCACAAAATACACTAACGTATTATTGTGTTTTCGTGTGTTTCGTGGGCATAAATATTATTTAAAATAGTTTCGGTAAAATCCAATCACAATTTTTTTTCAACTATCCCCTTCGCTGCACGATTAGTCCTCTCCCAAATTTTCCACAAATTTTCCTTCTTGATCCCTGTTTGAATAAAATTCCAGGGCATTGATTCCTCATGCTTTTTTGAAGAAAATAATATTTGATTTATATCAACTCCTGCTTTAATCCATGCTTTTTGCCAATCCAATTTCTCAGTTATTTTATAATAGATTGCCAATCCAACATTATGGTCTCCCAATGAAAAAATTCCCTGTAACAGTTCATCTTTAGTGCTTTTGGGAGAAATCTGAACGCCTTTGATATTTTTAATTTGTGTATTTAAAAATTTTCTCTTTCGACGTATCTCTTTACTTTGTTCCATTGTTGACCATTGAAACGGGGTAAATGGTTTTGGAATGAAAGTATTCACGCTCACTGTAATCTTTTTTTGTTTTCCTGCTTTAAAAAAAACCTGCTGCATTTCTTCGACTAAATTAACAATACCTTCAACATCGTCCCATGTTTCTCCAGGCAGTCCAATTAAAAAATAGAGTTTAATTTGATGAATTATTGAATCTCTGATCACTTCAGTAGCCTCAATTATCTGTCTGTGAGACAAATTTTTATGAATCAATTTTCTCATTCTCTCAGTTCCAGCTTCCGGCGCAAAAGTGACCGTTTTCACTTTGCCGCGTTCTAAATTTTTTATGAACGAAGGCGTAATTTTATCAAGGCGGAAAGAAGACAACCCCAACTCATAACCTTCACCAACTAATTGCCCGCATAATTCATCAATCCCCGGGTAATCAGAAATTGCCGATCCTATCAAACCAATGCGGCGCGTTTCTTTACAATAGATCTGTATTGTTTCCATAATTCTTTCAACCGGAAATATACGAAAAGGATAGTAAATATGGCTGGCAGCGCAAAAATTGCATCGGCGTCCACACCCCCTTCCAACTTCTGTCAAGAACATGTTTTTAAAATGGCTATCCTGACTTATAATTGGTGAGTATTGCGGCTTTTGGTCTTCCAAAAAAAAATGGACTTTTTGTACCTGTTTTTTAGGATCAAATAATTCAGGAACATAAAATCCCTGTTTTGAATTTAAAGATTGTAAAATTTCAGCTTTTTGGAATTTTTCTTTTTTTAAATTGAAAAAAGAACCCAGTAATGTATTAAGTTGCGGTTCAAGTTCCCCAATAACAAACATATCAATAAAAAGCGCCAATGGAGTGGGGTTTAGAAAACTCACTGCTCCGCCAGCTATTATCATTGGCTCGCGAAAATGACGATTAGAAGATAAAGGAGTAATTCCAGCATTAATTAATATTTGAACAAGATTTGGGAAATCCAATTCAAAAGAAATTGAAAAAGCAACGACATCAAAATCTCTTAATTCTTTGTTTGATTCAAGTGTTTTGGAAACTGAAGGAAAATCTGTGTAATAAAAAGCACGTTCACATTTTACACCCGAAAATTCATTAAAAAGACGATAAACAGTTTGAAAGCCAAGGTTTGACATTCCCACAGCGTAAGAATTAGGAAATACAAGCGCTATGGATAAAAGCCCTTCCCGTTTCGTTGGGATGCTATTTTTTTCATGGCTCAGAATATTTTTTCTGAATAAAAAAAATTTATTGTTATTTAACTTTTTCATATACTATGCAAAGAATCAATCCTAATAACGCAAATGTTATAAAACAACTTACAATAATTTGGATAGACTATTATTTTAACGCTAAGCTATTTTGTATTTTTTCTCTCTCCTATGGTATTTTAACCAACTACAGGTGAGCTATGAATACAATATTTGTACTAGGAAATTATAACGATTTATACACTATATAGATTGTCATAGTCAAACTAATTATAAATAATAAAATTCCCAAAATGAATATGATAACCGCAAAAAAAGTATTAATGCATTTTGCAAACGGTAGAACAAGAATCGATAATATTATTGTCAATGAAATCCATATTAATGCTTGTTTAGAATCTTTTATTAATTCTTGCTTTATTCGATCT
>Ga0208771_1000970_pt1 | contig 16005 bp, 20 predicted proteins | sample AntAceMetag02UKX_FD_184775 | JGI IMG/M metagenome (GOLD analysis project Ga0208771, IMG submission 184775) | Saline lake microbial communities from Ace Lake, Antarctica - Antarctic Ace Lake Metagenome 02UKX (SPAdes) (version 2) | ecosystem: Environmental > Aquatic > Non-marine Saline and...
GCTGAAAGTTGTCCAATCTCTGTTCCTGCGTTCATCAATGTAGGTGAATTTGGCAAGAACCATTTGTTGCTGATGAGATGATAAAATGTATCACGTTCATTCTCACTATTCTGCAAAAAGTTTGCCACACGCTTGGCAACATCATTCCAATGATGTTCATCCTTCTGATAATATCTATTTTTTAATGTTGTTTCTATTATATCTGTCATGCAATTCACCTAAAAATTAGTTAATATGTGGTAGTATATCATATGTAGCTTCAAATACATCTGGTTTACATGGATAGTATTCACCTTTTACACCACGAATAATATAATCTCCAATGTTTGCAACCATAGTTCCTTCAAGTGTGGGAATAGATACTTGCATATAGTCACCATCCCACTTATGACCCTCTGCCCATATTCCTACAACTTTATTTTCACAAAAGTCACATATTTCATTCCAACGGCAGCCATCCCATATGATAGCTTCAATTTCAATTGGTTTCTTTCTCGCTTTAATTATCATTTATACCACCTAAAAAATGAGATTATTTAATAATCAGTGCTGGTGCAACATCAAGCTTCAGATTGTTATATTTTTTAATCGCTTCATTAACTGAACGATTGAAATCAATAAAATTAAACGCTTCGGCGCAATCTGACTGACTAATCACAATACCAATAAACCTATAATCATCCGTGATATATCCAACGCCAATGAACACACCATGCCCGTCTAAGGAATAAGTGTTTTTCTCGATTACAGTCAATTCAACTTTCTCTACTTCTTGTGCGTCTTCTTTGCCCGCATCTTCTGTGTCATACATAGTATCACCAATACATATTAGTTGTCAAAGTATATAAAGATTCAGTAATCATATTTTTCTACCACATTTTTACAGTACTCAACAAATTCATCCATTGTTCTATTTAATTTTGTAGCATTACATTGTTTACATATAATCCACACATTATCTTCTGTTAATATAAGTTCATTATTAATACGATCTAATGATGGATCATTATCATTATGTCCAAGTCCATATTCCCATTTTATTTTACATCCACAAATTGGACAATGTGTTATATTGATTGCTAAGTTTTCAACATAATCAGTAGAAACTAAAATTTTCATTCCTTTATTTTTATGTTGCAACAATGTATTTGATGCCCAACTACGTTTTCTTGTTTTTATTTTGTTTCTGTAAACAATACTTTTTATTCGTATCTGTTCTTTATTATCACTATAATATTGTTTAGATATTTTAGCTCTATGTTCTTTATTCTTAATATTCCAAGATTTTTGATATGTTATAATATGTTCTCTATTTTTCTCTCTATATATACGTTGTTTTTCTTTTACACATTCTTTACAGATATTTTTATGTCCATCTTTTCTTGATTTATCTTTATGATATTCATTAAGTGGTTTTAATTTACCACAATCTTTACATATTTTCATTTATATACCAAAAGTTTTAAGTTATTTAATTCTTCAGCATCACGCAATGGGTATAAATGCGCTGAAGTAATATAATGTGTGTATAATCCCAATGGTAAATCCAATTCATGTGCTACATATTTATGTAGAAAATAAAATGCAAACACATTAGCATTAAATGCACTAAGACAATCATTACTTCTAAAATTTACATCCATATTTACTCTACCATTGCGAATCATAAACTGCATTCGCTGAAGGCATGGCGGATTATCAGAATCAATATCAATATATGGATACCACGTAATTGCTTGTGCACGCCTTGAAGTTGAGTCTACTTTTAGTTTATGAATTAATTTAGTTATTTGATCTACTCCATCATATTTAAACAATCTATCATGATATGTATATGCAAAATCGCTATCAGACCCTTTTAGTAAATCATTTGCATATTTTTTCATAGCATGTTTTCCGAAATTGCATATTGGACTAATCATTTCACCAGAATATCCCGGTTCAATTATAACAAGCACTGGTTCTGGATATTCCCATACTGTTTCATTATCTTCAGATATAAATTCAATAGTCTCTTCACACTGTTCAATTGCTGCACATAATTTTATATGTGCTTCCGATATAGATCTTACTCTAATTTCCATTTTAATCACCAATTAAGTAAATATTTTAACATATAATCTATATCATTATATAGACTTTCTTTTTGTTCTGTATTATTATATATATAATAATCAAATTCCATATCAGAATACTCAAATCTGTTTTTATCACGTAAAACACGTTTATCTGATATTGTTCTTAAATCATCATGTCTTGTTATGTTGATAGCAATAATTTCATATATATCATAATAATGCTGTTGTAGATATTTTAATCCATCAAGATCAATAACATATGTATTATATGACAATACGTCAGTTTTAAAACAACAATATCTATAACTTCCAAATTCAGTATAAGCAATCATATCTTTGCGTTTAAATATATCAAACTCCTTTTCTGATACAAATGTATGACCATTTTCACCTGCATATCTTGGTGGTCTATCAGTATAAGACTGAATCATCTTAATAGAATGTTCACATTCGATATATTCTGCAATTGTGGTCTTGCCAGTTCCAGATTCTCCTACTATACAAATAATTATCGGTTTTTGATTTGCAAATATATTAACATATGTTTTTATTTCTTTCCATAATACAACCTTATCAAAACAATTCTTATCATCAATATAAATATCTGCTCCAATTTTACGGCAATCACGCGCATATAAATCAATTCTATGAGGAGAATTGTTATTAACTTCATGATATTTTATACCGCTTGCCTCAAGAAATTCAATCATATCAACCTCATATTTGCCAGAGCGACATGAGTTGATAATAATCGTGTGTCCGCTATCATACCACGAGTTGATAGTTTCTTTAGCACCGCGCTTTAAAGTCCCGATATCGGGATAATTCTCTGACGCAATAGTACCATCGAAATCAACTGCTAATACCAGTTTATTCATACTAAGTATTAGTTAAAAAAGTATATAAATGTATCGTTGAGTATTAAAACTCAAATAATGTGCATTGTCCAACAAGCACACTTATCCCATATCCAAGTGTAAACATAATATTTGTATAAGGCTTATCTATTAGTCTTTTTGCCATGCGCTCAGAATCAACTATCAATACATCTGGAAATTTCTTTGTAAATGAAATTACATCCATATTTGGCATATTCATCGGGCATTTTCGCGGGTCAATATATATGTATTTTACCTTTTCACAAAGGATGTGCTCTCCAAAATATTGATTTGCAAACATCGCACCACGAATATGAGCACTTGGACGATTATAATCGTAAACATTTTTACTCATCCCTTTAGGTATAGCAAGTTCATCTGGTGATATTTCACCATTTATAATTTTTTTACGTGCTTCTTTAAGTATTTTTATTACTTCACTTACATTATCGTCAAGGATTAAACCAAATATCTCTTTTTGCATATTACGGAAGATTGCAGGAGTATCAGAACGATTAGATTCAAATCCTTTAATATCAAGCTTAGGGTTATCCCGAATATCTTTACCATCATCATATATTACGCGTCCAAAATATCGTTTCATAACATTCTGACCATCACTACGAGATGATGCAAACATCACACCATATATCTTCTCAAATTCAACTTCAATGCAGTTATATTTTGCAGACCCAAAGTTACTCTTACACCAATCTTCAAGTCCACCATTTATAAGGTCATTTACTTGCTTACCTTCTTCCACCATCACATCATAATCTGGTTCGTTAAGAATAAAATAATTTGAATCTGTATCAAATAATACAAGTTCATGACCACTATCCTTAACAACTTTCTGCATGTAGAGATTATTTCTACGTCCAAATTCAGTAACTGACCTGAATACATCACGGCAATATAATCTGAATGATTTAAATTTCATCACACCATATATAGAGTTAAGTAGGAATTTGCAGACTGTTTGAATAGTGTCCCATTTATTATATTCATCAGAACCATATTCACATTCTTTCATCCTACGCTTAAACTCTTGCCGCATATCCCACAGATTTTCAATGATAGTTGGGATGAAACCGCGTTTATCAAGTCTGAAATATACATCATCTACCTTACAGTATTCAAGGTCGTTATCAAATACATATCCTTCTCTAACGACAGTTTCAGGTGACATATTACAGGTTTTCATTGCTGCTGGATATAGAGACTTAACATCCACCGAAGCAACATTCTCCATACGACCAATTTTTAATACACCAACTATAGCACCCTGAACTTCACCATCAATCTTTTCTTCAAAATCCCGTGATGGCAATATTATACCCATATCATGAGCACACTTGAGCATATAACAATCAAGCACTCTTGAATTGTTAAATAGATCATACCAATCACAGAAGGTAAATCTCCTTACACTATCAAAGTAATCAGTGATTCCACGCTTCTTATCAATTTCAACCATGATGGTGACATCGCGCATATTATACTTCAGGAACTTTGTAAAATCATTCTCCCACATGTCGCCGATTTTCTCTTCATGTTCTACTTTTCCAAGTCCAAGCTCTACCTTTGCAACATAATCAAGTCCCTTTGACTCAAGTTTATGAGTTGATAGCTTGACATATGCTTCCATCAAATCAATAAATGATCTTCCAGTCGGACGCTTGTCTCTATCTAATCTTGCATTTGGTGATAGGCAAGCAGGATCAATATCAAAGAATTTCATTCTATTGAAGATGTATGGGTAATCGAACTCTGCACCATACCAAGCATAGAATACATCAAAATCAAGTTTCTGGACAAAATCTATGAACTTCATAAGCATAGCTGATTCTGTCTTAAATGTAAACAATTTAATATCCACATCATCAATTGTAATATTCTCTACACCATTTTCTTTAAGAGCAAAAATATAATTTTTACCAGTGAAACTATCATTACAAGCGATTGATAGCAGTGGCTTATCAGCTTTATCAACATCTGGAAACCCATGGCGATCTTCAGTTTCAATATCCAGATAACATATACGAATTGGCTCTTCGTCAATTGTCGAATGTGTGTCAATCATATATTTGATATGATGCCTTACATCTGACTCATATGTTGTAGAATATTTATCACGCGCGCGGATAAGCGCAGACGTATGATCAAATTCAATCTTCTTTAATGGAACATCATCAATAGAAACAAAATCTCCATGAATGTTACCAACATAAAAATATGGCTTCATTTTAACTGTTTTAGTATAGCGCGTTTTGTCTGCGCGTCTACCACGAACAAGTAAAGAACTACCAGTTGACGTAATATTAAGCATACATTATAATATGCTGTATGAGTATAAAAAGGTTTGGTGTTATTCTACCAACTCATTAAGCTTCCGAGTATAGAAGTCATATAAGTTCATATAGTTTCCACAATTTTGCTGCTTGCATTCTATCGACACTTCTTTTGCGATAGCGGGCATGGCATACTTAGTCTGAAGGAAGTTACTTAATGACATATGATCAAACACCTTGGCTACACACTTGCATACTTCACCCGCATCAAGCTGCGGCAGTTCAATCTTCCTATTCTCAGACCTGTTATGTGGAAGCTTGCTAAGTTTTGGCATGTGATGTTTTTCCTTTATGAACAAAAAGTTTTCATCCTGTGAATCATACACCTTGTTATACACTTTTCCAACAACTCCCTCTTCACCCTTAGATGCTTCAAGCATTTGATCTCTGAACTCAAGCAATTCTGGAAGCGTTGTGACATTACATTTACCAACCAATGGTGTAAGCGGAATATCAAATGCACCACAGAATAATGACAGTTGTGGATAATGAACGTATTTTTCAGTCTTGCCATTATACATATCAAATATCACAATCTCATCCTTATCATGAACTTTTATTCCAGTTGGTGATCTTCCTTTGTTTAGCAATTCTGCAAATACAACGAAATCAGAACCATATTCATCGCGGTGAAATGTCATAAAGTCAACGACTTTTTCATATGCTGGAACATTCTCAACCTTCTGATAAAACTCTGCTACATCTTGATTACGCGATCTTACTTTAATTTCACCATTATCATCAAAGTAAATTCCGCAGTTTGATCCATCAAGCTTTAACGTCCACCAAATATCATGTCCAAGGATTATATGCGGATTTGGATACAGTTGGTCGATACGACCAAAATGTGGGTATTTTATGTTCATTTTTACTCCTCTTGATTTGCATAATACTTGGATGTCTGTACACCACTTTGACCACAGTATTTTGAATTAATATGTTTATTATACGGTTTCATGCATGGATTAGTCTTATGGAACACAAGCTGCCCAATTCTCATTTCCGGCGTAAGCTTTATAGAATGACGAGATGCGTTAAATAGCTCAAGAGTTATCTGACCCTCAAACCCTGCATCAATCCATCCACCCGTCTGATGGATTTGTAACCCAAGACGTGCTAATGATGACTTACCATTTAATGATGCTGTGATGTTATCTGGCAGTTTAATACGTTCCTTAGTAGTTGCAAGCACAAATTCAAGTGGACTTATAATAGCACCATTGCATTTATTAATAAATATCTGTGATGTATCTGGATATGTATATTTATCAAATGGATTAATTAAGGCATGTTCATATGTAAAATCATATATAAATTCATTTCCAAGTCTAACATCATATGAATTTGAATTTAGTTGTTCTACATTAAAATCAGAAATTGCAAAAGGTTTTCTAATTTCATACACCTCATCTATAATCTCTTCATCTACCATTATCATTCTTCATCATCTCTCAGTTCAAATTTTACATCTTTGTATGGCATGAAATTATACATTGGACAGTGCGGTTGCTCACAATCTTGTTTTGAATGACGCCCATCCACATATCCATTATTACATTCATAGCATTTTGCAATGCATGCCTGCTTATAAGAGATGTGTTCTCCTCTCAGAAATTTGAGATACTCTATTCTACCCTTGGCACTCTTGCCAAATTCAGTAATCAGTTTAAGCGCGTCTTTACGCAGCTTCTTAATGGTTTTTAATTCCATACATACTATTAGTCGTATGTATATAAAAGAGTATGGTTACTCAGAAGCAACCATGTTGAGAATATTGCGCAGACATTTGTCTGTAACATCATATGAACCTTCTTTGTAGAACGGTTCCTTGCTACTTTCAATGGTTGCCATATACTTCCATCCTTCGTGCCCCTTCTTGGTGCTAACACGAATCTTAATATCACTCTCGCGCATGATTGAACCAATCCATGCAGGAGTTGTCTTGCTATCAATTACCTGACCATCCTTAACAAGCATTTCCTTTGTCTTTGGATAGAATGTGTAGATAACACCCTTTCTTGCCGCCTTGAAAGCCTGCTTATGCATATTATCAAGGATACGACCCCTCTCACGCCAATTCTGAAATGGAGATCCAGCAAACACACCAAGTTTAAATTTAGCGCGCATACACATCTCTGCAATCTCTTTCATAACTTCAGTGCAGTCAAACACAATCCAGTCTACACCACGCTCTTCCACCTGTGTAAGCAAGTGGTTAACATAATTATTAGTTTTGACTGCTGATGCAAGCCAAGCACTATCTGTAGACTTCGTGTAAAATACCGTTGGATCAACAACAGTAGCTTCAAGATTCATATCCTTAATGAACGGAATCTTTAGCGGTTTCGCACTCTTACCATCAAATGATAGCACAAAACAACTATCGCCTTTTTCCATAATGGAATACGACAACGTAGATTTTGAATCACCCTTGTCACCATAGATAGCAATAATGACTTTCGCTGTATCATCCATTGCTGCTTCATCAAGACTCGGAAACTCAAATTCTTCTTCTGCTTCAGCTTCCTTCATAGAAGCAACCTTCGATTTTAAAGCCATTTAACCAACTCAATATCAACAAACCCTGCAATAGTTTCTATTAATACATTATCCTCAATATAATCTTCTGATACATGTGAAATTAAATTAACCATACGCTGCGCATCTTCAAACGTGCTACAAACACACGCAATATTCATAGGTGAATGCATAACATTAATATCTACTCGATATACAAGCTTATCCCCAACCTTAAATTCACATGATGGATTTGGCATAGATTCAATTGAATATGACGCAATTTGTGTAACATCAACAATATCCTGTGTATCAATATCCTGCCTTACATGCATATGCTGTTCAGCATCACTGACTTTAACAGTAAAAACATTGAGGTTACTGATTTTTTGACAAAACAGTAACATTAATATTCCTCTTGATAGTCGCCAATATATGAATCGAAATCTGGTCTGAATGCCGGATCATCAATAAACCCAAGCATAGAACCTGCTGGATACTTAGCCTGTGAATCTTTGATAGTCCTAAAGAACGGGCGATAAATTACAATTCCAATTGCGTTGTCGCACATTGTTTCTGCATACTCTTTCGCCATTTCAAGCTCAACAATATCATCAAAGTCCGAGTTCTGATCAATCACCGACACCTTTACCGTTCCATATGAAGTATATTCGATAGCTCCAACAACTGCATTAGTAATGCAGAACTTTGGTGCAGGATTATCTGGCATAACTCCAATGTTGTTTTCGGTATCATATGCTTCATCGAAGAACTTGACATTATCAATTAGCTCCGAACCAATGATACTTTCAACATCCTCAAATGAGATACTGCCATAATTATGAAGCTTTGAGATAGACGCATGGAATGTAAGATTCTTACCCGATGCATTCTCCTTCGGTACTGCACGGAACTTATAATACTTACCAAACTCTGGTGCAAACTCATCTGGACTTCTGATATAACAGGTCACAAATTCATATTCATCATCAGTATCTACAGGGCGCACAAATGCATATCCAGACTTCTGATTATCTTCTTTGAGCGTTTTCCCAATTCTCCACTCAAGGCGTTCGTTGCCATTTGCATGTTCATCAAGATACCACCGCGAATAAATCAATTCACCGGACTCATCAATAAGACCCTCAGCAATTGCTTTTGGTTTCCATAGGTTTCCTGCATCTTTCTTGAACTCGTCAAGATATTCCTGTGTCTGAAGACGAACACGCCGATTGTTGTCAACCTTCGCAGTTGCACCAATAAAGAATCCCTCAAGCATAACTGCACCAAGCCGAATAAGCTGAGTGTATGATGCACGAGTTGCAGAGATTGCTGTCTTTGCTGCTTTCTTCTCATCAATGCCACGCTCCACAAACATAGTATATCTGCGTTCAACGTCAGCAAGAATGTCCTCAAGTGGGTCTCCTGTCTGTTTTACAAGTGTTTCTGCCTGTGGCAGAATCGTTTCTTTAATTTCTTCTGGTATCTGACTCAATTTAGTCACCACATACATATTGGCTTTGTGAGTATATAAGGGTTGTGGTCATACCAACTCTAATAATTTTGTTGTTCCATCTGCGGTGCTTGTGCGCTGCTTCAACTTGTCGGACTGTTTAAGATCATCAACAAGCCGCTTTGCCTTAGAAGTCGAAATACCAAACATTTCGATAATGATATTAATCCATTCTTCTTCACTATTTTTCTTCTGACGGTGTTTCCTACGCATCTTATCATATGTCTGCTGCAATTCATCACTCGTTTTCTTAGATGAAATTTTACTCATCATGAAGAATGCCACTGACTGCATGGAAAAGTTGATAACTTTCGCAGCGCGCTTAATATCATCTGCTGTGATATATTCGCGCCCGTCAGCCATGGCGTAAATCGAACTTGTTTTTATAAACATCGGCGCAATACGTGATAACATTGCTTCCCACTGTTCGTGCTGGAATGGTGACATAGTAGGAATGATGCTTTTAAGCTCTTCACGCTGCGATTTAAGCTGGTCTTTTACACCACGCATCAGGAATATATTTTGCGTTCCTGTATGTCTTATCATAAGACTTGCAGTAATACTATCAAGCTCCTTATATAACTCCACAATTTCATTCTGCTTATCAGTTACGCGCTGCATAACAGAATCCGTATCTTCACCCTGATCCATTTCTTCAAGACCATCAATAATATAATTACTGATACGATCTCTGTCAACATCTTTTGAATCTTTATAGATAACAAGCATCCTCTGAAGCAGACCGCGTGTTAATAATGTATCCTTGAACTCTTCCAGATAGAAACTCGTGAAAATGATATTACAGTTTGGACTACATTCTACCTTACCATCAACCAGATCATTAGATACTACATTTGTTGGTGAACCATAACGGTTCATAGCATGCTGAAGAATGCGCTGCATGCCTTCTGTGCGCGTTGTAGTTTTCAGGATATTTTCAGCTTCATCAAACATCAGGAAATTCTGTGTGCCAAGCGCACCAAGTCTGATAGGATCTCTCCAATCTGGATTAGATGGGTCGTTAGCCTTAGCAGCAATATTTGAGTTGATAATATTACGGTTAACCGTTCCAATCATTGTAGCCGGAGAATATTCTTCTGGCATAATCGCAGTCAGACCCGCAGCAGGACATTTCTGGCAGAACAATCCAGTAAGAACATTACCTTCAGACTTTCCACTTCCGGTTGGTGCAATGAGACAAATATGAATACGAAGATCATCTTTGACACCGCCGCGAACAATATATGTGTTTCTGAATAATTGTGATAGCACACTCAGACCATAAATTTCACCAATCTCATCCATTCCGTAAACAGATTTCTTCCAGATTTCCATCCACACATCAAGAAAATTACGCTTACTTCCAATATCGGTGCTCACCTGCTCAAGAACAGGATTGATAATATTATAACGCTTTATCATTATATAATAATTGTTTACCAACTCTTCACGTTCCGTATTATCATAGTCAAATATTTGATAATAATCTTTAGAGTATACCGCCTGAGATAAATTATTAAGTAAAATAATTAGCTCACGCTCTGGCATTATGTCTAAAGCAGCATCGTCTACTTCAAAGTTTTCCATACTATACATATTGTGCCGCATAGTATATAAATGTTTTACTAAAAAAGAGTATTATAAGCTTCCCCACTGGGTAGCCATGGCGTCAGCGAAACCAACAAACGTTCTGCTTCGGTTCTTCCATCTATCAGGTGTATTTGACATCATATGAATAGAATTTTTCCTACCTTCAACGATGTCGGTTGGTGTCAGTTTAGGTAGGTTCTTTAACCACAGACCAGTTTTCTTGGTTACTCCATGCCCAAATTGCCAAGGCTGGATATATTGATCGGGTTTCCTCCAATGAGTTGATAGCACACCAACAGGATTTTCAATAGCGATTTTATCAACCGGCGCATTGTATAATGAAATAACAAACTCAATGGCTTGTTTTTGCAATTCACGTCTACCCGGTGCATCAAACCAACGCGCACCTGAGATTGCTAAGTAAGTGCATGGCGGATGTGCTATCAATAAATCATATTCACTCAAATCGGCATCCATGATGTCACCAATAATATGATTTCCTTTTGGACGTTCACTTGCAATAAGATCACATGATACTGCATCATGACCATATTCTGTAAATGCGTCTCTAACTATACCTGAAAACTCACAGGCAATCATTACTTTCATAGTGGGCATGACCGGATTTGAACCGGCAACCTTCTACTTATCAGATAGATGCTCTACCTATTGAGCCACACACCCCAAAGCCGTCTGGCAGTATCGAACTGCCTATACGATCATGACATCATTACATAGGACAAGGGAATCAAAACCCGCGCCATTCCTATGTTCTGCATCCGAGACGGCTAACGTCAACGAGAAGATTTGAACTTCCATGCACCTGATTAACAGTCAGGCTTCTTACCAAATAGAATACGTTGACAAATGGGCGTAACTGGATTTGAACCAGTAACCTTTCTAAATGAACAGACTATGCTGCCAATTTACACCAAACGCCCAGAAATTTAAATAGTTTAATGTCATATTGTGGACAATGGGCACAATCGGATTTGCACCGATGACAATCTGCATGTAAAACAGATGCATTACTACTATACTATGCGCCCTGAAGCGGATACCACGAGTCGAACGTGGATAAGGAGGTCTGCAACCTCCCACATAACCATTCTGCCATATCCGCAAATGAGGTAATCAGGATTTGAACCTGAGTTTCTTCCTTCCAAAGGAAGGAGCATTACCAAGCTAACTCATTACCTCAAAAGCCAGTAATGGGAGTCGAACCCATAATCGCTCGCTTACAGGGCGAGTGCCTTACCATTAGGCTATACTGGCGACTTTCTAAAATTCCACGTAATATCAATAATCATCCGCAAGTAATTATGATTTTTGCTTGGCAACGTTACTTCAACTGGAATACCACCACAATCGTATGTGCGCAATTCATCTGATGACCGCGATTCACGATATAGCATCTCACCAATATCCATTGCATAATCAACAGACTCTAAGAGATTTCTTTCTTTTATGTCTATCATTTAATAATCCTCATCAAGCACCCACATAAGCCCACCTTCTCTTGCCTCTACAAGATCTTTGAACTCTTGTGTATGCGACTCAAATTTGAGCATATTGCGAATGCAATCGATCTCTTCACGGATTTCATCTGTTGTTTTCATTCTTCAAGCACCCATTCTAAAATACTTCGTTTATCCCTACATTCTTCAGATGAAATGTCTCCGGTGATATAATCATCAAGCAACGTACCAAACTTTCTCCTAATTTCTGCTTCTGTTTTCATCTTGCTCACCAAAGGTAATATCCCGGAATCGAACCAGGGCACAATTTCCTCTTCCACTGAGTTAATATTACCAACTCCCACCCCCACACCACCAGCAAAAACCTTGAACCAATATATCTGCGTCTAAAGACTTGTCAAATGAACTTGATATAATCCATCGGTTAATGCTGTGTGACACTACTATATTAGTTCTTATAGTATATAAATGTTTAGAGATATGACTGCATTATCTCTGTCATATTTATATTATCAAGATTGAATTTATACGATTGTTTGAACCAGTTTACCTTATTCTGAAGTGGTGAGCTGATATAATTCTTGAACAGTTTATTATTATCAACATTCTCACGCTTAACAGGAACTAATCTACTTCGGCAATGTGGATGCAGTGGCGGCGTCCAGCTACTAACATTATTAGATGTTAGAATTTGTCCATTCATTTCACGACAAACTTCACTCGTGCGATTATCAATAATCGCCTGAAACCGAAAAAACTCTACGCCCACGAAGTCGTATGTTTTCTTCATCGCTTTATTGTATAAAGCATTTGACATGGTACGAACCGCGCGATTAGTTGCAGCAGATCCATAAATTTCATAGGCTACTCTACGCGAGATGCCAAGTTCAGCAGACTTAACAGCCGATGTTTGCATAGATTCTTCAGCAAAGAATAAAAAATATGCAATCGTATAATCAAATAACTCAATATCTTTCTCTTCTTTCTTCGACCCGAAAAGAGGATAATGTTCACGACCAATATAATAAATTGCATCAGTTACACCAAGACGTGCAATCTTATTAAAAACAGGGTTAAGTAAAGTATTATTCCTTAACTCTGATTCTAAATCTGATAGTTTTTTATTATTTAAAATATGTTGTACATATATATTGTTCATTATAGCCAATGCACGGTTTTCTAAATGTAAAAGTGATTTTTCATTATAATTCATTGTACACCAGCAAACATCCACATGATTTTGTATTTCCTGAGATTAGTTTATCACATGTCACATATGTAATATTCCCACAACTGCATTTGCATTTCCATACAACATTACCATTACTACGTTTATCAGTAGGTTCTAAAGCTGTTAATCTATCAAATACCCAATTGGTTATATCTTTTCTTAAATGTGTTCTTCTAAAACACCCACATGATTTTACAGTTCCTGTTCGCAAGTTAGAACCAAGAACTTTTGTTAGAGTTCCACAATCACACACACAATTATAATAAATATATCCAGAGTTATCTCTTTCTTCACATTCTGAAACTACAGTAAGATAATTATATTTATTACCTACCATCTGAATTTTTTTCATAATAAATACCCAAAAATTAATCACTTGGGTACTGAGGATATAGGTCAGGAGTTCTATCAACAAGCTCTTTTTCTGTAGTTTTTGAATTTGTGGTAGTCTCTTTTACTTGTTTAATCTTAATAGAAGTTTCTAACTTTTCAGGTAATCCAATATATACCCGATATTCTTCTGGTGAAATAATTCCAGCCAACATCCCGTTGTAATAATCCTGTGCTGTGGTTTTTGGCTTTGATAATTCTCCAAACACAATTTTAATATCATCTGGCTTACGATCCATCGCTACCAATCGTTTTGCAATAATGCCACTTTCTGAATTTAAAGCAGTAGCAATCTTTTTCTGGATACCTTCTAATGACAACACACGCTCATCTTCGCTCACATAAACGGAAGCATACGTAGAACCGGCTGTTTTTCCAATGGACGCAGGACTCTGCATTAAACCAAGTGCAATATCATTTTCAAGAGAATCTTTGTAACCTACAACATCTACAGATGAACCAGAACCGACTCCAAGCTCTTTAATATTGAATCCAAGCCCTACAATATCTTCATTTTCTTTAATTTCGCCGTGGGCAGTTGCAAGATTTTCCATTATCTCAAGTGCCTCGTCAACCGATAATTCTCCTTCAGAAATCATAGTAGAAAGCAAACTGTAGTCTATAAAGTAGCGACCTACCCCATAGCGCCGAATAAAATTTGAATATCCAGTATTAAGATTTAGATAATCAAATATAGTTTGAGTCACAGATTCAATTAATGAAATTCCATAAATTCCCCAAGTATATCTACCACAAATATCTTTTTGGACTTTGTCACGAGCGCCATTTGTCAAAATAAATAAACTATCTCTACTATATGGTTCGACATCATTTCCATCTTTTTCATTTACAAAAGCAACTGTTATCGGTGGCATTAAAACTTTATCAAGATTTTCAACACTGTTCATACCAGCAGAATCTGGAAGTAGCGTAACCTGAGATTGAAGTAGAGGTTCAAATGTAAATGTTTTTGGTTCTAAATCTGTATAAATTGCTACATAAGTTCCATTTAATAGCAATAATCTTACCATTGTTTGTAATTTATCACTTAGATCAATATCCTCTGCCCAATTTTCAAAGTCCTTGATAAGACCCTTCTTTCCTTCAAACCGGAAATCTTTCACAAGCGTTAGTCCAAGCTTTTGAAATGATGTGTATATATAAGGCGATACGGTATATAACTGCTGATAAAGGTTATAGCGATTATTCGTATCAAAATTAATATATTCTCCTGCTTCCGATATGTCACCGTTTACACGGGTGAGGCTACTTGGGACTCCTGACGCCCCAAATAGCACCTTCATATTTACTTCTTCTAATTTATTTGTCATCGTTTTACACCACGTAGGAATTTAGCAAGCGCATTATTGCGCGTGTTTGTATTTGATTTTTTGTTTATTGTGAGACGCGAGATACCTTCCAAGGCATCAGGAGCATCATCATGTCTATCAATTGGATAGTTACAGATTTGCTCAATGAATAGCGGGTATTTTCTGTCCCAGTCGTCTCTGAATACGATACGTCCACTTGTGACGAATGGCTCAACACTCTCAATACGGACTTTCTTATTCTTGTAGTTCTTGACTTCTTTGATTTTTATCTTGCGCTTGTGTCCAGATTTTTCGTTCTCTTCCTTTAACTGGTCAACGATAAGAGACTGGAATCCGTTTGTTTCAAACCCACATTGCGTGCAGTTGTATTTATAATATTTCTTCTGAATCAATGTGATAAGACGAGATGGCTTGAGCGTGTTTGATATTGTGACTTCGCGAATATACAATCGTTCCTTGTATATTGCCCCAATGATAAGAACCGTATAATCTTGCTCAACTCCCAACGAAGGGTCAACGTAAATGAAATGCTGGCAGAAATCGAAATCAATTTTGTAAGCTTCGCGCTGGTCGCCCTCTTTGTAGAAAGCGAACTCATTAATATCAAATACTATTGTATCTTCGGACAACAGTAAATTGAGATACTGG
>Ga0208771_1000973_pt1 | contig 15973 bp, 11 predicted proteins | sample AntAceMetag02UKX_FD_184775 | JGI IMG/M metagenome (GOLD analysis project Ga0208771, IMG submission 184775) | Saline lake microbial communities from Ace Lake, Antarctica - Antarctic Ace Lake Metagenome 02UKX (SPAdes) (version 2) | ecosystem: Environmental > Aquatic > Non-marine Saline and...
CTGGACGCCATAGTAGATTATCTCCCCTCCCCGATCGACCGCCCCCCCGTCATCGACTGCCGGAAAGATATCAATCGGGATATCATCCGACACCCGGATGATAACGCCCCCCTGGCCGCTCTGGCCTATAAGATCACGGCGGACAGACACATGGGGAAACTTACCTATATCAGGGTATATTCCGGGATACTCAAGTCCGGGGAATATGTCTATAACTCCAGTCGGGGAAAAAAACAGCGGGTGGGGAGGCTTTTCCTGATGCACGCCAATAAGCAGACAGCGATCGAGGAACTCCATGCCGGAGGAGTCGGCGCGGCCGTCGGGCTTTCCGAAACCGGGACCGGGGATACTATCTGCAGTACTGAACATCCGATCGTACTGGAGACGATCGAATTCCCCGCGCCGGTGATCAGTGTCGCGGTCACCCCGGAGAGCCGACCGGACCGGGAAAAGCTCTCCCGCGCCCTCTTTCGTCTCTCTGAGGAAGATCCTACCTTCACCGTTAGATTTGACCAGGAGTCGGGAGAGTGCATAATTTCCGGGATGGGAGAACTCCATATCGAGATCATTATCGACCGACTGCTCCGTGAATTTCAGGTTAATGTCTCGGTGGGGGAACCCCAGGTCGCTTATCGCGAGACTATCCGGACCGGCGTTAAACATGAGTACAAACATGTCAAGCAGACCGGGGGACACGGACAATACGCCCACATTAAATTTCGCCTGGAGCGGGGAAAACCAGGCTCCGGATTTCAGTTTGAGGATGAAGTCAAGGGAGGCCGGATTCCCAGAGAATATATCCCGGCAGTGGAGCGCGGCTTTATTGACGCCATGGCGAAAGGTCCTTATGCCGGTTTCCCGATGGTTGATATCAAAGCTGTTCTCTACGATGGATCAGCTCATGAAGTCGACTCATCGGAGAACGCCTTTAGAATATGCAGCCGGACCGGCTTTAAGGATGCCTGCAAAAAATCCGGCCTCCAGCTGCTGGAACCGATCATGAGCGTGGAAGTAACCGCGCCGGAAGAATATATCGGGTCGGTCTCCGGAAATCTCTGTTCAAAGAGGGGAAGAATCGTCGGGATGGAGAACCGGGCAAAGATTGCTATCCTCAATGGGGAGGTACCGCTCTCCCGGATGTTTGGCTACGCAACCGAACTCAGGACGCTGACCAGCGGACGGGGGAACTTTTCCATGCACTTCAAACACTATGAAGCCGTACCATTCTCGCTGGCGGAAGAGATTGTCGCGGAACAGAGGAAGAAAGAGAAGTAAGAACATAGCGCCTGCGGCGCAATGTTCTAAAGTGCCTTAAGTGCCTAAAGTGCGCTTCCTCCGTCGCTAAAGCCCCGAATCAAGTTCGGGATGCAAGCACTATGGCGGATGAATAAGTGCCTAAAGTTAAAAGATTCGCCTCGCCAAAGAAACTGAGCATTAACTTATTTATTTTTTAAACAATTATTGTTCCGATACTTTTTATTGGAAAATAAATGAAATCGGGATCCCGATGGATATCGGTCCCGATAATATCAATTAAACAAACCGGGATCCCGAAGTATTTCGGGAGATAATTTAGAAGCAGGAACTAAGCGCCGAGGGATTTAACTTCCCAAGCTTCCAAGCAATCGATAGTAACGTTCCAGGTATTTCTCCGGGGTATACTCAGCGCGGTAGGCGCGGAAGCACGGTTCAACAAACTCTTCCCGGACGGACGGTTCCTCCATCCGGTACATCGCGGCTAAAAATTCTTCACCGGTCTGAAACATTATCCCGGCTTCATGGTCCCGTACCAGTTCAGGCAATAGACCAACATCAGAGGCGATGGAGGGGGTACCGCAAGACTGAGCCTGGATGACGGTCTGATTCCCCATCTCGGGCCAGATTGAGGGGGCAAGCAGCGCTATGGCATTTCCATAGAGCCAGTCCAGTTTATCCGGGGCCACGTATTTCAAGAAGCGGATCCGGGGATCGGGAGCGGCCAGTTCCCGGAGTTCCTTCTCCAGGCTCCCGGTCCCCACCATTACCAGTTTACTGTCACCCTTCTTCCTCATAAAAGTCTCTACCGCCATTCTGGGGCCCTTGTACTCCTCAAAACGGGCGACGAATAGAAAGAATGGGCGCAGATCGGCAAACTCTCTCTCCAATTCCGGGGAATCCTCTTTCTTTACCGGGTCGACAAAATATGGAAGAGAGTCCATCCTCCCGCTAAATCCCTCTTCCCGATGACGCTGGAGCATGTAGCGGCAGGGCATGATCAGGGAATCGATATTTTCCAGCATCCGGTCCCGCAATCCGCCCAACCTCCAGAACTGGGGAGGACGACGATAAGCCGCGAGACATCGCAAACACTCTTTTGAATCGCATACTTTCTTATTGTCCTTCCAGAGATAATGGGTCGGACAGAAGAGCCAGTAGGTGTGCTGGGTGAAGAGTTTGATCCCGGACCCCATGCTAAGAGACCGGATGCCACCGAAGAGTGAAATATTGTGATAATGAATAACATCAAAACCTTTTTCCAGAACGGCGTTGATTTGAGAACTGGAGAAGACCGGTTCCCCGGAGAGATAGGTCAGGAGCGGCTCCAATCTCCCGGTCCCGCTCTTCACCCGATGAACCGTAACCCCGGGGTGGTGAGGGTACTCCCCTTCCCGCTGATCGGTGAGCTTGTAGGCATGCGCGTCACCAGAAGTTATAACGTCCACGCTATGGCCGTCCCGGGCCAGGTGATTGGCAAGATGATATACATGCAGTCCGCAGCCACCGGGATGGAATGGAGGATAAAAGGTGGTTATCAGGCAGAAACGTTTCTTCTTTAGAATCAGGTTCTCAGTCATATTGTGTAGAAAGATACTGATTATGGAGTCCGAAGAACTCTATTTTTATAAATACGAATACTCCAGATAACAAATAAACCCTAAACCTCCTGTCGCAGCTACGCTGCTATGGCGGAGTAACTAGCTGAAATTCAATGTGAATATGCGACCAAAGTGAGATAATTATTTGATGATGAATCTTTGCCGCCTAGACGGAGATGGTGTTGGCACGGGAGTTGGTGTAGGAGCTGGGCGATTATTGATCTGGTCAGCGATCTTCAGAGCTTCTTCACGCGAAAAGTCGCCATAAATGCGTATTCGGTCCTTTCGCGCAACTGGAACCATTTTAGTCGTATAACGAGAAGTCCCATCCAGAGAGAAGACAATTGTTCTTCCTACATTCCCCATCATCGCAGCCCGGTATTTCATATTTCCCTGCGATTTGAGATATAGGGAAAGTCTCATCGGATCCTCATCAACTGACGGGGAGATACGATTAATATCATCTTCAGTCAGCCATGGCTTCTCCTGTACAATCTCGAATTCTCCTTCCCGATTATGAATAGGAATAATTTTGGCTGGTTGACGAAAATAAAACCCCAGCTTCATGATGCGAGGAGACGGCGACGGAACAGGGGTTGCCGCAGGACTCGGGGTAACATGGAAAGCGGCAGCAGGAATTACCCATTCTCCTGTCTCTTCACCCCCCGACGAGAGGATCATCGTAATCATTAATAAATAAGGTAACCCAATCATAAATTAATTCCGTAATTATTTATTCTAACCTGAGCAATAGTATCCTTCTTTTCAGGTTTGTCAAGCCACCGTCCTCATCCACAGTCCTCATCTATTTTTCAATCACAAAATCAACATCAATAGCACCCATCTTTTTTACCAATAATTTTTTTCTCTTCTTACTCCCTTGAAGTTCAATTATATACTCTCCTGACGGCATTTTCAGTCGGGAGAGACGATAATATCCATTGCTATCGACCTTATCCCGAGCTATAACTCTTCCCTCTTTGCAAGCCAATACAATTTCACCAGGAACAGGGCAACCTTTCTCATCGAGGACCCTTCCACTAACCGCGACTACTTTATTGCGAATTATTTCCAAGTATCTTTTCCCGAAACCAGAATATGAATAGCCCTGGGTATAGAATTCTTTGGTGCCGGTTATATCCCTGGAGGTAGTGGAAGCAGAACGCAAAGGTTCGATAGCAGTATCCTCATTCCATTCATTCCAGCTAGTTATCATCAACAGGGGCAGGTGCCGATCTACAAATGGCAGACCAATCCAATCAAAGACATGAGAAAAAGCCAACCCTCCTGACGGATCTTTATCCCAACCTCTGGGAATAGCATAATGATCCCTCGACAAGCGGACACCCCGATCGTTAAATCCAGGGATAATATTTGGAATAAACACCGTGTCTTCCCCGCAGGCTTGCTGATACTGATAATATATTTCTTTGACTTCCGTAAGAAATGAACTTCGGGACATATAACCAGAATACCTGAGACGCTGGGATTCATACATATTATATGCTGTAATGGCGTCAAAAGCTCGAATTCTATCTCTCTGGGGCATCTCGGTCCACACTGGCTCTTCTCCCGGGTCAGTTCCCTCCTTGACCACTTTCCAGAATACTTCATCAGCTATGATGAAAGGATCAAACCCCTCCCCTCTTAGCTTCTCGCGCAGCCTTGTGACTATCTCAACCGTATCTCCCTGAAAATTCCTAGTCAGATATAAAAATATAACCGGCCTATTATCAATTCTAAGATACGAAGGATTATTAAAAAATTGAGCGGCAATTTTACGGATATCTTCCAGAAAGAATTCGACTTTTTGTTCAGTCCAGGGAATAGTTCCATAGACACGGTTGGTCCCTATTTTTTGAGTCTCATAGAATATACAAAACTTTATATCTCGGATATTGGAAGCCTTTAAAAAACATTCACTTATTGCCCGGTTCTGATAAGGCCGATTCGGCCACCAATCAAGCACCAGAAAATCGATTCCGTATTGCGAGCACCATGATATGTGCTCTTCCGCTACTTCCAGGTCTCTGGAATTGTAAAATCCCAGGACCGGTTCCTGAGGGGGGACTAAATACTTTCTTAACAATCCATATTTATTAAAATTACGGGGAAACCAGTGATAATAATACGCTCCTATCAAATATCTCTCCTCAACCCGTGAACAGGCACCATGCAGGAGCAAGATAATAAAATAGATTATTATAGAATATAATAGATTTCTAAATCTCATATCAAAACAACATACAATACAATTGAACTGCGAGGGATCAGACGCTGGTCACTGGGACAAGATAGAATCGAGAGAAAAAAATATAAAAAGATAACTCATCTAATCGTAACGACAAAAACAACTATCCATACGATATGAAATTAACAGAGAAATCATATATATCAATCTGAAACCCCTCTAATTCTGACATAAGGACTACTCGCGCCAAAAAAATTATTCTCGGCTAATTCCGTATTTCCGCATAATTTGGCTCCGGCTTCCAACTCCGAGATCGGCATCCTTGATTCGAAATCCCACCAATCTCATAATTTCCGAAAGATAGAATACTCCATATTTATCTCCCTTGAAAATCAAAACTTTGTTTCTGTTTTTCATCCTCAACTCTCGCCAGAATAATTGAATGCCGGTGGTCTTGCCCTCTTCGATTTTTTTCTGTTGGTCTTTATTCCAATATCGAAAAGCTGTCGCCAATGCAAATACCGTCATCGTCAAAAAGGTATGAATCGCCACTCCCTCCCCTGTCCTTTTCGGGGGATTCTTGAGATACCATTTTTGTTTCTCTTCCCGCCAGAGACAGTTCTCAATAAGACTGCGGTCATCGTAAAGATCATAACCAATGAATGGATTGTTAACCGGAAGATCAGTTATAAATACGGCTGCTTTTCCTTTCCTCGGCTTGTTATTGTCCCATTTCTTTATTACTATGGCATTGAGAGGCTTGGCTTTGAAATTTTTTCGATTGGCGTGCCTGGTGTATTCGGGTGGGCCATAGCTGTCTAACATAGCAATGTCCTTGATTCCCACCAACTCGGTTTCGAGCTGTACCGGGTGGGCTTTCTTCCCTTTGCCCCGGGTTACCATACGTACCCGCTTCATACCTTTCTCTTTTAACTTCTTCAACAATTCCAGTACTCCAATCTCTTGCAGATAATAGAAAAAAGAGATTTGGTCAAGATTTATTTTTTTTTACAAGCTCCACATTTGCTATAATCCTTTGTCGTTTTACTACTTTTGGACGTCGATAGTCCTTATGCCAGAATTAGAGAAGCCACAGTCCCGATATATTAGTTTGCTCGCTTATTTATTTCTTGTTTTAGACAATAATCATTATGAATCGTACCAAATAAAATTTTGCCATTTACCGGTCTTCTTTATTCCATTCATTTCAATTGATTGTCATAAGCAGGAAGAGCGATAAATATGGAGTATTCTATTTTTCGAAAATTATGAGATTAGTGGGTTTTGAAGTCACGGTTGCTGAGCCCGGAGTCAGAAGCCAAAATCAAATTATGCAGAAATGCGGAATTATCCGAGGATAATTTAGTTGTCGCGAATAGCCCTTATGTCAGAATCAGAAAAAGTTATAAGAATGTCTTGACTCAAAGAAATAACTTTCTTAGGTTATTATTCTCATTATCGGGGTGTTAAGATTATAATTCATGGCTTAATAAACATTTTCGTTATAACTTAGTTTTAGAAAAAATCCCTGACAAGAGATTCTTGTTTCGGAATAATTATTTCATTGCAAACATATCAAGATATCTTGTATTAATAGAAAATGAACTTCAAAAAAACACTTTTGTTTATAAATTTATTTTGCTTATTTTTCTCTCTATCCTTACTCCACTCACCCGGAGTGAGCGGAGAAGAGATCTGGATGACCTGGGCCGATTACGCTAAAGATAAAAATCCAATTTATATAAGCCACTTAAATAACAATATCTGGAACCAGGTATTATTTAGTGCGAGTCTCAGATTCGAATCCAACTTTTCCCCAAACCTAGCGATTTCAAATAATCATAAACTGGGATTAGTTTGGGCAGCACGGATTGACAATAGTGCCCCTAAAATATATTTCAGTTCCCGGGTAGAGAAGGAGTGGTCTCCTCCCGAGCAAATCACAGTCCAAAATTCAGGCTGGCAAAGCATGCCTGCGGTCTCCTTTGACGACCGGGGTGTTCCCTGGGTAGTCTGGGCGGAAGTTGTAGGCTCCAGTACGGAGATCTTATGCTCTAAAAAAGAACTGGATAAATTTTCTGATCCTATTGTGGTCAGTTCCCCTGATGATTCACCCGACATTTATCCGGCCATCGCTCCCGATCCAGAGGGAGGAATAGTCGTTGTCTGGGAAGGAATGAAAGAAGGGAACGCGCAGATTTTCGCTAGTCGATTCCGCCAGGGGTCATTTGATCCAGAGGAAACAATTACAAAAGATTCTGAGGTGGATGAAATATATCCCACCGTCTGGATGGGCGCTAATAATAAACTCTTCTTCGCATGGAAAGAGAATGGGAAGATAACTACTTTCCGTCAGGATAATTCTCTTCATCTAAGTCTAATCGGTTCACAAAGCCAGGAATTAATAACGGAACAACTTCCCGAACCAATGCCTGATGTTTTTGTCTTATGGAACCAATCCGGACACTGGCGCCCGTTTCGCGAGCTTTGTCCTCGAATTCGAAATACCAAAACAATATCTCTTCCCAAAGGAACAACAACCCATTATTCCATCGGGCTCGGGGATAGCATTACTTATGGTAGTGATGCTGGATCTGATATAAGCGGTTGGTACGGCCCTGTTCTAATGGAAATGCTGGAGGATGAGCATCTTGGGGAAACATTTTATTCTTATAACGAAGGTTATCCAGGCGCGAAGACCCATGATTTATGCTATGGAGGAGGGGCTTGGGATCCTCCCTGCCCAGGCATTCGTGTTGTTATCGATAATCACCCATTGGCCTCGGAAATTATGATAATGGGGGGGACCAATGATATTACCCATGGATATTCAAGTACTTACATTAAAAATATTCTGGGCATAATGATCGACCGAGCCGTAGAAAAAGGTATCGAGCCGATTTTAGGTACCATTATTCCGGCTAATGATTCTGATAAGAATCCTGATGTATTCGCACCTTCGGCCGATCTCTGCCAGAATTATATTCCTCCACTGGCTGATGAAAAAAACTGCATATTAGCCAATCCCTGGCAACTTTTTATGGGTTATTATTACTCGGACCGTATCTACTACGATTGGAACCTTTATGGAGTCGGGACGGGCAACTGGGATGGGATTCATCCTAGCGGTCCAGATGGGAGTCTGAAGATTGGCGAGGCCTGGTTTGCGGCTCTCTCCGATCCGTCAACAACCCTGATACTTGATTCCGGCGACTATAATGGTAACAACACATCCGACATTGCCATCTTCAGGAAGAGCTCAGGGTTGTGGGCGATCCGCAATATCACACGGATATATTTTGGCTCTTCCTCTGACACCCCAGCCGCCGGCGATTACAACAACGACGGAACCACAGACATCGCCATCTTCCGAGGATCATCCGGACTCTGGACGGTTCATGGAATTACCCGGTGCTACTTTGGGGGAAGCTCGGACTTATCGGCACCGGGCGACTATAACGGCGACGGAGTCTGCGATATAGCTATCAACCGGGAAAGTACCGGCCTCTGGGCGGTACGGGGAATAACCCGGTATTACTTCGGCGCGGAGGGAGATATCCCTGTCCCCGGTTACTATCAGGGCAGCCGCATGAAGGATATCGCGATCTTCCGGCCCAGTATCGGATTGTGGGCACTGAGGGGATTCACCAGGATTTATTTCGGTTCTTCCGGTGATCAGCCGGTTCCCGCTGATTACAATAATGATGGGAGCTGGCAACCCGCGATTTTTCGCTCCAACACCGGACTCTGGGCAACACGAAACTACAGCCGATTTTATTACGGATCGGACTCAGACCACCCCGTTCCCGCCCAATACAATGGAGCGGGGGCAGAAACAACCATCTTCCGAGAGGAGATCGGACTCTGGGCTATCCGCGGTATCAGCCGCCTTTACTTTGGAGGCAACGGAGATACACCACTGGGCGCACGGGTGGCCAGGCCGATTACACCATCACCAACTCCTTCAGTCATACCGACACTTTCTCCCACTCCCACCCCGGGCGCGACCACTACTCCAACAACCACACCATAGGTTTAGCCCATTATCGGAAAACTGACAAAGAACTCATCTTGGTTTTCCGCGCGGGAACTCTCAATCAGAATTGTGAATTCTTCATGCCGATGAAATAATACTGGGTGATATTGAAAAAATATATTTAAAGTTTGTAACCTCTTTTATAATGAAATCAAATTTATTAGGCAAAATGCTTCTCCTTTCTCTGTCGATTCTGATCGGCTTTTTAATTTGTGAAGTGGTGGCCAGGCTTAATACCCGGAGTGATCAAGATGGACAAGCCTGGCTACACAAAAGAGCTTTACTTCCCTATCGTTTCCCTGCGGAGATGGTCCGGAAGAAAATGAACCATTACTTTCAAAAAAAATCAGAAGCCTATATAATCGATGATCCATTATTGGGATGGACAATTGCCCTCAACGGGTCTAACAAAAGCGGTATGTACCAGGCAAACTCCCAAGGGATCAGATCCTGTCCCCAAGAATACTCCATTAAACCTGATTCCGGAACCCTGAGAATAGCTCTTTTCGGTGATTCCTTCACCCATGGAGACGAAGTTACCTTTAATAAAACCTGGGGCAAATATCTGCAGGATGATTTGAGAAAGGCAAGGATAAAGGCCGAAGTAATCAACTTCGGTGTACCTGGTTACGGAATTGGGCAGGCCTATCTCCGATGGAAGTATTTTGGGCGGAAATTTTATCCTCGGTTCGCGGTCTTCGGGTACCAGCCTGAAAACACGAAACGGGTAGTTAATATCTTCCGCTCTCTGTATAGCCGCAACACCTGGCTGGTCTTCTCCAAGCCTCGGTTCTTTCTCAACCGAAACGGAGAACTGGGACTGGTCAACAGCCCGGTTATTCCACCTGAAAAAGTCGCAGATGTGATGAAAAATCTTCACAGTTCTCCTCTTGCTCGTTATGAATACTGGTATAATCCAAAGAATTATTCCAATTCTCCTATATTCAATAGCAGACTTATATCATTAGCATATACTCTTCTTACTAAGAAACAACACCGACCCGGGGGACGTCATGACAATCGTGGAGACCTCTCCTACTGGGATATTGAAGGGGAACCTATGAGGGTCAGTATTGCTATTCTAAGAAAATTTGTTCGGGAGGTGAGGGAAGAAGGAAGCATCCCGATTATTCTTCATATTCCCAAGTCTAATCATATTGAATGTTTGGCTAAACATGGAGTATCCCCCCCCCAATACCAGGTTCTCAATGAACTCAAAGAAGAAGGGGTCTGGGTAGTCGATCCGGCACCAGAGATGATAGGTAAACACCGATTATTCAAACACTCCCATTATTCCAGTAAAGGGGGGCAGATAGTAGCCCGGGTTCTGGCTGACGCCATCCTAGAAATACTGGAAGAAGAAAAAGAACTGAATTCCTACCCAGGACCGCCTTTCTCAACTTACAAAGAAAGGCATGGTGAATCATTGCTAAAGGAATACACAGACAGGCAAGAGATTACCATTGACATAGGAAATACCAACGATGAAAATTTTATCGATGGAGGATTTCACTCGCGAGAAATACATCTAAACCATACCTCTGTTCGCTGGACCGGACAAACCGCAGTTCTTCTGCTCCCTATCTACCCGAAGATAGGGAAACAACCGGTTCTTACCTTGGGGATAGTCAATACCGGTCCTACAAGGGATAATGCAACCGGCGGGATTACCGTAACGCTTGACGAAAAACAACTCGGCTATACCCCACTGAATCAGGGAGAAAATATTTATCAACTTACTTTATCGTCACCCATTAAAAAACCAGGAGTTGCAACCATTACCATTACCTTCTCTCCCTGGCAACCCAGCCAACTTTTGGGAACAAAAGATACCAGGCTACTGGGGGTTATGCTGGATTGGGTAAAACTGGAATATAAGTAGAACGGTACCATCTCTTCGCTGGGACAACATATTCAAGTGCCTGAAGATATCGGCTTTGGCAGCCTTCATAAATCTAAAACCTCGATTTTGCATGGCGGGCCAGAGATTACCCGGCAATGAGGCAGAGGGAGACCATGTGATACCCTCGGATGCCCATTACCCGGAGATAATAATAGTCAACCTGATCCGGAACCAGTCCTGCTTGACCGAGCAGCTTTTCCCACTGTTCAATCGCACGAAAATAGTTTCCCCGGTCAAGTTTCATCATCAGGCGATGATATATTTCCTTCTTCTCCGGAACCAGGGCCTCCTGGACAATAACCATCCCTCCCGAACTCAGAGCGGAGACGGCTGATTTTGCCACCTGCACAACTTCATTATCATTAAGGTGGTGAAAAAATGAATTAATTAAAATAATATCAAATCCGCTTCCCCATTGCACTCTCCCGGCATCCCCGATAATAAATTTATACTGAGGATATTTTTCGGCGGCGCGCTTTATATATCTTGCGTTGATATCAACACCGGTATAATCGGAACCGGAAAAAATACTGGCGGTATTGCCGGGACCGCAGCCCAGATCCAGGACCTTTAAGCCGGAAAAGTCAGCCCTGATATTCCGGATGGCGTCAAACTTGGACCTATCCACACCAGCGGCATGCAATTTATACAACAGAGGATTACTTAATAATAATTCAATAATTTTAGACAGTATCATTTGGACATAGCGCCTCCGGCGCTATCGTTAAAAAATAAGGACGTTGAAAAATAATAACGTTAAAGATCGTTGAAGACCGTTAACCCCGCGCAAAAGCAGGGAGGGCAATCATTGTTTCCGGCAAACAGCCAGGAGTGACGAACCGATCGGGAACCTCGACCGCAAAACCCAAAATGATTCGCCGGCGAATATCCGGGCAAAAAGCCAGTTTATGCCGAATCCCGGAATCTTAAAATTCCAATCAGCGTTATAACTTTTTATTGTCTTGTTTACCCCCTTTGAAATAAGCCTGATAACCATAATCAGGGGGAATAAAAAAGTACAGAAATAGGTCAGTCGCTCGATTCTCCAGCCTTCTATTTCCAGTAAAGATTTCAAGTGGGCTCGGGTGTATCTTCGCCTATGATGGTTGGCACGGTCGTGGCTGGACCAAAGCCAGGGAAGGGCGGGAACAGTCAGAAGAAGTTTACCATCATCTTTAAGAATCCGGTGATATTCCCGCAGATGCTGGTACTCGTGATCAATATGTTCCAATACGTCCAGGGAGATGATCAGGGAGATTTTATTATCGCCAAAAGGCAGCATTTCTTCTTCAACCAGACAAACCCGGCGGCAGCCGCGGTGTCGGCAATAGCGAACAGCACTGGATGAGATATCGACACCGGTCGCGGCTCCCAGATTTTCCAGCTGTTTTAAAGTAGCTCCAGCTCCACAACCGATATCTACTATCCGAGGACGATTGATATCACCAATGATTTGCTTCACAAAGTTGAGAATAATCTTCCTCCGCCCAACGAACCACCAGTGAGTTTCAACGGTGTTATCAAATATCGAATATAATCGGCTTTCCATCTTCATCGGGTTTTCCTACACCTCAACAAAAAATCCGGTAGCGGGATATGATGGTGAGCGGGAAAATGTTCCACTTCGAACCCCAGGTTTTCGAGATAGCTCTTCCACTCTTCGAGACGGCGGAAATTCTGTCTCCTCCCGCAGTTGAGCGTGCGGTCGATCAGGAAATGGGCGATATACTTCCATTTCGGGTCCGGCGTAACATCCTCCAGCAGGAGCAAACCTCCCTCCGGCAGAATCCGGCAGCAGTGTTCGAGCAGCTTCTCCTGCTGGGAATAGGTGAGATGATGGAGCATATCGCTGATCACTATCACGTCGAATTTTTCCCGCCGTAAATCCAGGGCGTCCTGAAGGCGAAAATGGATGTTGCTTCTGCCTCTAATCGAATTCCGGGCGGCTTCGAGACGGCGGACCTGTTTGTCTATTCCGGTAACCTCGCGGGAAGCGCTGCTAATGGCGAGATAGTTAGCAAGCAGGCCCCGGCCGCAACCGATATCCACTACCCGGGCTGCTTCGGGAACATAACCGGCGATCTGGAGGAAGGGACAGAGGCGCCAGCGTAGTTTTACATGCCAGCGCTCCCAGAACTTGAACCCATCATATAGACTAAATACTTCTTCTGGTATAGGAGGCAACATTATATTATATTTCTGCAAGATTCAGATAAAACTTTAAGTAATATCAAAGTTCCGGGCAATATTCCATAAATTTTATCTTTCTCCCATCAAATTTAAACTCTTTCAGCATTCTAAAACCGGACGGGGGAGGATCATCTTCCAATAAAAAATGTAACCCCGGAGAAATCTTAGGCAGCGCGTAGTCATCTATCACCAGATATCTTATCCCCCTCTTATTCATATACGTGATTAAACCCGGATAATCTCCCCAGTAAAAAACATTCCATTGGCACCCCGCGTAATAACTTATTCCCAGGCGAGCCATCATTACCTTCTCCTTCTGGATACCGGGAATTGAACTTTTTATCCAATCCCCCATGATTTTATATTCATAGGGAATCCCAATTTTTGCCCATTTGCGATAAATAATCCTGCTTGAACCTACCAGCATGAATACCATGGCAATTGTGAGTACTCCATAGAAGGCATATCGGCGAAAGGTTGCAGCCTGATCAACAACGCGTACGTGCCAATCAGCTGCAACTTTAGAGATAGCAATCAATACCAACGGAACGAAAGGGTAGATATAACGATGCTCAACGGAGACCATGATAAAAACAAGGGAGGGTAAAAATAACATAGCAAGAAAGACACGCGAAATGATATTTTTACCTCGGGATTTACCTTTTACTAAAGAATACGCCAGCAAAATTACCACTCCCACTAATCCCGTCATTAGTAACCAAGTCGAAATTCCTAGAAGACGGGCTGACTTCTCAACCTCCTGGAAGCCGTCGATAAGATTATACCGCACCAGTTCTATTAATGCCATAGGTTGGCTACAGGCAAGTTTGAAAAAACCAATCGACTCATGATGAAATTGGGTCTTCGAAGGATAATAAAGGTTCTCCATGTGGTGGAAAACTACCTCTGATGGGGGCATACCCCGCGCCTGCCCCAATAGCAAGGAAATGTCATTCGCGAAGGTAGTGCCGGTGAGTTGCCATTTCCCGGTTACCCCATGGATATATTTCCAGAAGGGGAAACAGATTACACAAAATCCAAGAAGAAGGCCGAATATATTTATCAAGAATCGTTTCCAGGCCCGAAATCGCTGAAGAAGCTGTGCAAAAAATAGGAATAGAATCAGAGCTAAAAGAAACATTATCCCTAAAGGATGGGTCAGAAAAGCAAAACCAATCACCATTCCCGCCAGGATTATCCCAGCAACCTTCTGTTTTCGGAATGCCACCCAGAATATCGCTATCCCTGATATAAGCAGGAAAGTATAGAGAGACTCTGAAAACGCCTCATCCGAACCGTAAACCAAGATAGGGAAAACTGCCACACAAATCCCGCTATACATTCCCGCTTTGAGCCCAAAGAGATGTTTCCCTAATAAATAGACTGGGATGACTAATGCGGCTCCAGCCAAAACCGAGACCAGGTGCGCGGCCATTACGGCATCACCCACAATTTTCAAAACAAGCCCGATCAGAATCGGGTAAAGTGGATGATGAATCGTATGCGGAACTCCAAATTCGGTAAAACCGTTCCCACTGAAAAGATTCTTGGCTAGAAGAAGATACGTCACCGAGTCGGTCCCTCCTCCCGTATCTATGAATCCAAAGACCGCCAGAGAAACGAGACGAATTATCAAGGCCAGAAGAAACAGATAAATAATAATAATTCCCTGTCTTGACATATCTCTTCTCTTTCTGCATATGCCTTAGAAAAAAATCTAGAGATCTTTTCTAAAACAATGTGTTATGTTTATTCGATAAAATACAGCTAGGAAAATAATCCAGCTATCAATGCTAAATTTGGTGGCTAATTATGCTGATAATCTGATATTATACGGCTTCAAGAAAATAAAAAATCCCTTGGTGAATTGCTGGCGGATGAGGATTTTACTCCTGGTAATCTCGCCGCCCAGTATGAAACCTTAACTTACTCCAAAATATCCATTATTGCATGGGTAATAGAATATATGTTGCCCTTATCATCCATATCCAGGTCATGATGAAACTGCATTGTATGTTCCCAGATAATTTTAGAATCCCAGCTTAATTTCATCAAGTTCAAATCATGGACAATGACATATAGGTTTCCCTGTTTATCTATTTCAGCATAATGCCAATCTTTAATATCACTATTCCAAGAATGAAGAATCTTCCCTTCCATATCAATAAGGTAAGCGACGCCATCCTCATCAAAATTAAATAAGCTTATCCCTTTCCATGTTCTCTCTTTTTCATAGACAGTCACCCCTTTATTAATTGTTAATATTGTTAAAAGTATTGACTTCTACCTTTAAAATCAATGTTTTTTATGCCGAAAAATTAAATTCCCCTGTAAATTAATTTTCTGTAAATTAATTTTTCCCTTGCTTTACATATCATCAAACAGATAGGATGCCCCATTACTTAATAAATGTGACTCTCTATTAATTTCAATTCGGGTAAATATTATTTTTACCTGACCAACAGTTAAAAGGAGAAATTCCCCCTTACTTATTTTAAATGTGAAATATGAGTTTTTATTAATTTTAATTCGGGTAAATATTATTTTTACCTGATCAACAGTTAAAAGGAGAGAAGAAAAAATGAAAAAATATTTTTGGAGCATAACCGCAACAATCGCACTGGGTTGTTTTCTGTGTACAACCTCCACTATCCGGGCTGAGTTTGGAGACATCAAGAAAATACTTGGTAGTTATGATTGCGGGGAAGCGGGAGGACTTACCTTTAAAACAGGTGAACCGGAATATTTTTACGAAACATGGCGAAAAGAAGATACCATCTGGAAAAGACGAGCCAGTG
>Ga0208771_1000978_pt1 | contig 15912 bp, 5 predicted proteins | sample AntAceMetag02UKX_FD_184775 | JGI IMG/M metagenome (GOLD analysis project Ga0208771, IMG submission 184775) | Saline lake microbial communities from Ace Lake, Antarctica - Antarctic Ace Lake Metagenome 02UKX (SPAdes) (version 2) | ecosystem: Environmental > Aquatic > Non-marine Saline and Alkaline...
AAATGAAAGCAATATATTTAAATTATTTATATGATATTCAAAATTTATCCGTCGGATCATCAGTTCATGTTCAGGAATTTGTGAAGGAATTCAGGAAATTTCATGATATTGAAGTGTATTATCAAAATGCCAATTATGAAGGAAACCAAGATGAAAAGAAACAAACATCAACTACGAATCCATTATATAGAAAATTAAGGAAAGTGTTCGTTCAATTAAAGATTTTTATTAAAAATATTAAATATATAATTTCAGAATTAGAAATAATAAAAAAAGAATGTCCTGATTTAATTATAACCAGATATGATTTATTAAATTTTTCATCAATTCTATTGGCGAAGATAAAAAAAATTCCAATAATTCTGGAGGTCAATTCTCCTCATGCCTTCGAAAGTAAACATTATTACAAGCATTGTTATCACTGGCCAATATTACCAGAGCTTGTTGAGCGGTTTAATTTAAAAAATGCAAACGCGGTGACAGTTGTCTCTAGTGAATTGCGTGAATATTTCATTAAACAAGGTATCGAAAAATCAAAAATTCATGTTGTCTGTAATGGAGTTGATATTCAGAAGTTTTCTCCTAACAGTAGTGGTTCGGCAGTTCGAGAAAAATTGAAAGTAGAAAACCAAATTATTGTGGGATTTATAGGTTCTTTTCATTATTGGCATGGACTTGGCAGCTTTCTACCAGTGATTAAAGAAATTTTACAAAAACAGACAAATGTTATATTTTTATTAATCGGGGATGGGGTGTTAATGAACGATATTCAGGCATTTATCAAACAAAATTCATATAACGATAAAGTTTTAATTCCTGGCTATTTGCCGCATAATAAAATAGCGAGCTATCTCTCGGCGATGGATATTGTAGTGGCGCCTTATCCGCAAATTGATTTTTTCTATTTTTCGCCGTTAAAAGTATTTGAATACATGTCGGCCGGAAAGGCCGTTGTGGCAAGCCGCTTAGGGCAGATTAGTGATCTTATTCAACATAATGAGAATGGATTATTAGTAGAGCCGGAAAATTTAAACGAACTTGAAGAACAATTGACGCTGCTAATCCAAAATTCGAAATTACGACTACAATTTGGTAATAATGCACGCGTAACTATTGAAAAGAATTACACGTGGTATAAAAATGCTGAATATATTTCCAGTATATGTGAAAAATTAGTAGAACAAGACGATATCTAATATATAGCATTTATGGGAGAATAATCAATGAGTTATACGTTTTATTCATTTAAAGATAGAAGTCAGCAAGATTTGGAAATGTGGAGTGCGAGAACTTTAGAAGGAGAAACCAAAAGTTGTGATACAAGAACATTAAAAGAGATATTCGAAAAATACATTAAAAAGGATTCCAAAATTCTTGAAGCTGGCAGTGGTTTAGGAGGTTGGGTAAACTATTTTAATAAGAGAAAATATAATATTATTGGTATTGAATATGATGAAAGAATAATTGAGCAAGCAAAATCGTTTGATGAAAATATACCAATTGTATTTGGTGATGTAAATAAACTAAACTACAAAGATAATGAGTTTGATAATTACATTTCACTTGGTGTTATCGAACATTTTCAAGATGGGCCTCAGGATGCATTAATGGAAGCAATACGTGTATTAAAACCTGGAGGCTTGGCTTTTATAACGGTGCCATTGCTGACTGTATTTCGAAGAATATTTTCACATCCGTTGCGTGAATTATATTTTTTAATACGCCGAATGCAAAGGAAGACAGATTATTTTTGGGAGTATCGCTATACAAAAAATGAGTTGATTGCTTTTCTTAAAGAAACGGGTCTTAAACCGATATATGTTGGAATCGATGATTATATCGAAAGTGATGATAAACACCATATTGGCCTTTATGCGGATTTTTTCTTTCTTCGGAAGAAAGGTGGGGAAGTCTGGGAGTTAAATGTCGTTGGTAAAATAATATTAAAAATTGGAAGAATTTTTTCTCCCTGGTTGTTCTGTTCCGGGATTCATATTGTCGCTCGTAATGAAAAGTAAAAAAAGAGGTACAACTTGAAAGAAAATAAAAATGTAGATAAAAAAGTAAATGTACTTCAGCTTGTTGAAGGATTTAGTCTGGGCGGAGCTGAAAAAAAATTATTAGAATTGGTTCAGCATTTTGATAAAGATAAATTTAACACTACAGTATGTAGTTTGAATTTAGGAAGTGAAATCCAAAATGAATTTGAGAAACTTCGAAGTACTGGTATTGATGTCGAAATAATTCCCAGAAAGTGGAGATTGGATTTCGGATTATTATTTTGGCTCGCTCGTTTCATGAAAGAGAAAAAAATTGATGTCGTAATGACAACCCTTTTTTATGCAGATGTAATTGGCGCTATTGCCGCTCGTATGGCTGGTATTTCTGCGGTTTTTTCATGGGAAACCATATCCGCGCCTGAATGGCTGATAAAACGTCGATTATGGCCATATCAGTTTGCTATGCGATATTGTAAGCGTGTAGTTGCTGTCTCCAAGGCAACGGCAGATTTTTTAATAAATGACCGAGGCGTTCAAGCCGAAAAGGTTACAATAATACCTTATGGAGTTGATCTTGATATTTTTAACACACTTCAATCCGAAAATTTGAAAACCGAATTAGGTTTGGAGAATGGAACGACAATAGTAGGAATGGTGGGGCGTTTGCATCCTCAAAAAGGTCATATTTACCTGATTCAAGCGGTTGAAGAAATTATTAAAACGAAGCAAGATGTGAAATTTGTTTTAGCAGGTGATGGCCCTCAACGATCTTTATTAGAGTCAGAAGTTAAATCGAGAAAACTGAACAACTATATAGAATTTTTAGGATTTCGTCATGATATTCCGGTCTTATTGAAATCATTTGATATATTCGTATTGCCATCACTTTATGAGGGTTTACCGAATGTAGTTCTTGAAGCCATGGCCTCAGGCAAACCTGTTGTTGCCACCCCGGTAGATGGCACCAAGGAAGCGGTTGTAGATGGTGAAACAGGAATTTTGGTACCACAAGAGGATCCTCAACAGCTTTCACAGGCACTTTTAAAGTTAATTAATGATCGTGAACTAGCACTCATAATGGGGCAAGCTGGGAGAAAAAGAGTAGAAAATTATTTTTCATTAGATATGCAAGTTCAAAAATTCCAAGATTTATATCTCGAGCATCTAAAGTAATTTTACCTGAATGGAACAATGATATCAGAAAGATGTTCAGGTAGATAGTAATTGCTCTATCCATAATTCATTAATTCATTTTTTTAAAAATATAAAAAGTTACTGTTAATAAGTATATTATTGGAAGTAAAAAATAATCACAATATTTTTGAATTGAGTATATACAATTACACGTTTGAATTATCAGAATCGGATTGTTTAGAATGAATGAAATACTGATGGAGAGTGTAAAATATACTTCGATTTCAATGTACTTTACCCAGAGGAGTATTGCTGATGTCAAGCTCGAATAAAATATTATATTTAATAGTCTTGCTGATCATCATATGTTTTTCTAATGTTGGTATCAGTCAAGATTTTAATCATCCCTATCCAAGAATTGCGGAATTTACATGGGGAGGCGGAAGGCCTGAATGGTACGCAAAATCTGATTTACTGGTTATAGGACATGGCCTTGCAGAGAAAAATGCACATGAGATTAAACAGTTAAATCCGAATGTAATTCTTCAGGGTACGAGCGATTGGAATAAAGGGAATCCACTTGGCTCAGCGCCATCAGCCTGGATGGCCAGAAATTCAGTTGGTGAATTTTTTAAAGTGTGGGGGAGCAGAACACTATTGGATTTTACAGCCTATTGTCCTTTAGTCGATGGTTACAAAGTAAATACTAAAATTCCACAAGTCGTATCCAATACACTTAAAGCGAATCCTTTGCTCGATGGTTACGGTACTGATGGATTATGGGGAGAAATAACAAAAGGTACCTGGCTAACTAATGGGGATATTGATTTAGATAGAAATGGTATAAATGACTATCTCGAACATGGTAAAGATTGGATTGCAAAGGCCTGGTCTAATGGAATAGATAGCTTACTATCCGACTATCGGGATCTTATTGGATCAGATAAAATATTTATTGTCAATTCCGGAGGGTTTCATACATGGGGTTGGGAGTACTCAAATGGTATGATCTTGGAAAGGAGCTGGGCAGTTAAATATAACTATGAGTCATTTCTAAATATTTATTTCAAATTTATGGAAAGGGGAAGACAGCCACATACATTGTTGTTGGATGGACATTCTTCTTATACGAACATAAGTACGATTGATCCATTCATGAAAATGCGCTTTTTACTATGTACAACTCTTCTTGGAGATGGCTACTTTGATTATTCAGATACAGCGCATGAACACCATTATGTTCAGGATTTTGATGAGTATCATGTGCGATTAGGTTTTCCGAAGATCAATGCCCAGAGAATTGAAGGCGGAGTATGGGTTAGATTTTTCGATAATGGTGTTTCGATTGTAAATGCAAGTGGTAAAACAGTTACGGTGACAGATAGCGACTTACGGGATTTAAATGGTTATGATGGACCATATTATCGATTTTTAGGAGGGCAAAATCCTGATTTTAATAATGGTCAACGTTTTGAATCGATGGAATTTTGGGGAGCTACTAATTCGAGTATATCATCAGGACACAGAATGGGGGATGCAATTATACTCTTAACAACAAGTACGACTGTTATAGCTGAAATTGTTATAGATAATATTGCATCCGGTACTCTCGAAGGGAATCAAGCGGCTGATTTATCTGGTTCTTGGACTCCGGGAATTGAAGAAAATGCTGAAAAACCTGCTTCGTGGCATGTTGGTCCACATTGGATCGATGATAGATATTCTTCAAATCCATATCACTTATCTTTTTCCGGTAATGGATCTAACTCTGCACGATTTACGCCCAAAATTGGAGTGGCAGGTGTATATAAAGTATATGAGTGGCATGGAAATTGTGTTTCAGGACAAGCCAGTAATGTACCATACAAAATAGTTCATGGAAGTGGTGAAAAGACTGGTACAATTAACCAAAGTCAAAATTACAGCCAATGGAATCTGCTTGGTACATACTATTTTAGCAAAGGGACATCCGGTTATGTTGAAATAACAAACAAGGCAAATGGTTCCGTTATTGCCGATGCTTTCAAATTTGTTCATTTGGCAGATTCAGTTCTGCCAAATTCTCCAAGCGATCTAAAGAGTGAATCGCGAACCGAAAGTAGTATTCTTTTATCGTGGAATGCTCCAGCCGCAGCAAATGATAATGATATTGCGTCACTTTATAATATTCATCGAAATAATGCTTATATTGCATCAGTGAGTAATACGACCTATGAGGATAATGGTTTAACAGAAAATACTTCATATCGATATGATGTTTATTCTGTAGATGATGCAGGCAATATTAGTGAGTTACCGTCATCCGGGGAATTTTATACATCAGCGGATCTAACTCCTCCTACTATTGCCAATATAAATCCAATGAGTAATGATCTAATTGGGCTAATTTTTAGTGAGCCTGTGGATAATACATCTGCAAGAAATATAAATAATTACGCAATCAATAATGGTATCATAATCTCGCAGGTTATAATTGTCGATGATATTACGATTCGTCTTTCAACAAGCTATCATATTGTAGGTCAAGATTATCAGTTAACAATCAATAATATAACTGATCGAGCGTCAATACCAAATGCCATTGCAGTAAATACAACCATTTCGTATGTTGGTGTTTGTATGAATATATCGATCTCCATTTCTGCAGATAATGCATATGAACTATATGTAAATGGGAATTTTATTGGTTCTGATGATTCTTGGGAAAGTGCTGAAAATTATTCTGTCCAATCCGTTGAAGGGAAGAATGTTATCGCAATTAAAGGAATTGACGCGGGAGGTGAAGCAGGAATAGTTGCTGAAATTAACTATAATGGACGTTTATATAAAACAGACGATTCCTGGAGGGTGTCTCTTGTTTCAGTCTCCGGATGGGAAAGAACAAATTTTGAAGATATTAATTGGCTAAAAGCAACAGCTTATGGTGAGCATGGTGATGCTATGCCTTGGGCACCATTTTTTAATGTCGATGGTATCTCAACAGACAATAACGTTAATTGGATTTGGTCGTTTGATAATGTAAACCATGATACTGTTTTTTTCCGATTTTCGATTGATGAAGGTGGGGACCAAACGGCTCCAGATCCACCAGTAGGTCTCACTATACCTTCTCCATAAAATATCAGGTTATTAATTTTCTAATATTTGAATTGTACGATAATAATCATTTCATTCATTATATTCAATGTGTACGATTTTGATATAAGAAAAGACAGATTAGATGATGATTTAGTAAATTTTAAAAAAATAGGAAATCATTAGATCTCGGATAAACAGAAGGATAATAGTATAAATGTTAAAAAAAATATTGGTTGTCGTTTTGATATTATTTTCAGTTCTCCTATTATTAATCTCATCAGTTGTTTTGTTTAGTCGGTATAATAAATTAAGTCAACTCACAAAAGATTATATTGATGAAAAGAATCCTGTCTGGTCACCCAATGGAAAGCTGATTTGTTATGTTTCATCTGACAGTACAGGAAGTAATATTCGATTAATTGAATCAAATGGAGAAGGTTCAAATTCTTTAACATCTGATACATATTTAGATGATTTTCCTAGTTGGTCACCAGATGGTAGTAAAATTGCTCTTCAGTCAAACAGGAGTGGTAATTTCGATATATGGCTGTTATCGATCAAAGATAAGAAATTAACACAATTGACATTTGACTCAGGTTTGGATTTAACTCCGAGCTGGTCACCAACAGGTGATTATATTTCGTTTGTATCAACGCGAGGAGGTAAAAAAGATATTTGGATTTTGCCTCCAGATGGTGGTAAAGCAATTCAAATTACAGACGATTCGAATCAAGAGTCATTTCCTTCTTGGTCACCGGATGGAAACAAGATTGCATTTTCTTACTTAAAAGATGGTAACTGGGATAATTGGATTATATCTTCTTATGGCGGTGTAGCAACTCAACTCACAGATAATCTTGGTGTTGATGATGTACCTGTTTGGTCACCAGACAATAAAAAGATAGCCTATAGATCAATCAGGCATGGGAATAGTGATATATGGATTATAGATTTAAATAATGGCGATAAAAAAAAAGTAACAGATGATAAATATTTTGATTGGTATCCTACTTGGTCTCCTGATGGCAAAGCAATTGCTTTTCAGTCGAACCGAAGTGGGAACGAGGATATATGGTTAGTACAACCATTTTCAATATTTTATTTAATGTCATCAAAATTAAAGAAAATAATTAATTTTTCTAAATGGGTATTAAATAAAGGTATTGAAAAAATTTTAAATTAGAATTCGACTAATAATAAATTGAAAATATTGATGCTATTAATTCTGAATAATAATGATTTTATTTCCAATTCTATAATATTCAAATATTATTAAGTACAGGAAGGAGACTTCTATTCATGAATAGATTATTAGAACCGCATGGAGGAAAATTATTACCACTTTTATTACAAGGAAATGAATTAAAATCTGAAAAGGAAAAAGCACTTTTGATTCCAGTATTAAAAATGACGTCAAGAGAGACATCAGATCTCATTATGATGGCAATTGGAGCATTCAGCCCATTGGAAGGTTTTATGTGCAAACAAAATTATGATAATGTTGTTTCCAGTATGCATTTAGAGAACGGAATGGTTTGGCCCATACCGATTACTTTGTCGGTACAGGGGACCAAGTAAATTCCTTGAAAGAAGGGACTCAAAAAGGATTGTTCAAAAAAGCAAGAGTTAAAGGAATTGCTCAATAAAATAAATTAATCAGATGGAGTTAATTATTTTCATTTTAATCCTTAACAAGTATAAATCAAGACTGATAACACAGCATTCCTAAATAAATAGCATCTTTTCCCCTCAATTGTTGAAATATAAATCCCCAATTCATTTTGTGAAACTCCATAATTATAATTCAATGAATTTAATTTTAAAAAATAATTTTGATTTTACAAATCAATCATAAAACAACATTCGTTTTTTTTATATTATTGAATCATCATAAATGAAATAAACAAACATTAAAAAGTAAGTATACTGAATAAAGTTGTGACCTTGTTTTGACTTAATACATTTAGAAGTATGTTTATATATACTTGCAAAAGTTTGTAAATTGCATTAAGTTTCAATATATTTGTAAGTTATGAAGATTGATATTTGTTAATATCAGATTTGGCATGAAGTTTGCCAGTACTTATCTTTAAGAATACTAAAATAAAAATATTTTAAATATATTTAGATGGATATATTAGGAGGTAAGGTGCAATGAAACAATCTTTTGCAGCAAGAAGTAGGGGGATATTAATTGTATGTTTAATAATAACCGTAAACCTGTCGATTACGCAATATGCGAATTCTTCTCTTGCTAGTATTGACTACATAGTAGATAATTTTGATCGTGCAGATTTGGGTTCAAATTGGAGTGCTGATCCAGAGTTCCAGATAGCAAATGGTGAATTGTCAAATACTTCTACAGAAGCAAGTTGGGGATATGTGGCTGTTTATAATGCATTTATTAATCCAACACAAGTTTCTTACAATTGGGGAACAGGTGCCGATGCTGATGGAATTCAAGGGGGAGGCATGGCTTTGATGTTAGATTCAGCCTCACCGGATGCGAATGGTTATTTGGCTTGGGTACGTCCGAGTGATAATACAATTAATTTGTATGTGATTCAGAATGGTGAACCACTTCATCAAGTCGGTTCAGCAGTTACGATAAACGGGGGTATTTCAGTTCCACAACCTGGGTCATTATTTAAAGTGGAAATAAAAACAGATGGTTCAGGTCATCATTTTAGATATTACATTGAGGGTCAATATGCTGGAGAAATAGTTGATGCCAGTATGGAGCAGGGAAATGCAGCCGATTTATATGTTGGTGTCATGTTGAGAGGTAATTTAAATAATAATATTGATAAATTCTCAATGGATGATTCACCTGTAATTGATCTTAATTATATTTCAGACAATTTTAATCGAGCTGATTTAGGTTCGGATTGGAATGCAGATCCAGAGTTTCAGGTAGTTGATGGAGAGTTATCGAATACATCAGCAAATGCAAGTTGGGGTTATGTAGCAATTTATAATGTACAATCAAATGTTGTTGAATCTTCATTTAATTATGGGTCTCAGGCAGATGCATCAGGCATAGATAAATGCGGTTTTGCATTAATGATGGATTCAGCATCGCCGGATGCGAATGGTTATTTGGCTTGGGTACATCCGAGTGATAATACAATTAATTTGTATGTGATTCAGAATGGTGAACCACTTCATCAAGTCGGTTCAGCAGTTACAATAAACGGGAGTGTTTCAGTTCCACAGGCTGGGTCAGTATTTGAAGTGGAAATGACAACAGATGGTTCAGGTCATCATTTTAGATATTACATTGATGGTCAATATGCTGGAGAGATAGTAGATGCCAGTAAGGAGCAAGGCAATGGGAGTAATTTATATGCTGGCGTCATGATAATGGGAAATTTAAATAATAATATAGATAACTTTGCAATAGGATATTCAGAAGGTGGAACGACAGAAGATACAACGCCACCTTCTGCTGTAACCGATTTATCGGCTGGTTCTCCTACAGATGCTAGTGTTACATTAACCTGGACAGCTGTTGGAGATGATGGTATGGAAGGAAGGGCATCGAGTTATGATATTAGATACTCAACAAGCTCAATTGATAATGATACTGATTTTAATCAAGCCAATCAGGCTTCTGGTGAACCGACTCCTTCTGATCCTGGAACACAAGAAAGTTTTATTGTTAGTGGGTTAGGATCAAATACTACATATTATTTTGCAATTAAAGCCTCTGATGAGGCTTCTAATTTTTCCTCCTTATCTAATATAGCAAGCGTTGCTACTAGTGCAAGTTTTTTAGAATTTACAGTCGATGATTTTAACCGTACAGATTTGGGTTCAGATTGGAATGCCGCCCCTGAGTTTCTAATAGAGAGTAATGAATTAGCAAATAGTTCAACCGTTTCTGATTGGGGTTTTGTTGCGGTTTTCAATGTTCGTCAGGATCCAGTTGAAGCATCATTTAAATGGGGTGCTGGTGTAGATGCAGATGGGATCGATGGAGGTGGCTTTGCATTAATGATGGATGCAGCATCGCCGGATGCTAATGGCTATTTAGCATGGATTAGACCATCAAACAGGACAGTTAATTTATATGTAATTACAAATGGTGCACCTGACCATCCTGTAGGATCTGCAGTACCACTAAATGCAGAAGTTCCGACACCTGAGGCAGGCTCTGTGTTTAAAGTTGAGATGTCCACAGAGGCAGATGGTCATCATTTCAATTATTATGTTAACGGGCTATTAGCAGGGACAATTATTGATACAGGAAAAGAGCAGGGAAATACTTCATCGAAATATGCTGGAGTAATGTTAAAGGGTAATCTTAATAACAATATAGATGATTTTACAATTGGAACCTTAGCAGAAGCAGATGAAACACCCCCAGCCGCTATAACCGATTTTATTGCTGGGTCTCCTACATTAAATAGTATAACATTGACCTGGACCGCTGTTGGAGATGATGGTATGGAAGGAAGGGCATCAAGTTATGATGTTAGATACTCAACAAGCTCAATTGATAATGATACTGATTTTAATCAAGCCAGTCAGGCTTCTGGTGAACCGACTCCTTCTGATCCTGGAACACAAGAAAGTTTTATTGTTGAAGGATTACAATCTAATACAACATATTATTTTGCTATTAAAACGTCTGATAATAGGTCGAATGTTTCATCTTTGTCAAACATTCCCAATGCTAAAACCAATGAAGGAGTTGATGAAAACCCACCAGCAGCAATAACGGATTTAATTGCTGGATGGCCTACTTCTAATAGTATAACATTAACATGGACAGCAGTTGGAGACGATGGGATGGAAGGAAGAGCGACAAGTTATGATGTTAGATATTCCATTAATTCAATTAATAACGATACTGATTTTAATCAAGCTAATCAAGCATCTGGTGAACCCATTCCATCTGATCCAGGAACACAAGAAAGCTTTGTGATTACTGGATTACAACCTAATACAGTATATTATTTTGCAATTAAAGTTTCTGATAACATGTCAAATATTTCCTCTTTATCTAATACGGTTAGTGGGGAGACAAGTACGAGTATTGTAGAATATACAATTGACGCTTTTAATCGAACAGAAATAGGACCGAATTGGAATGTAGACCCTGAATTTCAGATTGTGGATAGTGAATTATCCAATACTACCACAGATGTCGGATGGGGATATATGGCTGTTTTTAATGTTGAATCAAATCCTGTTGAGGCATCTTTTAGATGGGGACGACAAGTGAATGCTGCTGGAATTGAGGAAGGAGGATTTGCTATCCTGTTGGATGCGCCATCTCCTAATGCGAATGGATATTTAGCATGGATACGACCAAAACAGAATCCTATTACTATTAATTTATGGGAAATTGTAAACGGAGCTCCTGTTTCGCCTGCTGTAGGATCTGCTCCTATTAATGCAGGTGTTCCGACACCTGGGCCAGGCTCTGTGTTTAAAGTTGAGATAAGCACTGAAAATGATGGACATTATTTTAGCTTTTATGTGGATAATCAATTAGCAGGAGTTATTGTAGATGCTAATAAAGAGCAAGGAAATACTTCATCTCGATATGCTGGAGTAATGTTAAGAGGCAATCTTTCTAACAATATTGATGATTTTACTGTTGGGACTTTAGGAGAAACAGATGAAACACCACCTGCTGCCATAAGCGATCTGGCGACTGGGTCACCTACGTCGAATAGCATAATATTGAACTGGACAGCGGTTGGCGATGATAGTATGGATGGAAAAGCGTCAAGCTATGATGTGAGATATTCAACCAGTTCAATTGATAATGATTCTGATTTTAATCAAGCAAGCCAGGCTTCTGGAGAACCAACGCCATCTGATCCTGGGACACAAGAAATTTTTGTTGTTTCAGGGTTGTTACCAAACACAACATATTATTTTGCTATAAAAACATCAGATGAAGCATCGAATTATTCACCGTTATCTAATATTGTCAATGCAACTACGCTTGAAGAAAGTGTTATTGCCTATATAACAGATAATTTTGATAGGACAGAAATAGGTTCTGATTGGAATGTGGATCCCGAGATTCAAATTGTAGATGGTGAATTAACAAACACTACATCAAGTTCTGATTGGGGCTTTATAGCAATTTTTAATGTACATGCTGAGCCGGTAGAAGCATCGTTTAAATGGGGTGACGGAGTCGATGCGACGGGTATTGAAGGAGGCGGATTTGCTCTTATGATGGATGCTGCATCGCCGAATGCTAACGGATATTTAGCATGGATTAGACCAACAAACAATACGGTTAATTTATTTGAAATAATCAATGGAGCACCATCTCAAAGCATAGGCTCAGCCGTTTCGATAAATGAGGGAGTCTCAATCCCAGTAGCAGGATCAATTTTTAAGGTTCAAGTATCCATTGAGGGTAATGGACATCATTTTAATTATTATGTCGACGGGCAATTAGCTGGGACGATAATTGATACAAACAAAAAACAGGGCAATAGTTCAGAAAAATATGCTGGTGTTATGCTACAGGGAAATCTTTCTAATAATATTGATGATTTTATGATTGGTTATTCTACTGTTGTTGATAACACGCCACCATCAAATGTAACAGACTTATCAATAGTATCGACTTCAATAAATAGTGCCACTTTAAACTGGACTGCGGTAGGTGATGATGGAATGGATGGAATTGCAACTAGTTATGATGTTAGATATTCGACTAGTTCGATAAATAATGAAAGTGATTTTAACCAAGCTAATCAAGCTACAAGTGAACCAAATCCATCGGGACCTGGAACACAAGAAACTTTTATTGTTAGTGGGTTGGAAACAAACACAACATACTATTTTGCACTTAAAGTAGTTGATGACGCATCTAATTATTCTATGACAACGAACAATCCTAGTGCAACTACAAAATTAGCAAATGTTTTAGTTGATAATTTTAATCGAACAAATTTAGAATCTGATTGGACTGCTGATCCTGATTTTCAAATTATAAACAATGAGTTGTCGAATACTGCAACAGTTGAACAATGGGGATATATTGCAGTGTTTAATGCTCGTACTAATCCAATAGAAGTGTCGTTTAAGTGGGGTATCCAGGCAACTGCTGCTGGGATTGAAGGAGGTGGAATGGCTCTTATGTTAGATGCTGCATCACCCAATACTAATGGGTATCTTTTATGGTTGAGACCTTCTAATAGAACTATAAATCTTTATACAATAGTTAATGGTAACCCTGGACATGAAATTGGTAGTGCTGTAGATATAAATAGTGGAGTTCCAACCCCTCAGGCGGGTTTTATTTTCAAAGCGCAAATTAGTACAGATGCTAACGGTCATCATTTCGATTGTTATGTTAATGAGCAATATGCAGGAAGGATTACAGACGTAAGTAAAGAACAAGGAAATGATAATGAGCTATATGCTGGTGTAATGTTAAGTGGTAATCTTAGTAATAATATAGATGATTTTTCTATAGTAAATATTGGAGGAGATCCCGCTTACTTAGAATATGTCTCTGGTGATAATCAAATAGGTACAATTGGTCAAACATTGCCTGGCTTATTAGTCGTTCGTGTAACTGACGATAATAGTATTCCGGTAGGAAATGTCGAAGTTCAGTATAGGGTCGTTCAGGGTGATGCTACATTAGATCTACTACCGCCCGACAACTGTGTTAGAATTGAGGCTGAATCGGGGATTCTTACCTCAACAATGGTTATAGCCAGCGATGACAACGCCTCCGGAAGCAAATTCATACATGCTCCAACAGGAGATCCCAATCCCACCGGTGATCCAGAAAATGGAAAAGCGGAATATTCTTTTAATCTTAAAGTTAGTGGCAATTATTCAATTTGGGGGCGAGTATATACACCATCTGGAAATGCAGACACTTTCTTTTTTGTTGTAGATGGAAGTGAAGATAAACAATTATGGGACTTGGGTTCTCCTTACAATACTTGGAGATGGATAAGATTTAGCGATAGAGGTTCAGGGGATTTTAGCCAATATCTCAATGCTGGAGAACACACGCTTACAATAATTAAGAGGGAACTAAGTGCTCGATTGGATAAAATTATTTTTTCAAGTGACCCTGGTTTTGTGCCTTCGGGATTGGAAAAAGTTGAATCTTATATAACGGATGAATTTGGAGAAGCAAAAGCAATTGTTACACTTGGAACAACAGTCGGACCTATCGTGGTAAAAGCGGAAGTATCCGGTTTGCAGGGTTCGCCTGTTACATTTAATCTGGCGGCGCGTGCAGGAGACGCTGTCAAAATGGAGTACGTATCGGGAAACAGTCAGTCAGGTGCAGGCGGTCAACCATTGACTCAACCATTTGTTGTGCAATTGTTGGATGTGGGAAATAATCCAGTTTATGGATGGCAAGTTAATTTTCAGGATATTCAAGGGGGTGGCTCTCCATCCAATGAACAGCCAGTTTTAACAGATGAAAATGGAAAGGCATCGACTACATGGACTTTAGGGACTGAATATACAAATAATATAATTCATGCTGTTTCTAATGGATCTGATGAATTGCCGTTAGATGGGTCGCCTGTTGAATTCTCTGCAACAGCTACGAGTGGCATTGCTGATAGTATGATTGACGTTTCTGGAGACGGTCAGAGTGGTACAGTGGGAAGTACTTTATCAATGCCATTTAAAGTAAAAATTGTTGACGAGCTTGGGCAACCGCTACTAAATCATAAAGTAACTTTCCAGGTTAAAGCAGGAGGCAGTACTTTAGATGGTGATACTTTAACAAATAAAGAAGTGTTTACTGATGCAGAAGGGTTCGCTCAGGTTGCTGTTACTTTAGGTGATACTGCTGGAGTTCAAAACAACCAGGTTCAAGCAAAAGCAATGGCAGGTGGACAAAATCTAAAAGGCTCTCCTTTTATATTTAAGGCTTCCGCAAGCCCAGATGTTGCAAATAAAATTGTATATTTTAGTGGCAACGATCAAACAGGAGCGGTCAATAGACCATTAGGTTCACCTTTCGTTGCTAAGGTAACAGATCAATATGGGAATGGTATTACAGCTCATCAAGTAACCTTTGAAGTAAAACAAGGCGGTGGTAGTTTGACGCCATCAGGTCCATGGTTTACAGAAGCTAATGGATTAGCACAGGTTACGTTAACTTTGGGTCCACAATCAGGTGTGACCAATGAGGTTTGGGCAACGGCTCAATATAATGGTGCTTCGCTAACTAATTCGCCGGTTATATTTCAAGCGACACCTGGTACAGTGGCGTCAATAGAATATGTTGGAGGAAATGGACAGACAGGCTCGGCGGGATACCTGGTTGCTGATTCTTTCAAAGTAAAAATCAAAGATAATTTTGGCAATCCAGTAGGTGGATATCCAGTATCCTTCACATCATTAGAAAGCGCAAATCCTGGAACATTCAACGGAAATACGGATTATCAAACAGTTGTAAGTACCGATAATGCAGGTGTTGCACGGGTTGCTTTTTATTGTGGTGCAATATGGGGAATTCCTTCTGGAGCGAAAGCAGTTATACAGGGTGTAACTGGTTCACCCGTTAATTTTAGTGTGAATGTAGCAGAATTAGCTGGTTTACAATATGTGTCAGGAAACGGGCAGACAGCACCAGTGGGTTCAACTTTGCCATTACCATTACAAGCGAAGGTTGTAGATGTATTAGGCAAATCCTTCCCGAGTTATAAAATTACATTTACAGTTCAACAAGGTGGCG
>Ga0208771_1000980_pt1 | contig 15904 bp, 17 predicted proteins | sample AntAceMetag02UKX_FD_184775 | JGI IMG/M metagenome (GOLD analysis project Ga0208771, IMG submission 184775) | Saline lake microbial communities from Ace Lake, Antarctica - Antarctic Ace Lake Metagenome 02UKX (SPAdes) (version 2) | ecosystem: Environmental > Aquatic > Non-marine Saline and...
TGGCTTTGGCACGTCGGCGACCGAAGCGTAGCTTCAGCTACGCGCAGGCAGGTGGGGTCCCTCTTTGCGGGATAAATTCTTGTACAGGCGCGACTTTTTTGCCTGCCCGCCATAGCCTAACGGCATCTCGCCCGCTAATCGCCTGAGCGATAGCGATGGCGAGCGGGCAGGCGTTGGCAGGCCACGTTTGACGTGGCAGGCGGGGCTCTACTTTTTTCCCTGTCCTGAGCAAAGTCGAATGGATAGAAAAAGGTAGAAGAATAAAAAGCGTCATCAAGACAAAATTAAAATGACTATACTTTTGCTATTAACAAAATAATATATTATTAAAATAACTTAAACTAAATTTAGAATTTGTATTTATTCATGCTTCAATAAATAATGCTTATTTTATTAGATAAAAAAACTATCAAGGTGGAAAACTATTTTATAGCTTGGGTAATGATAAAAGCATACTTATCCACCACGGGTTATATTGTAGAGCCGGGTCGGTTTTGACTTATTAAATTTTTAGATGTAAACTGTAAGAACGGTCAAAAGATTAATGAATAAAAATTATGAGTACATTTTATAAATGCGATAAGTGCGGAAAAGTAATTAAAGAAAATGAGAAAAATTTACATTTTTTATCTATGAATTCTACTTTTAGTGCAGAACTTCGAATTTTAAGCGATAGCATTTGTGTTTGTGAAAAATGTTCAGAGCCATTTATTAAATATCTTAAAAATTTTTTAAATATTAAAAAAACTAATAAATAATAAGAAAAGCTATGTTAAAAAGCGATTTAAAACAAATTAAGCAGATTGTTGACACAAGCGTCAAACAAGCCGTTGACACAAGCGTTAAACAAATTGTTGACACCAGCGTCAAACAAATTGTTGATAAAAGTCTAGATGAAAAACTAGACAAAAAGTTCAAGGAAAATAATAAGAAAATTTTTAAGAGAATTGAAAAGAAAATAGATGATTCTACAGAAGGTGCAGGTATTATTACCAACGGTTATTTTATTGAATTAGAAGGTAAAATGAATAAAAGATTTGATGGAATTGATTTAGAATTAAAAAAGAAAGCCAGTAAGAGCAAATTATTGGATTGGGCGGATAGTAGAATATTAAATTTAGAATCAGATAGGAATAAAGTAAAATATCTTCACCCCGTTAGATGTTAGTTATCTAACGGGGTAAATATTAAAGAATGGAAAAATTTACCATCAGCTCGGAAAATTAATGATACTTTAATTAAGGAAGGGATTAAATAGGTTAGAAAATACCTGCCCGCCATTGGCTCCCGCCTGCCATGACTGCCGTCAATGGCATGTCGGGCAGGTCGCCTTTAGGCGTTGGCAGGCGGGGTTGTTCGAAATTCGAAAATAGTAATAGAGAATCGAAATTCGAAAGTCGTTGAATTTCTAATATCGAATTTCAATTACGAATATCTATTTTCGAGGAACAATTTTCTAATCACAAGGGTCGCAATTTTTGCGGTTTTTTTGTTACCTGCGCTACCAGAGTCCCTGCCTTCGCGTGCCGTCGCCAAAGTGGCTTTTGGCACGTCGGCGAACCGAAGCGTAGCTTCAGCCTGCCTGCACGAAGCTGAAACTTCGTTTCGGCATAGGCAGGCTACGCGTCCATCCTCCCCCTGCACCATACGGTTCGGGGTGCGGAGGACGGGCAGGCAGGTCCTGAAAGGGACTCTGGTATTTGGTATTTGAACGTTGGAGTCCTCTGATGACAGACTCCAACGACGCGCGGGAGGAGACTTAAACGAATTGTTCTCCCTTTATATAAAACAACCCGACGGGTCAGTTTGAGGTAAGACAATTTTGTTTAAAAAATATAAACTGAAAGCACTTTCAAATTTTTGAAAGTGTTTTTAGTTTAGCTTTAAAATTAAAGGAGAACGGGCGTTGACTAAAAAAATGAAATTTAGTATTATTAATTTATGGAGTGCAAATCAACAGATTAAGATTAAAATATGGAGTTATAATTAATATAATATATTTATGTACAAGACAAAATATTTAAACAAAATTAACAGAATTGGAATAAATAGTATATTAGAAGAAATAGGTCTTCTTCGTTCTGCTTTTATTGGAATAGCAGGCAAGGATTTAGAAGGAGAATATAGTCCTAAATTTGTTGAACAAATTTTTAAAGATTGTAAAAAAAAAGATACATGTACTTTTGAGGGCAAAAAATCATTTCTCAAATCCTTAAAATAACGATGTATGAAACCCGTTAGATAAAATAAAAGCTTTGTCCAGATTGAATGATAAAACTATATGCAAAATAAAAACAGTAACAAATCACTTAAATTATCTAATGGGTTGAATAATAAAATAATTATTGTTTATGCTAATGTTTTTTTAAAAACAGCAAAACAATTATCCATTAAACATCAAGAGAAATTAGCCGATCTACTCGAAGTATTAACAAAAAATCCATTTCATTCTTATTTACATACAAAATCGTTAAAAGGAGAGCTTATGGGATTTTATTCTTTCAGAATTACTCGCGATTGGCGGGTAATTTTTCAGTTCATTGATTTAAATAAGATAAAGCTTATTAGAGTTGGTAATCGCAAAGATATTTATAAAAAGAATTATTAAGATGGACAATTTAGAAAAATATTTAAAAAGAATTATATATGTTTTAATAGTCGGAGCTTTTGTCTCTTGCCTTTTTACCCCGTACCAAATTTTTTTAAAAAAATTAATACGGGGCAAGTTTTTAAATTTACATAGTTTGAAAATTTTTAAAGTTAATTTTAAAGTTAATTACTGTAATATAATATATTAATTTATGAGTCCCGTTAGATAGTTTTAGAACTATACTAATAGGGCGAGGGAGGGTCTAATAAACCCCTACACCTAATTTAGGTTTAAGGGTATTTAATTAATAACCTCATATCTATTAAAATTAGGTGAGGGGTAAATAATATCTAATCCCGTTAGAGATTTATCTCTAATGGGACTAACGGGATGGCTAATTTAGAGAAATATTTAAAAAGAATTATATATGTTTTAATAGTCGGAGCTTTTGTCTCCTGTCTTTTTATATTTAAGTCTTGGATTTTTCCTTATATTACTTCCAAATCAATTCCTTTTAGAATTATAGTGGAATTAATGGTTTTAGCTTATATTATTTTGGCTTTAAAATTTCCAAAGTATAGACCCAAAAAATCTTGGATTTTATATTCTCTTTTAATTTTTACCGGCATAGCTATTATTACCTCAATTTTTGGAATCAATCCTAAGTTATCTTTTATTGGCGATTTGGAAAGAATGTGGGCTCTGAACACTTGGATACATTTGATTTTATTTTTTATTATAGTAACCAGTGTTTTAAAAACTAAAAAAGAATGGTTTAGTTTTTTAAATATTTCTTTAATATTTTGTTCTTATATTGCTATTTATGGTTATTTACAAAGATGGGGAGTAGAGGGTATTTTTCAAACCGGCATTACCAGAATTCAAAGTGTTTTAGGAAACTCAGCTTACGTGGCCGGGCTATTATTATTAAGCTCTATATTATCTTTTTATTTATTGATTAAAACTAGAGGATTTTGGTGGAAATTATTATTTGCTTTGCATATTTTTATTCAATTGCCGGCTATGTTTATGGCTGAAATTAGAGGAGCTCAAATAGCCTTTTTCTTTGTCTTATTAGTTATTTCTATAGCTCTTATATTTAGATTAAAAGATAAAAAAATTAAATTTGGAATAATATCCTTTTTAATATTGTTAGCTGTGATTTTTGGTTTGGCTTTTAGCAATAAAGAAGCTGATTGGGTAAAAAATAATAGTGTTTTACATAGATTAACAAGCATATCTCTAAGCAGCGGTACGGTCAGAACCAGATTAATTTCTTGGGAGGGCGGATTAAAAGCATTTCAAGAAAGGCCAATTATGGGCTATGGAATGGAAAATTATTATTATGCTTTTGATAAATATTTTCAGGCCGATTATTATAATATAGCTCCGACAGAGACCTGGTTTGATAGGGCTCATAATATGGTGATGGAGAATTTAGTCGCCCATGGAATATTTGGTTTATTGGCTTATTTTTCAATTTTTATAATTGCTTTAGTTTATTTATACAAAGTATATAAAAAAGATGAAGCTGACTTGTCCTCCGAAGCTTTCCTGACCTCCGACTTGTCTGCCGTAGTTTCAACGAAGGCAGAAGATTTATCGAAGGAGGTAGCGAAGGAGGTAGCGAAGGAGGAAGGCCTCGATCAAAGATCTCGAGTTGAGTCGAGAGACCGAAGCGGAAAAAAACAAAATTGGTTATTTTCTTTATTTTTTGGGTCTTTAATAATTGCTTATTTTATTCAGAACATATTTGTTTTTGACTCTTTGGCAGTAACTATGTTTTTCTTTTTTCTTTTAGCTTATATAAATTTTAAGGTTACAGATAATTTAGAAAAAGAGTTAGTTTATGAAAAGCAATTACCAAAGATGATTAATGGAATGATTATTAGTTTAGGAGTAATTTTAGGATTTTATTTAATTTTTGGAATGAATTTTACTCACGCCCGAATAGCTAAACAAAATTATATTGTGCAAAAATCGTTTTATCAAGATCAAGATTTTAATAAAACCTTAGATGAAGTTCAAAAACTTTATAAAATAAATAGTTATTTAAATAGAGATTCTTCAACAATGATTGTTGATACTTTAACCAAAGTGGCTTCTCAAGTTAAAACCCAAGAACAAGCCCAGCCGTTTTTTAGAATAATTGATTTATTGATTAATAAATTTAAGGAATATGAAAAAATCAATGACCAAGATGCTTATATGAAATTAAATTTAGCTCGTTTATATATGCTAAAAGCTAGTTTTTTAAATATAAATTCTGAAGATAGGAAAGTGGTTTTAGAAGATGCCAATGAAATTTTACAAAAAGCCATTGGATTGTCTCCAGAAAGATTACATAATTATTATTTTTTAGCCAAAGTGCAAATGACCCTAGGGCAAGCCGAGCAAGCAATTGAATCTCTAAAAAAGGCCTTAGATTATAATTCGGAGTATGCAGACACTTATTTATATTTAAGCCAGGCCTATCAAACAGCAGGCAATCAAGCAGAGGCAGATAGATATTTAAAAAAGGCCTATGAATTAAAGCCTAGTTTGAGGAAGGAATAAGTATTAAGAATTATGTATAATGTATTATGAATTATGTATAATGTATTATGAATTATGTATAATGTATGAAGTGTTATGGCCGAGGATGGTAAAAAACATTTTAATACATAATTTGCAATATTTAATATACTCTTAACGCAAGTACAAAGTTTTAATATTTATTGACATTGTATTACAGCTGTATTACAATAATAATATAAATATTAATTTAAAATGTATGCGTGAAATTTTAACATTGTCATTACCACCACACACAAAACAGCTTATTAAAAAGAAATCAAAGATGAGTGGGTTTGCCTCTATTAGTTCTTATATTCAGTATTTAATAAAACAAGAGGATGATTTGATATCAGAAAAAGAACTTTGGAAAAATGTACAAGAAGCCCGCAGGGAATATAAAGAAGGAAAATTAAAAAAACTGAATTCAATAAAAGATTTGATTTAATCTTATGATTGTTAAAAATGTTTATTTTAATAATTTTTTTGAGAAAAAGATTAAAAAGTTGCCTCTTAGAATCCAAATTTTAACAGATAAAAAAGTAGAATTATTTAAAAAAAACCCACTTCATCCATCATTAAGACTTCATGAATTGCATGGTAAGTTCAAGGGGATTTGGTCTATTTCTATCACGGGGAATTACAGAATAGTATTTGAGCGTCAAAAAAATGGAGACATTGTGTTTGTCTCCATAGGCAGGCACGATATTTATAAATATTTGTAGCTAAAAATTTAGTTCGTATGCAATTGTTTCTATAAATTATGTGCCATAAGGTTAATTTAAATACAAAATTTTAATATTTTTCATAAACTCATTAAAATCCCAGCCCAAGGCTGGTCAGCCTATGGCTGAAAATTTTTAGTGAGTTTTTTAATTTAAGTATAAAACTTTTATTTTTTTTATAAATTCATCAAAATTAAACTTTTTTAATGAGTTTTTTGTTTGAGCTTTTATGCCCTCAGCAAATTGAGTATTATTTAAGATGGTTTGAATTTTATATGCCAAATCATCAACATTAGCGGCCTCAAAAATGAGCCCATTTTGATTATTTTTTATGATTTCTAAGCAGGATTCAAGATTGCTGGTTATAATGCTTATTTCGGCTTCTAGGGCCTCTAAAAGAGTATAGGGAAGGCCTTCTTTGGTAGAAGTAAGTGTAAATATTTCAAAGGCCTTTAGATATTCAGAGGCCTGGTTAATTTTACCTAATAAAAAGAAATTATTTAATTTATGTTTTTGAATTAGTTTTTCTAAATTTTCTTTTTCTGGACCAGAACCGATAACTACAAATATTAAATTTCTATATTTTTGGTTTAATTTTTGAGCGGCTGTAATTAAATATTTTAAGCCCTTATTAGGATATAAATTAGATATTGTTCCAATTATTCTAGTGTTTTCATTTAAATCAATTGATTTATTAATAGTTTTATTACTTCCTACCTCTAAAATACTTAAATCAAAATCAGATGTTAGGTGTGGGTTTTGTTTTTTAATGAGCTGAAAAATGAAATTTTTAGCTTCTTGTTTTTCTAAAAATCTTGTATCAGTTTTAATTCCATTATAAATTAATTCTAATTTTTTTTCAGGAGCTATTTTATATTTTAAAGCTAAATCATAATCATTTTGTGAAACACAAATTATTTTATCTTTGAATTTGCTGGCAAATTTTTCTAAAAACAGGTAAAACTTTTTTTTAATTACAGACAGGTTTTCTTTAAAAACCCAGCCATGGACAGTATAAATTATTTTTTTTACACCTGCGAATTTTCCAGCCCAAGCTCCTATGAATCCAGCTTTAGAACTATGGAGATGAAGAATATCAAATTTATTTTTCAAACAAAAAAAGAAAATTTCCCACCAAACTAGCTTATCTTTAAAAATATTAATATTTCGCACAAGAAGATTTAGTTTTTTAAACTTAACTTTAGAGTTGGTTAAGTATTTTTCTAATTCTTCTTTTTTTCCTTCGCCAAGGGCAATAGTAATATCAAAGGAATCATCAAGATTATTGACTATATCACAAATATATTTTTGGGCCCCGCCAAAATGAGTTTGAGTTATTAAATGGCAGATTTTAATTTTATCTTTTTTAGTTTCCATGTCTTTATTTTATAGGAATAAGGATTAAGGAGCAAGGAGTAAGAAGTAAGCCTGCCTTCGTCCCGCTGAGCGGGACTACGGCGAGGCGAGGAGTAACCTGCCTACGTTCACCCACTTTTCTAAAAAAGCGGGGAACTACGGCAAGGCAGGGGGGGGGAGTAAGGATATGGGATATTGAGGTTGATTTTTGGGCAATTTCATTGTATTCTATGAATAATAGGCATTAGGCATTAGGCATTAGGCATTAGGAATTTCTTAATAATCATTGCCCAATAACTGATGACTGAATTTTATGCGCATTCTAATTACAGGCGGGGCGGTCTGCTTTCGTCCACCCACTTTTCTGAAAAAGTTAGGGGCTACGGCAAGACCCGAGTAAAGCTACTTTAAAAAAGTAAACCCCTCACCTAATTTAATTTATTTTTAGAGAAAAAAGGGGGTGGGGATAAAAAGTTGAATTAAAAAACAAAATAAAAAAATCCATGCTTATTAAATTAGGTGTAGGGGTAAAAAAGTAATTAAAATATAAAATATGAGAATATTAATTACCGGAGGGGCCGGTTTTATTGGCTCTAATTTAACTAAATACTTATTAAATCAAGGACATAAAGTTATTGTGGTTGACAATTTTTTTAGTGGTCAAAAAGAAAATATCAAGGAATTTTTAAATAATTCTAAATTTAAACTCATTGTTCATGACATTCGTCAACCTTTAAAGTTGTTTGGGATTGATAGGATTTATCATTTAGCCGCTTTGGCCTCGCCAGATCATTATTTGTTTGACCCAGTTGCTACTTTAGAAACCAATGTTTTAGGTACTAAAAATATTTTAGATTTAGCTTTAAGAAATAAGGCTAGAATTCTTTTTACTTCTACCTCTGAAATATATGGTGACCCAGAGATTCATCCTCAAAGAGAGGATTATTTGGGTAATGTTGATCCTCTTGGCCGGCGCTCTTGTTATGATGAAGGAAAAAGAGCCGCTGAAACTCTTTGCATGGACTATCATCGCGAATACAAAGTAGATATTAGAATTGTGAGATTATTTAATATTTATGGTCCAAAAATGTCTATGAATGATGGCAGGGTAATATCTAATTTTATAGTTCAGGGTTTAAATAAAGAAAAATTAACGATTTACGGCGATGGTTCGCATACTAGAAGTTTTATGTATGTTGATGATTTATTACCCGCTTTAACTAAAATTATAGACCAAGATGAAGATTTGGGTCCGATTAATTTAGGAAACCCAGAAGAAGTGACTATTTTAAAATTGGCTGAAAACATTAGCTCTTTAATGAATTTATCTGCTAACTTTAATTTTATTAAAGAAGATTTGCATGCTGGTCGTTTAGATGATCCAAAAATGAGGTGTCCAGATATTTGTCGAGCTCAATCTTTAATTCATTGGCAGCCTCAAATTTCTTTACAAAAGGGCTTAGAAAAAACAATTAATTATTTTCAAGATGAAGTTAAAAATAAAAACAAAGTTTTAGTTTTGGCTACTTCTTTTTATCCCTTAGAGGGTCCAGCCGAAAAAATGGCTCGCAAAATAATTAATAGATTAAATTTTTGGGATTTTGATGTTGTTACGGCCAAAATGGATAAAAAATTAAAAGATTTTGAAAACGTTAATGGGATTAATGTTTATAGGGTTGGAACTGGCTCTAAGTGGGATAAATATCTTTTGCCATTTTTAGCGCTATCCAAAGCCAGAAAATTAAATAAAGAAAATAATTATAAATTAGTTTGGTCTGTAATGGCTACTTATGCCTCCTTTGCTGGGTTATTATTTTCTATTTTAGTGAAAAAACTGCCATTTTTAATTACTATGGACAAAGATGAAAAATCAAAGCGAGTCCAAAATAAAGTTGAATGGCTTTTCCCTTTGTATAAATTATTATTTAAAAAATCACATACTGTCATTACTTTTGACCAGGAATTAAAAGATAAATTGGATATGCTTTATTATGATAGTAAAGTAATTAACATACCCTTTGATGAAGAATCCTCAAAATGGGATATTATAGCTAAAAAAGTAAAAGAAGCTTTGCAAAGATTAGAAATTTTAGGAACTAGATTGAAATAATTTCTAATTTCGAAGTTTGAATTTCGAATCAATTTTGAATAACTCAATTTCTAATTAATTAAAAATTCAAAATTAGAAATTCAATCGAAATTCAGAATTCAAAATTAATATATGAACATTTTAATATTCTCAACGAATTACTTCCCCCATGTTGGGGGAGCAGAAATGGCTATCCGGGAGATTTGTAAGCGTTTACCAGAGAATGAGTATTATTTGATTACAACTAAGTTTGAAAAAAATATTGCTAGTTATGAAAAAATAGAAAATATTCATGTTTATCGCGTGGGTTTTGGTTGTAAAATAGATAAATATCTTTTTTTTGTTTTAGCTCAATTTAAGGCAATTTCTTTAAACAAAAAATATAAGTTTGACATAGCCTGGGGGATGATGGCTTCTTATGCTGGATTAGCAGCTTGGATTTTTAAGAAATTTCATAAAAAAGTAAAATATTTATTGACATTGCAAAGTGGTGATAGTGATGAATTTATAACTCAAAGAACTTGGTGGTGGAATTTTATTTATCAGAAAATATACCAGGACGCTGATTATATTCAAGCCATTTCCAATTTTTTAATCCAAAGAGCCAAGAGATATGGATTTAAAGGTGAGAATATTGAATTAGTGCCAAATGGGGTAGATATTCAGAGTTTTGATAAAAAGTTGAGTAAGGAAGAAAAGGATAGCATAAAGAATAGATTGGAGATCGTACAGACGCAAGGCATTGCGTCTGTACGAATCATTTCCATTTCTCGTTTAGCGGAGAAAAATGGTTTAAAAGATTTAATTGATTCTTTAAAATATTTGCCAGAAAATTATAAATTAATTATTTGCGGTATTGGACCCTTAGAAAATAGTTTAAAGTTACGGGTAGAGACGCAAGAACTTGCGTCTAGAGTTATTTTTACAGGCTTTGTAGATTATCAAGATCTATATAAATATTTAAATATTTCAGATGTATTTTGTCGTCCGTCTTTATCAGAGGGTTTAGGAAATGTGTTTTTAGAAGCTATGGCGTCTAAAGTGCCGGTGATTGCCACAGCAGTTGGCGGAATTCTAGATTTTTTAAAGGATAAAGAAACTGGTTTATTTTGTAAAGTAAATAATCCTCAGAGTATTGCCGAAAAGGTTAAATTATTAGTCAGGGATAATGAATTAAGAAATAGAATTGTTCAAAATGGATATGAAATGGTAATGGAAAATTATAGTTGGGAAAGTGTTTCTGAAAAAATGGATAATATATTTGAAAAAGTTGTAAGTCATAAGTTTTAAGCTATAAGCCATTTATTCGTATCGTATTAGTATTATTAGTATCAATTCGCATATTAGTATTATTATAATTAGTATATGAACAAAGATATTGAATTGAGATTTAAAAATCAAGCAAAATCAAAAGTATTTAATAATATAATAAATATTTTTGAATTAGATAAAAAATCTGTTTTAGATATAGGTTGTTCTAATGGAGAATTTTTAACGCATTTTGGTAAGGATAGTTTAGGCATTACAATCATACAGGATGAAGTCAATTACGGTAAATCCAAGGGTCTTAATATACGGCATGGCAATATTGAGTATGATAATCTAAATATAGCTGAAAATAGTTTTGATGTAATTTTTGCTAATAATTTATTGGAACATTTATATTCTCCCCATAATTTTTTAAATAAAATAAAAAAGTATTTAAAAAAGGATGCTTTATTAATCTTAGGTGTTCCTTGTATTCCCACGATAAAGCTATTGTTAAATTTTAATAAATTTAAGGGCAGTTTAGCTGTATCACATATAAATTTTTTCAATAAATACACATTGATTAAAACAGTAGAAAAATCCGGGTGGAACATTATAGATATAAGGGGATTTTATTTTAAAAATAAAGTTATTGATCATTTTTTAGATATAATTTATCCTCATTTTTATGTGATAGCAAAAGTGAATTATAATTTTAAATACCATGAAAAAAGGATGAAAGAATTAATAGGCTATATTAACGATTAACTTATGAAAATACTAATTGCAACTGGAATTTATCCGCCAGATATTGGCGGTCCCGCTACTTATTTAATTCAATTCACAAAGTTTTTATTAAAGAATAATTGTGGAATAAGGGTTATTACATTTAGTGATGTGATGGAAGACAAAAAGTATGATTCTGATTTTAAAGTGATAAGAGTTTTAAGGAATCGTAATGTCTTTTTTAAATTAATAAAATATTTTATTCAGATTATAAAAAACTCAAAAGATGTAGATATTATTTATTTGCATGATGTGTCATTATGCGGATTGGCATTATTGTTTGCAAATTTGTTTATTAAGAAGAAATATATTGTTAGGGTTGGTGGCGACATAGCCTGGGAGCATGCTTATCAAAAGGGCTTAATAAAAGAGGAATATTTTGAATCTTATAATAGTAAACAAGTTTTATCTTTAAGCATATTAATTAAACGATTTTTATCAAAGCAGATTTATAAAAATGCACATAAAGTCATTGTTCCCAGTGAATTTTTAAAAGAGACTATTAAGGCATATAATATTACTGATAATAAAATTAAAGTAATTCATAACGCGATTGATTGTTCTTATGTTTCAAATATTAGTAATTATGAAAATGAAGAAATATTTAAATATGTTAAAAATGAGAAAAATAATGGAAATAAGATATTTATAAGCAACGGTAGATTAGTCAGTTTAAAAAGATTTGATTATTTAATTAATATATTTAGTAATGTAAATAATGCAAAATTATTAATTATTGGTAGCGGTCCTGAAGAAGAAAAATTAACGCAGTTGATAAAAAAGCTAAAATTGGAAAATAAAATCATATTGACTGGCAGAATAGATAGAAAAAAATTATTAAATCTATATTTTTTATCAGATGCCTTTATTTTATTAAGTGTTGTAGAAACATTTTCTTTTGCGACATTAGAAGCACTATTGTCTGGGGTTAGGGTTATTTTGTCAAAACAAGGCGCTCTGGAAGAAATTTTTGGAGAGTTTAATAATAAAGGAGTAGAATTTGTTAATTTGAACAATAAAGATCAAATCATAAATCTATTAAATAATATAGATAGCATGAGGCGAATTGATCAACAAGACATGGAAAGATTAAAAGAAAAATTTAATTATGAGAAGCATTTAAATAATGTGTATAATATTATTTTGAATATAGTAAAATGAATCCCGTTATGAAAATTTTAAGTATTGGTATTGATAAAAATATAGTGGATAAAAATTCAAGCGTTTCAAGACGCGCTATTGAATATGGAAATTTGGTGGATAAGTATCATGTTTTGGTTACTGGAGACAAAAATATAAAGATTGATTTATCTAGTACCGCAAAGGTTTTTTCTATAAAGCTTAGAAATAAGTTTAGGGGTTTTTTTGATCTAAAAAAGAGGGCCATAAAACTTATAAAACAGAATACTTATAATTTAATAACTGTTCAAGATGTGTATTTTTTGGGTTTATTAGCATTGAAATTAACAAGACAATTTAATCTGGGTTTAGAAATTCAAGTCCATGGCTTTGAAAAATTTAAGGGAATTAGAAAATTAATCGCCAAATATGTTTTAAAAAGAGCAGATTCAATTAGAACGGTCAGTCAAAGGTTAAAGAAACAATTAATTAATGATTTTAAAGTTCAAGAAGATAAAATTACGGTAGTGCCGATTCATGTAGGAGTAAGAATTAAGGAGCAAGGATTAAGAATTAAAGAGAAAAATGATAAATTTGTTTTTTTAACAATTGGAAGGTTAGTGCCTATTAAAAATATAGAGATGCAAATTAAGGCCATGGCAAATTTAAGCTCTAAATATCCAAATATTGAACTTTGGATTATAGGTGAGGGTCAAGAAAGGAAAGAGTTACAAGTTAAAAGTTGCAGGTTACAAGTTAGTGATAAAATTAAGTTTTTGGGTCAGAAAGATGATTTAGCTAAATTTTATAGTAGAGCTAATTCTTTTCTGCTAACCTCCGACTATGAGGGTTATGGAATGGTAATTATTGAAGCAGCTAGTTATGGATTGCCAATTATTATGACTGATGTTGGTTGTGCCGGTGAGTTTATTAAAGATAATCAAAATGGTCTCGTTATAAATGTTAAAAACCAAGAAGCATTAGAAGAAGCAATGGCTAAGTTAATCGAAGATGAGAGTTTAAGAATAAAATTAGGAAATAATGCTCGAGATTCAATTAAAAATTTATTAACCAAGGAAGAAACTTTAAGTTTATATAAAAAGTCATGGGAAAAAGCAATTAGTCAAACATAAAAAATATATAAATATTTGTGTATTATCTGGATTTATAGTATAATTGTTTCAGAATATTATTAAAAATAATAAAAAAATGAAATATAATGAATTAATAACAAAAATCAAAAATCCAATTTTTTCTTTACATGATTTAAAAATGCTTGATTTAAAGGTTTATCCTTATCAATTATCTAATTGGGTTGACAAAAAGTATTTAATAAGGTTAAAAAATGGTTTATATGTTATTTCTATTAGAAAAGAAAATTTAAAGAATGAATTTATAGCTCATAATCTGTATCAACCTAGCTATATAAGTTTAGAATGGGTTTTGGCAAAATATGGTTTAATTCCGGAAATGATATATAACTGTACTTCCATAACTAGTAAAACTACAAGAACTTTTAAAAATGCATTTGGTGCATTTATCTTTAGACACGTAAAAAAGGAGCTATTTTTTGGTTATAAAGAAGAAGTTTATAATAATCAAACTTATTTAATTGCTGAGCCAGAAAAAGCATTATTAGATTATTTATATTTAAATTCTTCAAAAATTAATAATCAAGATGACGTTGATGAATTGCGTTTTAACTATTCATCTTTAGATGAATTGAGTTATGAAAAGATTAAAAAGTATTCTGTAAAGTTTAGTAGTAAAAAGTTAAAAAAAATAATCAATTTAATTTTTTAAATCAAATTAAATGTTAAGCATCCAAGCAATAAAAGCAAAATATACTGATGAAATATTTCGTAAAAATCCTAAAGCTGTTTTAGTAGAATATTTACAGCATGAATTTTTGGATTCGATTTTTAAACAAGTAAATAGTGAATTATTGAGTTTTATTGGCGGAACAGCTATCAGGATTGTTTATAATAGCCTTCGTTTTTCAGAAGATTTAGATTTTGATAATTTGGGCCTGTCTTATAAAAAATTTATTAATCTCATTGAAAATGCTATACGAGATATGAAAAATAAAGGCTTTGAGATTGATTCTCGTTTTATTAAAAAAGGGGCTTATCATTGCTATGTAAAATTTTCTAATTTACTTTTCGAAAATAATATAAGTGGACACAAAAGTGAAAAAATATTGATCAGAATTGATACTGTTTATAAAAACATTTCTTTTCAACAAGAAATTTTTACATTAAATAGTTTTGGCATATATCGAAAAATTAAGGTTAATTCACCTGATATTGTTTTATCTCAAAAATTAGTAACAATATTACAGAGAAAAAGAGAGAAAGGGCGTGATTTTTATGATGTTTCTTATTTACTCGGGATTACTAAGCCAAATTATGATTTTATAGAGAGAATATTAAAAATCAGTAGTAAAGAGTTTAAGACAAAATTAATAAAAAAAATTAGTCAATTAAATATGATTCAATTATCTAATGATGTTTTGCCTTTTTTAATTAATCCAGATGATAAGGAAAGGGTTGTGAGTTTTAAAGAATATATTGAACAGGAACTATAATTTATACAAAGAATCATGGGAAAGAGCAGTGAAATCGAGCTCAGCTCGGAGATAAAACTTTGTTATATTTTACCTAAATTTGATTTAGAAACAGATACGCATTATTTTTATTTATATGATTTTATTAATGAGGTATCAAAAGAGTTAAATTTAAGTTTAATTATTGAAAAATCTAAATCTGATATTTCTTTTTTTAAAGATATTAAAAATATATATATTCAAAAATTTAGTTGGAAACCATTAAGATGTTTAGAAAATTTTATATTAATTCTTTGGAATAGAATCAGGGGCTATAATAATTTTTATGTGCATTATTCTTATATAGGTGCTTTTAATGCTGGTTTGATTTCTAGGTTGACAAAAGCCAGAGCATTTTATTGGAATTGTGGGATGATGTGGTTATTTGGTAAGAATAAGTTTTTAAAAGTGGTTCTAAATATGGTGAATTTTTTAGTTACCGGAGTAGATGCTCTAAAAGAAGGCTATTGTCATAATTACAATATTAGCCCTGATAAGATTAAAATAATGCCAAATTGGGTGGATTTAGATAGATTTCAAAATATAGACACCAAAGCGTTTTTAAATAAGTATAATTTAGATAATAATAAAAAATACATTCTTTTTGTTCATAGATTGGCAAAAAGAAAAGGTGCTCATTATATAGTCCCAGTAGCTAATGGTCTTAAGGATTTAGACGTTGAATTTTTAATAGCTGGTGACGGTCCGAATTGAGTCATCTATTTTCTTACCATAGACTAATCGGTTGAGTCATATAAAATATTACCAAAATTAATAATTAATTTTAGGTAATAATATGACTAAAATGAGTATTAAGGATTTAATCAAATCTG
>Ga0208771_1000983_pt1 | contig 15873 bp, 16 predicted proteins | sample AntAceMetag02UKX_FD_184775 | JGI IMG/M metagenome (GOLD analysis project Ga0208771, IMG submission 184775) | Saline lake microbial communities from Ace Lake, Antarctica - Antarctic Ace Lake Metagenome 02UKX (SPAdes) (version 2) | ecosystem: Environmental > Aquatic > Non-marine Saline and...
TGTCATACGAGTTATGATTTTGTTTAGGAGCTGGATTTATCCAGCCCGCATGTTCTTATATTTTTTTTCGGTGAGCTTGATGAATCAAGTTCCAACATATTACAAATTACTTATTACTCACCACTGTATCTAACGTTATCCGCTATTTTCTTTACTATATACTATATGCTATATACTGTCTATAGTTTATGAATAAAAATTCCACTGCGCAGTTTTGGTTCGAACCAGGTCGATTTGGGAGGCATTAATTTTTCTGCATCAGCTACTTTCATTAGTTCTTCTATGGAAGTAGGATACAGTGAAAAAGCTACTTTCATTCCAGCCTTTACTCTTTTCTCTAATTCCTCCAAACCTCTGATTCCTCCTATAAATTCTATTCTCTGGTCTGTTCGGGGGTCTTTGATTCCCAAAATAGGGGTAAGCAAATTATTTTGCAGTATCGAAACATCGAGACTATCCACTACATCATCTTCATCAAAAGTCCCCGGTCTAGCAGTTACTTTATACCAACAGTTATCCAAATACATGCCAAAGGTATGTCTTGCTTCCGCTCTATAAGAACCTTCCTCTCTATATTTTTCAATACTAAATTTTTCGGATATTTTCTGAATAAATTCTTCTTCGGAACTTCCTGCTAAATCAGTTACTACCCGATTGTAGTCCATAATATATAGTTCATCATGAGGGAAAAGAACAGATAAAAAGTAATTAAACTCTTCTTTCCCGGTATAATTTTTAAGCTGTTCTCTTCTCTTGAGCCCTACCTTAATCCCTGCTGCTGCCCGGTGGTGGCCATCGGCAATATAGAGATAATTAATTCCGGCAAAGGATTCTACTAATTGCTGAATTGTTGACTTGTCATTGATTACCCAGCAGGTATGAGTAATTCCATCCTCCGAGGTAAAATCATATACGGGGTTTTCTTCTTTAGTCCATCTATTTACAATTTGCTTTATCTCGTCTTTTGCTTTATAGGTAAAAAAAACCGGCCCGGTATTAGCGTTAGTAAAATCAATATGGTTCATGCGGTCCTTTTCTTTATCTTCCCGGGTATTTTCATGTTTTTTAATCTTTCCTTCAAGATAATCATCAATAGAAACACAGACCACCAATCCGATTTGAGCTCTTCCTTTCATTATTTGCCTATAGATGTAAATTTTCTCCTGCTCATCCTGCAAATACACTTTCTCCTTGATCAACTTATTAAGATTCTCGCTGGCTTTTGCATATACTCTCTGGTCATAATGGTCAACGGAAGAGTCTAAATCTATCTCTGCTTTGTTAACGTGAAGAAAAGAATAAGGATTGTCTTTCACTAATTGACGGGCTTCTTCGCTATTTAAAACATCATAAGGCGGTGATGCTACTTTGGTTACTAGCTCTGGTTGAGGCCTGAAAGCTTTAAATGGTTTGATTACTGGCATTTTTTTCTCCCTTTTTATTTAAAAATTTTCTTTAATAATGGAAATAATCTCGACCCCGATCCTCTTTTGAGCTTCCTTGGTAGATGCTCCAATATGGGGAGTTACTGAAACTTTTTCGTGTCTTATCAACTCTAAATTCTGGGGAGGTTCTTCGGGAAATACATCAATCCCCGCCCCGGCAACCTTTCCGGAATTTAAGGCCTCCAGTAGATCTACCTCATCGACCACGCTCCCCCGAGCACAATTAATAAGATATACTCCATCTTTCATTTTGGTAAATTCTGCTTTGTCAATCACGGGAGATTTATCTTTATTAGCCGGTACATGTAAGGAGATAAAATCAGAATCAGCCAGAAGTTTATCCAGGAAAACAAAAGAATATTCGGGACAATCTTTGGCTGGCCCTAAGATATCATTATAGATAATCTTCATCTCTAAGGCCTTAGCTTTTTTAGCTAATTGCCGACCAATTCTACCAAATCCTATAAGCCCTAAGGTTTTACCGGAAAGTTCTATCCCTTTATACTGTTTTTTATTCCACTTACTTTCTCTCATAGTAGCATTGGCAATTCCAATAAATCTAGCCAGAGAAAACATATGACCCAAAGCCAACTCTGCCACAGCTGAACTACTTGCCTTGGGAGTATTTCGAACTTTTATTCCTTTTGATTCGGCATAATCTACATCTATATTGTCCACTCCTACTCCACCTCGAATAATCAGTTTCAAATTTCCGGTTTGTAGGGCAGAATCGATAATCTCTTTTCTTACTTTAGTGGCAGAACGCACTACTATTAGATTAAAATTCTTCACCTGTTCTTTTAACTCTTCGGGCTCAAAGAACTGTTCTGTCACTTCGTTGCCCATATCCTTTAAGGTCTGAACAGCGCCTTTATCCATTCCATCAGTCACTAATATTTTAATCATTTTATTCACCTTTATAATCCTAAGATATCATCTATATTAGAAAGAAGCTCTTTAATATCGCTAAGGGTAAGTTCAGCCATATGGGCTATTCTAAAAGTTTTCTCTTTTAGTTTTCCATAACCATTAGAAATCATAAAACCTCTTTCACCTAAATCTTTATTTAAATCACCCACACTAATTTCTCTGTTATTCTTTACACAGGTCACCGTATTAGAGGCAAATTCTTCCTGAGCAAAGAGAGCAAATTTTTCTTTTGCCCAACCTCTAACATAATTAGCCATTTGGGTATGACGGGCAAAGCGATTATCCAGACCTTCTTTTAATATCTTATCCAATTGATAATCCAGGGTAAACATATGGGGCAAAGAAGGTGTAGAGGGATATTGGTAATCTTTCTTTTGAATGCAATTATATATCTGCAAAAGATCAAAGTAAGTTCCTCTGAATTCAACTTTTTTAGCTGCCCCCAGGGCTTTTTCCGATATAGAGCAAAGAGAAAGACCGGGAGGTAAACCCAAACACTTCTGGCTGGAGGTTATACAGATATCAATTCCCCACTTATCCACTTCTATCTTAGCTCCACCTAAAGAACTTACCGCATCTACGCAGAATATTACTTCAGGATATTTTTTCATCACCTCAGCAATCTCTCCTACCGGATTCATTATACCGGTTGAGGTTTCATTGTGGGTTACAGTGATAAGGTCATATTTACCGGTAGAGAGAACTTTATCTACCTGTTCGGGAAGATTAGGGGTACCCCATTCTACTTCAAACTTATCGGCAGGGACATTATTCTCTTCTGCCATAGTAAACCAACGATTGCCAAAATTACCGCAGGAAAATACTGCTGCTCTTTTTTGAGTACAGGAACGAACAGCTCCCTCCATCAGGCCACTACCGGAAGAAGTAGATAATAAAATCTCATTTTGCGTATACATCAGCTTTCTTAACTTATCACTGATACCTTTTTGCAAAATGGAAGCCTCATTGGTCCGATGACCAATCATGGGAGTAGCCATCTTTTGTAAAACATCTTCAGTAACATGGGTAGGACCGGGAATAAATAATTTTTTATACATTTTTTTCTCCTTATTTTAATTTATCTTTGATATAATGTTAAAATATAAAAAAATCCCTTGCTAGCATTGATTACTATCATTGCTAATACTAGCTGGGACTAATAATTTTTTTCGGTACTACACTCCACCCAATTCAACAAAACTCCCTTTTACCGAATCTCTTTTTTATTATACTATATTTTATTTGTATTAATAACTTACTTAATTTAACAAATAATAACTATTTCGTCAAGTAATTTTTTGCACAAAGTATATTTTAAAAATCCTTTTTATTTATTCTACTTAATTATCTATTTCTTTTTTCCAAATAATCTTTCTAAAATTAATTTATAACCATCAGCCCCATAGTTTAAACATCTTTTTACCCGGCTAATAGTTGCTGAACTTGCTCCTGTTTTATGTGCAATCTCTTCATAAGTAAAGCCATCATTTAGCATTCGAGCTACTTCCAACCTTTGGCTTAATTCCTTAATCTCGTTAATGGTAACTAAGTCTTCAAAGAAGCTGTAACATTCCTTTTCATTGTTCAGGAGTAATATAGCCTTAAATAATCGGTCAGTTAATTCATCCCTCCAACGAGGATAATTTTCCATTTTATCACCTCATTTTCTTCTTCTTTTTAATTCTTTAAATATTTCTTGAGGAGAAATATTGAAATTACCCAAAGCTACCAAGGTGTGAAAACAGAGATCAGCTACTTCATATATAATTGCACTTTTTTCTTTGTCTTTAAGGGCAATAATAACTTCTGCTGCCTCTTCCCCTATCTTCTTGGGTAATAAATCCTCAGAATTAGCTAGTAATTTACAAACATAGGAATCCTTTTGGTAATTCAATTTTCTATCTTGGATTACCTGATATAACTCATTAATAATCTCACTGTTTGTTTCTGATGTTTCGCTCCTGTCTTCTTTTTGAGAAAATTTTGTCCCCTCTGCCTGTTCTTTTTGTAAAAGGAAAGGAGATTTAAGTTTAATTTCTTTTATTTTACCATCTTTAATCTCTTTAAAAAAGCAGGAATAATTCCCGGTATGGCAGGCAACCCCTTTCTGCTCTACCAAAATTAACAAGGTATCATTGTCACAATCTAAGACAATCTTTTTTACCGACTGAATATTCCCCGAAGTATTACCTTTGAACCATAATTTCCTTCTGCTCCTACTGTAAAAACAAGTTCTTCCTTCTTCTAAAGTTTTTTCAAAAGATTCCTTATTCATATAAGCTAACATTAAAACCTGCTTGGTCATCTCATCCTGAATTATAACTGGTATTAACCCTTCTTTATTGAATTTTACTTGACTCAAAATTTCGCTTTTATTCATTATTCATCTCACCCTTCACCTTCTCCTTCGCCAGTCTTATTTTTACTCCTCTTTGTCCTAAAAATTCTTTAACTTTTGATATAGAATATTCTTTTTTATGAAATATGGAAGCAGCCAAAGCAGCATCCGCCTTCCCCTTAACTAACACCTCATACAAGTCTTCTGGTTCACCGGCACCACCAGAAGCAATAATGGGAATATTAACATTTTCTGAGACCATCTTAGTCAATTCAATATCATACCCTTCTTTAGTTCCATCTTTATCCTTGCTGGTAAGTAATATCTCTCCTGCTCCCAACTTTTCCACTTTTTTAGCCCAATCCACTACTTTTAAATTAGCCCTATTCCTCCCTCCATTAGTTACAACTTCCCAATCAGAATCCACCCTTACAACATCAATGGCCACTACAATGGTAGAACTACCGAATTTTAAACAAGCCTCCTGAATTAGGGGGGGATTCAAAACAGCTGCCGTATTGATAGACACTTTATCTGCTCCCGCTCTTAATACTTGAGATATATCTTCCAGGTTCTTTATTCCACCGCCTACCGTGAAAGGTATAGAAACTTTCTCCGCTGTCTTTTTTACTAATTCAATTATAATATTCCTCTTTTCCCAGGAAGCAGCAATATCCAGAAAAACCAGTTCATCTGCCCCTTCTTTTTCATAAAATGAAGCCAGTTCAACTGGGTCTCCCGCATCTACTAAATTAACGAACTTAATTCCCTTTACTACCCGGCCTTCTTTTGTGTCCAGGCAGGGTATAATTCTCTTGGTAAGCATTACCAATTCTCCTTTCATTTTTAACTAGCTAATTAGCTAATTAAAATACAGGTTGCGAGTTTAAAAAGTCTTTACAGTAAACTAAAAACTATAAACTATAACCCGTTTTATACTAACGACTATTCACTATTCACTAACGACTAATTTGATTGTTTCTTCTAATAAAATACTCCCTTTGTATAAAGCTTTTCCTATAATAATTCCTTCTATACCTAATGCTTCAAATTTCTTCAATTCTTTTATATCGTTTAAAGAGGCAATCCCCCCGGAGACAATGAGGGGGATATTGAGCTTCTTTACCATCTTTTCTATATTCAATATATTGGGTCCCATAAGGGTCCCATCTCTTTTAATATCAGTATAAATTATCCGCCTGACACCCAATTTCTCCATCTCACTCGCAAAATCCAGGGCATCAACAGGGGCAATATTCTGCCATCCTTCTATAGCTACATGCCCATCTCGAGCATCAATGCCAGCTATTATCTGTTCTGGAAAATCCTCAAACAGCCTCTTGGCCAGGGGCTTATCTTTCCAAAGAATAGTACCCAGAATTATTCGGTTTACCCCAAGGGCTACCAATCTTTTTACTTCCTTATAATGCCTAATCCCTCCTCCTACCTGAACAGGAACATTAACTTTCTTGACAATCTGTTCCAGTAAGGAAATATTAGTCAGTTTCCCATATCGGGCTCCATCCAGATCTATTACGTGGAGCATTTTCGCCCCTTTATCAGCCCATTTTACTGCCATCATTACCGGGTCATCAGAAAATATCTCCACATCTTCAAATCGACCTTCTGTAAGGCGAACACATCTGCCTTCTTTAATATCTATAGCAGGAATAATTAACATTTAACTCAATCTCCCCCCAAGTTTTTCAAAATTTCTAATCTATAATCCCTTTGGTGGAAGGAATATCATTTATTCGATTATCTTTTTTAGTTGCCTCATCTAAAGCACGACCAAAGGCTTTAAATATCGACTCGATAATATGGTGGGAATTTTTCCCATAAAGTAGATTTATATGTAGAGTCATCCCAGCATGATAGGATAAGGCTCTGAAAAATTCCTCCACTAAATTAACTTCAAAAGAACCTACTCTTTCCTGTTCAAATTGAACTTTGTAGATCAATTGTCCTCTTCCACTTAAGTCTATGGCTACCTGTACCAGAGATTCATCCATGGGCAAGATAGTAAATCCATATCTTCTAATCCCTTTCTTATCTTGTAAGCCATTCTTAATAACCTCCCCCAGACAAATTCCAATATCTTCTACGGTATGATGATAATCTACCTCAAGGTCCCCCTTAGCTTTTACTTCCAGGTCGAAAAAACCATGCCGGGTAAATAGGGTAAGCATATGGTTTAAAAAATAAATTTCTGTCTGTAAATTACTTATCCCTTTGCCATCTAAATCTATCTTCACTTCTATCTCGGTTTCCAAACTCTTTCTTTTGCATTCACCTTTTCTCTCTTTCAAGATTATTAACACCTGCCTTTCTATCAAGGTCTACTTTTTTAACTCTCCCTAACCAATCTAAGACGCAATTAACATCCTGGGCTAATAAATCCACCCCTTCACTCAGGTAAAACTCTATCGTTCTATTTTGTAAATTAAATCCTTCCGCTAAAACTATTGCCGATAAAAACTTTATTTCTTTTGCTTCTTTATTAAAATTTTTTACGGTAATCAGATCATCCCAGGTATCACCTATATAGACCCCTGTTTTAGTCTTTAAACTGGTAGATAACTTCTTTAATCCCTGTGGATGGGGTTTTTCCAAACCATCATCGGCAGTAATTACCTCTTCCTTAAAACCGATATTCTCCCAGTCTAACCTTTTAATGACTGACCTGGCCTCTCTTTTAGTCCTGCCAGTTAAAATGCCAATAGAATAATTTTGTAAAAAATTTTTCTTGTTTTTATCTATAATGATCCTTTCCTGCTTTATTAACCCATCCTTCTTAGTTAACGAAGGATGAAATCCGTAAATATTAAAACAATATTCTTCTCCCGCATAGATCTCTTTAAATATTTTAGCAATTAATTCCTTATCCCACTGATTAAATATCTTATCCTTTATGTTACAATTTTTCTCAGCTAAATCTACGACTTTACCTAAACCTCCTCCTGAAGGTAATATCCTGGTAGTAAAGGTTTTTATATCGGGCTTACTATTTCTAAGCTCATCTATGTTTTTTAAATTATTATCTTCAGCTTTCATCAGGTAAAACAAAACCACAGCTGAAGTCAAATTCCAATCATTGTTAAATCCCCCTACCAACTTAAAATATTTAACCTCTTCCGGATTGATTAAATTTTGAGAGCCCTGAAGGCGTAATATCTCTTTAAAATAAAATTGAACCGTTTGGCATACAGCTTTTCTAAAAGAATCCCGCACATCCATTAGAACGCCATCAATATCAAAGACCAGAGTATCTATCTGAGATATTTTATCTAAAATCTTTTTATTTAAAATAATATTTTTGTTAAATAAATAATTTGAATTTAATTTTTCCGAAATCAACATTAATTAATCAACTCTTTCTTCTCTATGAATTTCTTATCTCTATCGAACGAGCATGGGCCTCCAGCCCTTCTAATCTAGCCAAGCTTGCTATTTTTTGCCCATCTTTCCTTAAGTTCTTTTTATCGTAGAAAATTATGCTACTCTTTTTGATAAAATCAGTTACCGATAATGGCGAAAAACATCTTGCTCCCCCGGAAGTAGGAAGAATATGATTGGGTCCTGCCCAGTAATCTCCTAAAGGCTCCGGCGAATAAGCCCCCACAAATATTGCTCCAGCATTCCTTATCGCGCCTAATATTTGCCAGGGATTTTCTATTTGCAATTCTAAATGCTCAGGAGCAAAATTATTTATAAACTCTAAAATTATCTCTTCGTCTTCAGCAATAATTAATTTCCCCTGGCTCTTCAAGGCTTCCTGAATAATTTCCCTCCTATTTAAATCTTTCAACTCCTGCTTAATCTCTTCTTCCACTTTTTCTGCTAATGAAGCAGAGGTAGTTATTAAAATTGCCAAAGCTCTTACATCATGCTCTGCCTGTGAAAGCAAATCACAGGCCAAATATTTTGGGTTAGCTTTGTCATCAGCCCAAATGAGAATTTCGCTTGGTCCTGCTAACATATCTATATCCACTTTTCCAAAGACATTTTTTTTGGCCAAAGTTACAAAGATATTCCCCGGGCCCACAATTTTATCCACTTTCTTTATAGTTTCTGTTCCATAGGCCAAAGCAGCTATGGCCTGGGCTCCTCCTATTTTATAGATTTCCAATATGCCCAATTCCCGGGCAGTAGATAATAAGTAGGGATTTATTTTGCCATCAGGAGAAGGTGGGGTTACTACAACAATCTCTTTAACCCCCGCAATAATTGCCGGTACTGCTGCCATAATAAGGGAAGAGGGGTAAGCAGCCGTTCCTCCCGGGACATACAAACCCACTCTCTCAACGGGATTCACTATTTGCCCCAAAATAATTCCTTTTTCTTCTGTAGTAAACCAGGAATTTTCTTTCTGATGCAGGTGGTAATTTTTGATCTTCTTTATAGCCTCTCTTAAAACTTCCAATAAATCTTCCCTTACTTCCTGGCTGGCAATATTCCATTCTTCCGGACTAACCGGTATCCCTGAAGAGTTCAGCTTTACCCCATCAAACTTTTCCGTAAACTCAAGAAGAGCTTTATCCCCTTCTTTTTTCACACTGAATATAATTTCTCTAACCTTATTTTCAATATCATCTACCAGGTTATCTTCAGAATAACCCTGCCTGCAAATCTCTTCTATTTTTTTCTTATTATTTTTATTTAAAAAAATGGTCTTTATCAACTCGAACCAATCCTTTCTTCCACATTATTCCCTTACCATTCTGCAATTTTATCTGATTCTAAAGATATAAATTTTTTAATATCCTGTAAGAGTCCTGTAATTCTTTTATGTTTAGTTTTATAACTAATCCGGTTAACGATTAGCTGGGCACTTAGAGGAATTATCTCATTAATTATTTCTAACTTATTCTCCTTTAGGGTGCGCCCGGTAGAAACTATATCAACAATCATATCTGCCAGATCTACCTGAGGAGCCAATTCTACTGATCCGTAGAGTTTAATTAATTCCACATATATTCCCCTTTTTTTAAAATAGCCTGCTGCAATGCGGGGATATTTGGTTGCTACCTTTAAACGGTGCCCATTATTTTTATAATATTTTTTTTGTTCTCTCTCTTTTGGAGCAGCTACTATCATCTTACACTTTCCAAATTTTAAATCTAAAAGTTTATAAACATCTTTTTTCTCTTCTAATAATATATCCTCTCCGACAATCCCAATATCTGCTACACCACATTCAATATAAGTAGGATTGTCTTTAGGTCTGGTAATGATAAATTTTGTCTCCTTTTCCTGGTCAAAAAATACCAATTTTCTGTTTATCTCTTTCCCATGTTTTAAATCAATCCCTACCTCTTCAAACAATCGAATAGAAGGTTTAAACAGCCTTCCACTAGGTAAAGCAATAACTAAATAGTTAGTATTAATTTCTCTACTCATAAGTTATCATTTCCTCTTTTCCTGATGTTACTTCAATTCTTTTAATTTTGTTGGACTGATTATTGTCTACTATTACTATATATTTTATCCCTTTAGAACCAGCATAATTTAACACCTCTGCAAACTTTCTCTTCCCTACCTCCAACTCTATAATCAGCCCTTTTTTTCTCAAATCTCCAGCTACTTTTAGGGCTTTTTTAAAATTATCTTTATTGTTTTGGTAATGTACCAAGTACTGATCAGGCCTTTTTACCTCTAAAGAATTTATATCCTCTCTCTCTAAGGCCATTATCAATCTTTCTAATCCAACAGCAAACCCGGTGGAAGGTAAATTTTCTCCAAACTTTAAACAAAGATTATCGTATCTTCCTCCACCACAAATCGGAAATCCCAGATTGTCAGTATAGCCTTCAAATATAATTCCGGTATAATAATCAAAACCCCGTATAATTCCTAAATCTATCAGAACGTATTCTTCTAATCCGTAATCTCTCAAAAGATTATAGACTTTTTTTATCTCTTTCAAAGCAGATAGCGATAATTTATTGTTTATCATCTTTTCTGCCTCTTCTAATACTTCCTCTCTTCCTCTTAAAGTAGGCATTTTTAAAATAAATTCTTTTTCTCTATCTTTAATATCGGAAAAAGACAATATCTTTTCCAGTAATACAAAATCTTTATTTGAAATTGCTTCCTTTATTTCCAATTTTCTCTTCTCTTCGGCCTTTATCGATTGCATAATTCCGTTGAAAAAATTAATATGCCCTATATCTATAAAAAATTTTTTGAGCCCGCTATTTTTTAAACACTCTACAGTTAAGGCAATAACCTCTGCATCCGCCTCTTTACTATTTACCCCTATCAACTCTACCCCCATCTGGCAAAACTCCCTTTGGCCTCCCACTTTAAAATCATCATACCTGAATACATTACCCATATAATAAAATCTCAATGGTTTAGGCTCCTGTTGCATTTTAGTGGAAGTTACTCTGGCCAAAGGTGTAGTCATCTCGGGACGAAGGGCAATAATATTACCTTCTCGGTCAAAAAATTTGATCATTTCTTTTTTCACGATTGAGCCTGCGCCCCTGGCTAATATATCGTAAAATTCAAAAGTAGGAGTAATTATTTCTTGATAACCCCATTGGCTAAAAATCTGACTTATTTTATTTTTTAATAATCTCCTTTTTAAAACTTCCTCTGGCAACAAATCGTTTAAACCTTCAGGAATATTCATCCGCAATTACCTCTCTCTTAACTTTTATCTTCTCTTAATTCATTAATCCTTCAAAATTAATCGATACCCACGCCTTTACAGAAAGAAAACTGATAACCAAAAACTGTAAACTTGCACCTCTTTTGCATTTTGCATTTAATACTAATGATTAATTAAATTTATATTCTTTAATACGTTAAAGTATTAACGAGATAAATATAGAGAAATTTTAACATTATTTTAAAATTCTGTCAATAGTAACTTGCGCGGTTTTTTGTAAATTTGTGAGTTTTTTTTGGGGAGGGGTAGATTTGAATATCTATATATGTGGGTTTAGGTGTAAATAGGGATACCCAGAAAAACCTTTTTTGTAATTTTTAACGCTTATATTTTTTGATTGTCTTAACCCTCTGTACCAAGCCAGCAATGTATCATTATCGTGTGTTCCGGTGTATACGACGCAGTGTTTTTCATAACCTTTCGGTTTTGATTTTAGAGAAGTTTTTTCGCCAAAGGAAAATTGTAAAATCTCCATTCCCGGAAAGCCAAAACTTTCCTTTAACTTGTTGACTTCCGGAGTTATAAATCCTAAGTCTTCAACTATAACTGGTAGATCCCCCAAATACTGTTTTACCGCGGAAAACAGTTCGTACCCGGGAGCTTTTACCCATTTGCCCCTCTCAGTTGTCTTTTCTGATGCATCGATTGCCAAATAAAAATCAAAAGAATTAATAAAGTTAATTACTTTTTTATTTTTAATATATTCTATATTCGGCATAAAACTTAAAAATCCTTCTTTTTTGAAAAATAATTTTTAGTATAAATTCATTAGTTTTAGCAATAAGGGCTATTGCATACACCTCTCTAAGTAACAAGAAACCGAATTTAAACTCTAGAAACTCAATCAACCCATTAAAAAATAAGGCTTTCCGCCAACATTTAAAATAAGCCCTTTTCTATCACAAAAAACGGTTTTTATACTAAAACCATCCTATCTTCTACATAATTGTCTTTACGATCTCCTAACAGGGAAAATTTCCTGATTAGATCTTCTACGGTAATTTTTTTTCTTTCTTCTCCCTGTATATCAAAAATATTATGTCCTCTATCCATCATTACGGTTCGATTACCCACATCCAAAGCCTGTTTCATATTATGAGTAACCATTAAAGTGATTAAATCTCCCTGCCGCTCTTCCACTAAATCTTGAGTCAGCTTTAAAATCTTTTTATTACTTTCCGGGTCTAAAGCTGCTGTATGTTCATCTAAAAGTAAAACTTTAGGTTTAAACATGGTAGCCATTAACATGGTCATTGCCTGTCTTTGGCCACCTGAAAGTAAGCCCACTTTTTTAGAAAGATTATCCTCCAATCCTAAACCTAATTCGCTTAATTTTTCTCGAAAAAAGTTTCGCAAATTTTTATTAATTCCCAAACGTAATCCTCTTTTTTCTCTTTTTATAGACAAAGATAAGTTTTCTTCCACAGTCATATATGGAGCGGTCCCTAAAAGGGGATTTTGAAAAACCCGGCCGATCCAGCGAGCTCTTTTATATTCGGCCTGGTTGCTAATTACTTCCCCTGACAATTTTATCTCTCCCTTATCTTGCTGTAGAGTTCCCGAAATTAAATTTAATAATGTTGACTTACCAGCACCATTACTACCAATAATAGTTATAAAATCACCCTTTCTAATACTTAAGTTAAAATTATCTAAAGCCAGTGTCTCATGAGGCGTATTTTTTGCAAAATACTTTGTTAATTTTTTAATGATCAACATAGACTATACTTCCTTCCCGTTATCATTTTGAAGATCTTTTCTCCCTAAATTGAATCTTTCGGCAAAATTAAGCTTTCGTCTTATTATGGGCACGGTTAATGCTATGATTACCAGTAAAACGGAAATTAATTTTAAATCACTAGGTTTGAAGCCAAGACTATAACCATAACGCAAAGCAATAATCATCAAAAAGCGATAGATCAAAGAGCCAATTAATACAGCAATGGTTCTCCAGAAAATAGTAGGTATCTTTATAATACTAATTCCAATAATTACACAAGCTAATCCCGAAACGACAGTGCCTAAACCCATATTAACATCAGCAAATCCGGAATATTGAGCAAAAAGTGCACCAGATAAACCCACTAAAGCATTTGAAATACAAAGTCCAATAATTTTGGTAAAATCTGTATTCACTCCTAAACTTCTTATCATTTGTTCATTGTCACCGGTGGCAATAAGAGCCAACCCTATCTCTGTAGACAAGAAATAATCTATAATAAATTTTATTATGATAACCAGAAAGAAGAAAAAGAAAGGAATCAGATAATCTATCGATAAATTAGGAAAATAGTTTTTTATTTCTCTCAATAAGGTCATTTTCCCCAATAAAGGAATATTTGGTCTTCCCATAATTCTTAAATTAACCGAATAGAGTAAGGTCATGGTTAAAATACCTGATAAAAGATTGCTTAATTTTAATTTAGTATGTAATAATCCGGTAATTAATCCGGCAAGAGAGCCGGCTATTATGGCTAAAAATGTACCCCATAATGGGTCTCCTCCCGAAAAAATGACCCTGGCGACTACCGCAGCTCCTAAAGGAAAACTACCATCAACGGTTAAGTCAGGAAAATCCAATATCTTATAAGTAATAAATACTCCTAATACCATTATTCCAAAAACTAATCCTTGTTCTAATGCATGTAAAAAAAGACTTATCGACATATTATCTGTTCCTTTCTCTTAATAAAGAATTAATCGCCCTGTACTTTACCATCTTTTATAATTTTATCAGCTTCTTTTACAATGTCTTCACTTACAGAAAGCCCAATGGTTTTTGCAGTATCCAGATTCACCACAAATTGTAAATCCTTAGGATTAGTTATGGTCTGAATGGGAATATCGGAAGGTTTAGTACCTTTGATAATCTTTAGAGCTATCTCCCCGGATTTCTTCCCCAAGGAAAAATAATCGATACCGTAAGAAGCCAAGGCTCCTTTATCAACTGTACTTGGATCAGCAACAATTAAGGCAATCTTTTCCTTATTACAAACATTGATTACAGATTCCAAAGCAGATACGACTGTATTATCGGTAACAATGTATATCGCATCCACTCTTCCCTCCAAAGACTGTGCTGCCATTAAAACTTCACTGGAATTGCTTACCGTTACTTCGATTAAATTAAGGCCGAGTTCTTTGCAGGCTTCTTTTGCTACTTCAACTTGAACTACTGAATTTGCCTCACCCGCATTATAAATGGTTCCAACGTTCTTAGCTTTCGGTAAAAAACGTGGAATTAATTCAATTTGTTGCTTATTTGGAGCAGCATCACTCATTCCAGTAAGGTTATTCCCGGAACTTTCCCAACTCTTTGCCAAATTAGCAGCAACCGGATCGGTAACGGCGTTAATAACTATCGGAATTTCCTTGTTGACTTGTAATGCTGCCTGGGCGGTAGGAGTGGCGATAGCATAAATGAGATCTACCTTATCATCTTTAAATTTCTGCGCAATAGAAATAGTATTATTAAAATCACCCTGTGCATTTTGCAAATCATAGACCACATCTTCGCCTTCCTTTAATCCCGCTTCTTCCAAAGCCGCCTTAAAGCCATTCCGAGCTAGATCTAATGCCGGATGTTCTACAAATTGAGTTACCCCAATCACCAAAGGTTTAGCTAAAGCAAAAGATGATATTCCACCAACGATCATAAGTGTTAATACTAATAACAAAATTGATAAATTTTTCATAATTTTCTCCTTTTTTTTAATTTTTTAATTTTTTAATCAACCTAAAATTAAGCTAAAATTAATTCCATATATTACCTCCTTTCTTCTCTTTTTTCGATAAAAATTAATTTATCTTAAAAATAAAAAAGAAGGGTCAAAAATGTCAAAATATAAAACACCTATGACCCTTCTTTTTTAAATTTCAAAAAAGAAAAACCATAGGCAATGGCCCTGGGAGACACATGCCTATGGTTTTATCTGTGATAATAGTAATTAAATCAGTATTACTATTTATCTCTTAGGCACATACCCCCTCAAGATAATAGTAATAATAATAGTAATAATTATTGATAATATAATCTTTTCTTTTTAATTCTATTTTCATTTTTATTAATCCAAATAAGTAATAATTTATTAATATTACTTAATAATATAACTCTCTTTTATCTTAATGTCAAATTTTTCATTAGAATTCATTAGAATTATAATAAAAAAATTATAGGGTCTTGAAATACAACTTTCCATCTTCCCGCTTCAATTTTTTAATTACTCCGCTAACTGTAACATATGCATGCTAATCTATCCTGCTATTTCTTTTATTGTATGAACTTACCCCCATCCTTAAAGAACTATCTCTTTGACAATAATCTCTTTGAAATTCCCTTCTGAAAGCCTTATATAATAAGGGTTTCAAGAGTGGGCTTCGTATTTTGATTATATGAGCAAATTTCGACTCAACCTATACTTTTACCCTCGGAAAATGGGTGTTTTTTAGCCTATTTTCACTTCCTTAAAATCTAAAAGTGGCTT
>Ga0208771_1000984_pt1 | contig 15850 bp, 14 predicted proteins | sample AntAceMetag02UKX_FD_184775 | JGI IMG/M metagenome (GOLD analysis project Ga0208771, IMG submission 184775) | Saline lake microbial communities from Ace Lake, Antarctica - Antarctic Ace Lake Metagenome 02UKX (SPAdes) (version 2) | ecosystem: Environmental > Aquatic > Non-marine Saline and...
ATGATTATGTCACTCCTAAGTTGCATGAACATTAAAAGGAGGTTAAAACCTCCACTGCTCATACTTAAATTGGTGGTTAGGGGGCGACTTCACCCATCCGGGGACAGCATTCCTGCTCATTTCAATTATCTGTTCAGGAATCGGAAATATTCATACATCTTGGACAGAGCTTTTACCGCTCTTTCCGGGTTTGGATAGAAGACACTTTTGTAGGCACAGTTTTCCACATTATATACGGTATGATGCTTTTCATCCTCGAGGAGGCTTACACCCAGTATGGGTTTGTTATATTTTTCCATCATGTGCGCCACTTGAGCGATGTAATCCACTTCGAGGGCATCGACGAACTTTGTCCCCTCATCCAGGAATTCTTTGGAATAACCGGAGTCAACCTTACGCACTGATTCGATCAGGCGCTGGGCGATTATCCTCATTCCCAGTATACCGAGATTGATAATAGCGTCGCAGCCATCCCATTTCAGAAATTCCTCCATCACCGTTAGCGGTATGGTATTGTCGTGCTCACCCACAATATCTGCCGGATTGGACCTGCTCCAGTAGGGTGGAAGGATTTTGTCGACACGTTCCAGCATTTCATCCGGCAGGACCGGCACCTCGAGTCCTTCCCGTGTGCACATATCGGCGGTTATGACCCCCCATCCGCCGCCGAGGGTAACAATGGCTACGCGGTTTCCCTTCGGCAGAGGCAGTGAAGAAAACGCGGCGGCCAGATCGAGAAGCTCCATTGACCGCTCCACCTTTACTATACCCGTCTGTTTGCATACGGCATCAAACACACGAGAGTCGGAGGAAAGTGCCCCTGTATGACTCGATGCTGCGCGATTTCCTGCCCTGCTCTGTCCCCCCTTCAACAGTACAATGGGTTTCTTCTTTCCTGTTCTCCTGGCACCTTCAAAGAACCGGCGGCCGTCCTTAACACTTTCGATGTAGAGGATAATAATCTTTGTGAGAGGATCGATTTCAAGACCTTCAATAAAGTCTTCAACAGTAACCATAGCCTCGTTCCCGGATCCGCAGAATCCCCTGATTCCGATGGCCTGCTCTTCCGCGAAGGCCAGGAGCTGAACACCCAGATTCCCGGACTGGGAAATGATGGCTGTTGATCCTTCCAGGGGGTTCACGGAAGCGCTGACGCAGAAAAGGTTACAATACGGGTTGCAGATACCCATGGTATTGGGACCGAGGATCAGTATGCCCGCCTTTCGTGCCTCGATGACGAGTTTTTCTTCCATGGCCTTTCCTTCATCATCCGACTCTCCGAAGCCGGAGGTGATGAGGAGCATGTTTTTGATAGATTTTTCCTTGAACTGAGTGATTAGATCCGGCACCATTTTAGCCGGTATGGTAACGACTCCCAGATCAACATCACCCGGGATTTCGGTAACCGATTTATAGACATGACGACCTGCGATGGTTCCCCCCTTCGGATTCACGAGGTATATTTCACCCTTGTAGCCTCCGCTTATCGTATTTACGACAAGCATGTGCCCCCATTTTCCTATTGTTCCTGATGCGCCGACAAAGGCAATGGATTTCGGATAAAACAGCGCGCGTATAACGGCAGGAGCTACTGGCGGGCGGTGTTCTTTTTCGGCCTGTATTTTTCCCGGTACAATCAGTGCGTCGACGGCGACGACAGTACCATCGGATGTAATTAAAAGGGGGTTGATATCTATTTCCGAGATTTCAGGGATCTCCATGCCTATCTTCGACAGCCCCATCAGTGCCTGTATCAGCTCGTCCCGGTTCGCCGCCTTCTCTCCCCTGAAATCTCCCAGGAGCGATTTCGCCTTGATTTCATCGAGCATTTCCGCGGCGTCGGTTTCGGTCAGCGGGGCTATGCGAAAGGTGACGTCGGAGAGTGCCTCGGTAAAAATACCACCGACACCGAACATAATCACAGCTCCGAACTGTTCATCCCGGAACAGACCGGCGACAAGCTCCCTCTTTCCCTGAACCTGCGGCTGAACCAGTAACCCTTCAAGCTCATCTCCCGCCTCGCGGGCGATCAGGGATGCCGCGTTCCTGACAGACTTTTCATCAGTGAGATTCAGGTGTACAAGTCCCCTTTCGGTCTTGTGCAACAGCGTGGCACCGAGTCCTTTCAGTACCACGGGAAATCCCGTCTTTCGCGCGGCCTTCACGGCCTCATCTTCACTGAATACAACCGTTTCGCTGATAACCGGCACGCCATATGTCTTAAGAATCTGTTTTGATTCACTTTCAGTTAGAGCCTTGTTACCGGATGTTTTGATTTTATTTAACAATTCCTCTGTATTCACACCTTACCCCCTTTATAAAAAAACTTTTCATATATATTGTGCGGACACGTCGTGCTTTCTATACCATTAAACTCTGAAAGTGAAGAAAATTTATTGTGCGGAGAGTGACCCTGCGCAGTCGCGATGAATCGGACTTTACGAAGCCATCAACCTTACCTTTGCCATTGGATCTTTTACACCCACAATCGGACTTCCATGGCCCGGGTAAATGGTTTCTATAGAAAGGGAAGAGAGTTTTTTGAATGAGGTTTCGATATCCGCGACACTGCAGCAGAAACGGTTCAGCTCTCCCGTGCCCTCCATGTTCAGGATCGTATCTCCCGAAATAAGTATCTTGTCTCCCTCGTTGTAAAAACAGACGCTGTCCGGCGTGTGACCCGGAGTTGCGATCAGACTCCAGTCCGGAAGGAACGGTATGTCACGCGATTGCGCAAGAGTGCATTCTGGTTTGTATCCAATGCGGGTATAATTGCGGAGAAAGGGGAGGGGAATCCCCGCCTTTCTGCTGGCAAAACTCTGGCAATAATTGCGATACTGGTGCCCCATCCGAGTCATAACGGGCACGAGCCCCATAACCCATCTGGAAAATGGAGGAATCGCAAGCCGCTCTTCCCCTGAGATATATTTTTCCACCATGTGGAAAAAATTGATCTCCGCCTCCGGGAACAACTCCTTCAGTCTGGCGATCCCGCCGATGTGATCGATGTGAAAATGGGTGGCGGTTATGAGCTTGAGTCCACCTTCTTTTCTGCCGTACTTTTCAGTAATGATCTTTTGTATCATCTCCGCGGCCAGGTTCGAACCGACGTCAACGGCCGCCATGCCTTCTTTCCCTTCAATGAGATATGTGTTTGCGTAACCTCCTTCTATATGATGGATCATAGTGTACCTCCCCTCAATTCCGCGCGGTTTCATCCTCAAGAATACTATATGCCCTCTCCAGCAGCATCTTCTGACTTTCGAAAGAGAGGAGATCTTTCGCTTTCGAAAACGAGAGCCACCTGAATTTGGAAATTTCCGTTCCATCCACTATTACTTTTTTCTCATCTGTCTCGCAGAGAAAGTATATGGAGTGCTTGATGATTTCTCTGTCCCGGAATTCTCCCCTCGTGCCGATTGCCGGGTATATCTCTTCCTCCTTAAAGTCATTGATAAATCGAAGCTCTGTAAGCCCCACCTCTTCCTGGATTTCTCTCAGAGCTGTGTCTTTTTCTTTCTCGTTACCCTCAATATGACCCTTTGGGAAACCCCATATATCGTTTCTTTTACTGTAGATGAGGAGAAACAAGATCTTCTTGCCTTTACGCCTGAAGATGATTGCTCCCGCCGAAAATTCCTCGTCCATGTAGCAACTCCTCATCCTGACCGTTTTTAATTTATTCCGGAGAGTTATAGCACCTGTGAACTGGATAGCGAGGGCATAAAATCAAGAATTTTCCTGCGCAGTTGGAGATTTCCTAGAATCTTTAGTTTTTATAGAAAATTTGCCGAAATATCAAGACATTAACGAAATATTTTCAAAGGTGCAGCTTTTCGCGGGCGCCTTTCGACAGCCCTCCGGCAACCAGATCGTAAGAATCATCTATCATTTCAAGGACAAAGTCATCGGGTATTGTTCCGTCGATTATGACCGTATTCCAGTGTTTCTTATTCATGTGAAAGCCGGGTTTTATGGCGGGGTATATATCGCGGAAGGCGAGGGCATCTTCGGGGTCGCATTTCAGATTCATACTGAGGGGGTGCGAGTCGATTGCTGCTATCGCGAACACCTTTCCAATCACCTTGAAGACCAGAGTTTCCGGTCCGAATGGGCGTTCCTCCGTAACGCCTTTTTTTGCGGAACAATATTCGCGAATATCTTCCAACTTCATAATACCTTCCCCTCATAATCCCGCAGTTTGACTAATCTCAGCAGAAGGCTGCCGAAAAGTGTAATGACTCCGAGAAGAATAAACCCGAGTTCAAACTGTCCCGCGTCGCCCAGGATACCGATAACCGTCGGAGCGAGCCCCGCTCCGATCATAAAAGCGACAGGTAAGGCAAGTGACACAGCCAGGCCCCTGCTCTGGGGAGGAGCAATCACTGCGAGCAGGGCCAATCCCACAGGGAAGAAACAAACGGCAAAAAGCGGCTGAAGAAGAACAATCAGTTTAATCCATGACGTATTCGCGAGACCGAGAAGAATAGTCATACTCCCGGTGAGAGCGAAGACAACATTCATTACCTTCGCTGCGCCGAAACGGTCCACGGCCCAGCCCGCGAAAAAGACGATGATCAGGGTTGGAACCCTCGAAATGGCTACAAGGGTGTTTGCCTCAACCCTTAATATCCCGTGGTCGACGACAAGATAGAGGGGAAGCATGGAATATATTCCAGCGGAGCAGCTCAGAGCCAGACTGAACAGTACAATCATGACCCAGAAGGACGGTTTTACCAGAAGAGCTCTGATTGAATCGAAATTCGGTTTCTCACCCGTAAATTCCCCGCCGCGTCCGAATAATAAAAAGGAGATTCCTGACAAAATGGAGGCAAGACCGATCACTACCATAACTCCCCGCCATGGAAACCATATCATGAGCGCCTCTGCCAAAAGCGGAGCCATCACAAAGCCCAGATTCGGGGCCAGTTCATGGATGGCAATCGCTTTTCCCCACTGGCGCGGATTAACCAGATGCGTGATGGTCGCGATACCGGAGGGGAGATAAATTCCAGAAGCCAGTCCCAGAACAAGCATATACGCGCTGATACCCCACACTGTTTCGGCGAAGCAAACACCAAACATGACCAGGCCTATCGCCACGGAGGAAACAGCAATAGTCAGTCTGTGGGAGATGCGGGAGGAAATAAAACCGGACCCGACCAGCGAGACAAAATAGCCGATTGTGATAAGCAGAAAGAAAGATCCCACCTCGCCGTGACCGAGCCCCATGTCCTTTTCGATGGCAGGTGTCAGTGGTGAAAGAATAATCCTGGCGAGAAAATTAAGGAAGAACAGTGCCACAAGGAAAATAATGGGGGCAATTTGTGCCCGCAGCTCCGTCCCGGCTTCAATCTGTTCTTCTCCCGTGTCTTTTCGTAATGAAGATTTATCCATTTGTGCTGTTCTCCAACTGAGTTCGTTTATATCTTTCGCAGCGGAATCGCAAAGGAAAATTTTCGCAAGCCCCGAGAATGTGTTAATATATGATGCACTCGTAGAAAGTCAAAATATGCACAATTTTGACTTTCTACGAGTTTGTTAATATATTGCCACAGGATAAATCGTGCTTATATTGAAATTTAGTAGCGTGGGGTCTCTGTGCCCCACAAAGCCGGTACTTTTTACGGGACCATCAAAGGCAAATAAAACAAAATGGAACATACAGATTACTATCAGACACTCGAAATAGAAAACGATGCAGCAGCGGAGAAAATAAAAGAAGCCTATCGCAGCCAGGCCCTGAAATATCATCCCGATAGAAATAATGGAGATCCGGAAGCAGCCGAAAAGATGAAGTCCATCAACGAGGCCTACGCTGTCCTTTCAAATCCCGAGAAACGGCAAAGCTATGACCTGATGAGAGACCGCTATGGTTCATCGGCTTACAGTCAATTCAGACAGAACTATACCGATGAGGACATATTCAGAGATTCCGATATAAACAGGATTTTCGAGGAACTTGCCCGCTCATTCGGCCTTCGCGGTTTTGACGATTCATTCAAGGAAGCCTACGGAAATGGGTACAAAACCTTTCAGTTCAGAACCAACGGCATGAACGGAAGTGGGTATGTTTTTACAGGCGATCTGGGAAACGGCGGAGAAAACACTATCCAGTTTCCCCATATGGAAGGAGGGCTGGGAAAAATAATCCGGTATGCCTTCAAAAAAATAAGTGGGGTCAATCTGCCGGAAATCGGAAGAGATATGGTCGATATTGTCCGTCTGAGCCCGCAAAAGGCGCACGAAGGTGGACAGTACGAATACACCAATTGGAAGAAAGACAAAAAAATCATGATCAAGATACCCGCGGGTATCAGTGACGGCCAGAAAATCAGACTTGCCGGTATGGGAGAAGAAGGGAGCGGAGGGGCAAAGCCCGGCGACCTCTACCTGAAAGTTCATATCAAAAAACCAATCTTAACGGAAATCAAAAGTTTTATAAGTAACTGGATAAACAGGTAAATCTATCCGCTGACAATCTTCCTTCTCCATGTTTCCATTGTCATCCTCTATAGATTCCCGCCTACGCGCGAATGACAGACTTTTTACCATTGCATCAATAGTTTCAATCAGCCATTATTTTTCATTATCATATATGTCGCGAGGGCCTTTGCGATGAGATCGCCATCGGAGTTTCTCACCTCCACATCCCCCAGGGCCGTCTTGCTTCCCTTGTAAACGATCTTTGCCTCCGCCGTAATTTCTCCCCCCTTAAACGGTATCAGGTAATTGATCTTCATCTCTATGGTTGTGAAAATTTCATCCCGTTCCACCAGGCCGATCAGCGCCATGGCTACGGCCGAATCAGCGGGGGAAAAGATCGCGCCACCGTGCGCAATACCGAGAGGTTGAAGCAGTTTTTTTTCAAATGGGAGTCTGATTTTTGCCCACCCCTTTTTCACGTCGACAATTTCCATTCCGAGAAGTGCCCAGAAGGGTGATGCTGTTTTCATAGTCTCAATCAGCAACTCTTTTAATTTCGGTTCAAGTTCTTCGAATTCTTCCATTCCATTCCTCCCTTTATCAATTCAACCGCTTCAGACCACCCGGTAATCTTCTGAACCTCATCGAGAACAAAAAACGCCTTGGCTCAGAGATTCTTTCGAAAACAACATTATAAACAGGTCTTTTAAACATGTGTATTATCCAATAGTTAACAATTTACTCAATGTAGTGAGTAAACTTACTCAATATGATGAGTAGTTGTCAAGAGTTGTTATCTATGTAAATTTGCCAGTTTCAGCATAAGTAGGGACATATCCTTTGGGAGGCCCTCAAAAGGGGAGCCAGCAAAAACCGGACTAAGCCACCAGGGCAGCTACGACAAAACGATGTAGCGCGGGGTTTCTGTGCCCCGCGCTACGTAATCACAAATACCCCACTGTCATTTCGAGGAGTGAAACGACGAGAAATCTAAGATTCCTCACATTTGTTCGGAATGACATTTAACCCTATTGCGTCACAGTCCCGAAAGCCGGAATCCAGCGTGGGATCTCCGTGCCCACCTTATCTACTCCATACAGAGTATACGCTCGTAAAAGCTCGAATTTCTCGTCCCCTGGCGGGAGGGGATTAAGGGGAGGGGGCATGAGTGAGTAAAATGATGTTGTATTTACTCTCCCACCGCCCTATAACAGTTCCTGACCATAAGTAGATATCTAAAGGAACGTTGCGCGCTATCATTCGTCAATCAGGCCTATCCGTAGAAGGTTTTATGAAGCTTCTGTAGATTATCATTATCTCCTTATCCACACTGCCATTCCCAATTCACCACACTGTCATTCCCGACTCGATCGGGAATCCAGTAGCGTGTCTTTAATACTCCAATTTCCCTTGACATTTCGTGTTTCTTTGTTAAGTATGTCGAAGTCTTAACAAAAAACAAAAACGATTTCGTAAAAGTCGTCACTCCGATAGAAACCGGAGTCCAGATGGCCCACAACTATTTGAAAAGACTAGACTCCGGCTTGGTTGCTATCCCGGTGGAAACAGTAATTGCAAAAAGCTTGAAAGGTTTTGGTTATGACATTTGATCCGAAAAAGCCATATAACGATCTTCCTTTGCTTCCGCCAAAGGTGGAAATCGAAACAAGAACCATATTGAGAAAGGCCATTACCACCGGCAGGGCATTGGCTGAGCTGAAAGGGCTCGGTGCGACCATACCGAATCAGGCCGTTCTGGTAAATTCCCTGATCCTTCAGGAAGCCAAATCGAGTTCGGAGATCGAAAACATTGTGACCACCAACGATTCCCTGTTCCGTGCCTTCACGGCGGACACAAGCAAGATCGATCCTGGTACAAAGGAAGTGCTCCGATATCGGGAGGCCCTCTGGGAAGGGTTTACCGATTTGAAAAAAAGACCGGTTTTGTCTACGAATCTCTTCATTAAACTGGTTCGAACCATCAGGGAAAATCAGGCGGGAATCCGAAACATACCGGGGACTGTAGTCTCAAATGCCGTCACAGGAGACATCATTTATACACCGCCGGAAGGGGAAACGGTTATCCGGGATAAACTGAAAAACATGGAAGAATACATCCATGCGGAAGATGACGTCGATCCCTTGATCAAGCTTGCCGTTATTCATTACCAGTTTGAATCCATCCACCCTTTTTCGGACGGAAACGGGAGAACCGGCAGAATCATAAATATCCTTTTTCTCGTATTCAAAGACCTTATCGATTTACCCGTTCTCTACCTGAGCAAATACATTATCGAAAACAAAAGCGACTATTATCGACTGGTACGAGGGGTTACAGAACATCAGGAGTGGGAGCCCTGGATCCTCTATATGCTCGATGCGGTGGAACAGACGGCTCTATATACGAGAGACAAGATAATCGGCATCAGGGACCTTATGGAAGAAACACTGCGATTAGCCAGGGAAAAGCTTCCCGAAAGGGTCTATTCCAAGGAACTCATAGAAACTCTCTTTCACCAGCCCTACACCAAAGGGAGATTTTTGGAAGATGCTGGGATTGCCAAGCGCAAAACAGCGGCCGAATATCTGAAGGAACTTGAAGCTGTTGGAATTCTGAAAAATTATAAAATGGGCAGAGAAATTCTCTACTTAAACACAAAATTATATAAACTCCTCTCAAAATAAAGCCTATAACGTGTCCATGAAAAGTCACTTTATGGACACGTTATAGGAACATGTCCAAGACATGGACATGTTTGGGGGAATTTCGAATAAAGATTATCGGGAATTGTTTGACCTATCCGATGAAGGTGCCAGAAAAGACCTGAATAGGCTCGTCGAAAAGAATATACTGTATTCAAAGGGAAAAGGAAGAAGTGCTCATTACATCCTGAAGCGAGTTGGCGATTAGTTGGCGATTAGTTGGCGATTGGGTACATTTTTTCATTTCTTCAGATGTTATCAACGAAAGGAATAAATTATGGCATTCTCTGAGATAGAGATATACAAGATAAACAACTTTTTTGATGTGTTATGTAACAAAAGAGCGCCTGAGTCTATCAGAGACAAATTGCGATATGAATATAAAATCGAAAATCATGATGTAATTCTTTATGAAATCCGCCCTCGATGGGATAAGCCAGATGAAAAAACCGGGATGCCTTGCGCAAAACTCAAGTTCGTAAGAAGCCAGAATGTCTGGAAGCTGTTCTGGCATAGAGCCAATATGAAGTGGTACGCGTACGACCCATGTAAGTCGTCCCGAAATCTTGCTGAGTTGATCGCAGAAATAGATACAGATCCATACGGTTGTTTTTTCGGATGAGGAAATCATAACAGTTTATCCGGATAAGTCTGTTCTCAGAAACAAAGACATCGGCCAATACTCCAATTCCCCTTAACATTCTATGGTTTTTTGTTAGGTAAGTGATGGCTTTATCAAAAAATAAAGGGTGCCATACATTAACCAATAAATGATCTTTTCTTTCTAAATACAAAAGGCCCTGAAGATGGCAGATAATAACAAAAAGCCCGTTTCTCTGAACCAGAGGCGGGTTTTTTTCATTTTTTCAGATGTTATACTACGACAGGAAGCAATCATATGATTACCGACACAACCTTTTTCACAAATGAACCGGGTTACGCACTGATTGACAGGATCAGAAAGACAAGGAAAGCGTCGTCCGGCGTTTTTTGCGAGGCTCTCAGATACAGGTCCTTGATGCGTAAAAAAAAGTAAGACCATCCATGTAACACCGATTCAGGAACTTTCACAGTTTCCATTACAAGAAAAAATATCGGGTCTATCCACGATGTTTGTTCGTAACAGGAAAATAGCGGGGAACAATCCCATTCTTTCCCTTGACTTTTCAGATCTTTTCTCTTAACTATACAAAAGTTTTGATAAAAGAATAAGGTGCTATATATATCAAACAATAAATGTTTTTTTCTTTTTAACACAAAAAAGGCCCTGAAAATGGCAGATAATCACAAAAACCCCGTTTCTCTCAAACAGAGGCGGGGTTTTATTTAGTAAAATTATTTGATCAATAGGCAGATCAATGATCGATGAACTCGAATGGAAAACCCGTCGCGACAGAATCAACAAAAAACTGGCCGCTCTCAAGCCTGCGTGGAAAATAATTAAGCATCATGAGGGAATGGACACCTCCACTCTTGATCATCACGCCGTCGAGGAATACCCCACAGCCACAGGACCTGCCGACTACGCCCTTTTCGTTAAGGGGAAACTCCTGGGAATTATCGAAGCCAAAAGGGTCAAGGTCGGCCCGCAAAATGTCCTAGAACAGGCGAAACGCTATTCTAAGGGTGCTTTTGACGGATCGGGAAATTGGCACGGCTACAGGGTGCCATTTCTGTATGCGTCGAATGGTGAAGTGATCTGGCATCTCGATGTAAGAAACGAAAAAAACATTTCCCGACAGATAGCTAATTTTCACACTGCAGACGCCCTTGAAGAGTTCTTTGGAAATGATAGGGCAAACGGACTGGAATGGCTTGCGAACAACCCCGTTGATATCGAAAGCATAAGATCCTATCAGGAAGACGCCATCTACGCTATTGAAGATGCCATTACGAAAGGCAAACGTGCCATGCTCGTTGCCATGGCGACGGGTACGGGGAAAACCTTCCTGACCGTATCTCAGATTTATCGTCTCCTCGAATCAAAAGCAGCTCGAAGAATTCTCTTTCTCGTTGATCGTCGCGCTCTTGCTGCACAGGCAGTCAGGGAATTTTCCACCTTTGTTACGCCGCACAAAAATAAATTTGATCAGGAATACGAAGTTTACAGCCAGCGATTCCGCCGCGAAGATATTGATGATGACAAACCATTTGATCCCAAAGTTTTGCCCAATTCATATCTGACATCGCCACAGGAAACACATACTTTTGTATATGTCTCGACTATCCAGCGAATGACTATCAATCTATTCGGCTGGGAAAACGCCTTTTCTCAGGATCGAAGCGGTCCCGATTATGAAGAGGATGCGGGAAAAGTTGATATACCCATTCACGCGTTTGACGTGATAATCGCCGATGAGTGCCATCGTGGATACACGTCAAAAGAGACGGCCATCTGGAGGCAGGTCCTTGATCACTTCGACGCCATAAAGATTGGCCTCACGGCGACACCGGCGCTACATACCCTGTCTCTCTTTAAAGAAGTCGTCTATCGGTACACGACGGATGAAGCAACCCTTGCCGGCTGGCTTGTTGACTATGAAGCTGTAAAGATTAAATCCAATGTTCGGATGAAAGGAGTTTTTCTTAAGGAAGGAGAACAGGTCGGAGTCATCGATACGACGACAGGGGTTGAAACGTACGACCAACTGGAAGACGAACGTGAATTTCCTACCGGGGAGATTGAGGTGAAAATTACGGCTCCGGAAAGTAATCGCAAAATTATCAGAGAGATAGCAAAGTATGCCTACAAACACGAAGAAGAGACAGGTCGATTTCCCAAGATCCTGATCTTCGCAGTCAATGACCTGCCCCATACATCCCATTCTGATCAAATAGTCAGGATTTGTCGTGAAGAATTCGGGCAAGGGGATGATTTCGTCCAGAAAATTACGGGGAGCCCAACTGTCGATCGGCCGCTCCAGAAAATCAGAGAGTTCCGAAACCGCCCGGAACCAAAAATTGTTGTTACAGTGGACATGCTTTCCACTGGTGTAGATATTCCCAGCCTGGAGTATGTTGTCTTCATGCGCCCCGTCAAATCAAGAATCCTCTGGGTCCAGATGCTGGGAAGGGGTACCCGGAAGTGTGACGCGATCAATAAGGAAAAATTCACCATTTTTGACTGTTTCGATGGGACATTGATTGAGTATTTCAAGAATACTACGGACTTTGAGGTTCAACTACCCGAAAAAGACCCAGTATCTATCCGTCAGGTCATTGAAAATATCTACCAGAACATAGACAGAGATTATTTTGTAAAAGTCCTGGTAAAACGTCTTCACCGCATTGAACGAACGATGAGTGGCGATGCCCGCGAGGAGTTTGCCCGGTACATTCCTGATGGCGATATACATAAATTCGCGGGAGAACTTCCCGGAAAGATCAAAAATGATTTTACCAACACGATGAATCTCCTGCGGGGCAAGGACTTTCAGGATTTACTGCTGAACTACGAACGAGCAAAAAGAGCCTTTCTGGTTGGTTATGAAGTGGAAGATGATGTTTCTTCAGATGTAATGATCCGCATTGGAAGCGACTATCAAAAACCTGAAGATTATCTTGATTCCTTTACACGGTTTGTGAGAGAAAACCCCGAACACATCGAAGCCATAAAGATTTTGCTGAAACGGCCGAAAGATTGGAAAACAAGTGTCCTCAACGAGCTTCGAGAAAAACTGGAGCTGAATAAATTCCCAGAAAAAGAACTCCGAAAAGCGCACCGGCTTGTTTATAACAAGGCACTGGCAGATATCATTTCCATGGTCAAGCACGCTGCCATTGACGAAGAACCCATCTATTCCTGTGAAGAACGGGTCGACCGGGCCATGCAAAAAGTAATATCCGGGAAAACCTTTACAGTAGAACAGACGAATTGGCTGGGCTATATCAGTAAGCATCTGATTGAAAACCTTACGATTGACCTTGAGGATTTTGATTATAATCCTGTCTTCGAAAGACACGGCGGGAAAGGTAAGGCCAACAAGGTATTTAATAACGGACTTGAATCACTGATAGCGGAAATCAATTTCGCGATAGCCGCATAATTAACGTTGTCATTCCCGCGAAAGCGGGAATCCACCTAATATTATATCAAACAAAAGGAAAACATATGTCCGACATTGTAAACAAACTCTGGGGATTCTGCCACACCCTTCGTCACGACGGTATCGACTACGGCGACTATATCGAGCAGTTGACCTATCTCCTCTTTCTTAAAATGGCCGACGAGAAGGGAATCATCATTCCGAACGGCTGCACCTGGGAGGCGCTCAAGAAAGAATCAGGTCCCGCGCTGATTGACCTGTATACCGATACACTTCGAAAATTGAGGAAAGAAAAAGGTCTCCTCGGCGATATCTTTACCCAGTCTGTACCCCGTTTTAATAATCCCGTGAATCTCAAACGGCTCATTACTATGATTGATGAGGACGAATGGTCGGCCATGGATGTGGATGTCAAGGGCGCCGCATTTGAGGGGCTTCTGGAAAAGGCGGCAAGCGAAGGGAAAAAGGGGGCAGGCCAGTACTTTACTCCGCGGGTCCTTATTCAGACTATTGTAAGAGTGATGAAGCCCGATCCCCGGATCAGCACCGATTTTACGATCAGTGATCCCGCCTGCGGCACCGGCGGCTTTTTGATGTGCGCCTACGAGTGGCTGATGGATATTACAAAAGAGGCCCTTGATCGTGACGTCACCAACCGAATCAAAACAAAAACCTATTACGGGCAGGAGTTGGTTCCGAGGCCGAGAAGGCTGGCTTTAATGAACCTCTTTCTTCATGGTCTTGAAACGTCTATATATCTTGGCGATTCCATCTATGAACCCTACAAGGGCATTCTACATACATGCATTTTAACAAATCCGCCATTCGGCACCAAGGGCGCTAACCAGGCACCGGTTAGAGACGAGTTTACCATTTCCACAAGCAACAAGCAGCTCAACTTTGTCCAGCACGTAATGAATATTCTAAAAGACGGTGGCCGTGCCGCCATTGTCCTGCCGGATAATTGCCTTTTCGAGGACAAAGCGGGTGAGGTTTTTGAAATCCTCATGCAGGACTGCAATCTTCATACAATCTTGCGACTGCCCCGTGGAACCTTTACCCCTTACAGTCAGGGTGTAAAGGCAAATGTTGTCTTCTTCCAGAAAGGACTTCCCACGGAAAACGTCTGGATTTTCGATGCTCGTTCCAACGTGCCGGGAATCACTAAGAAAGAACGACCCCTCACGCCGAAGCACTTCGAAGAATTCGAGGTATGTTATGGTGACAATCCGAACGGTCGACGCGAACGGAAAGATCTGGGCAAGACCGGCCGCTTCAGGAAATTTCACATCAGCGACATCAAGGAGAGAAACTATAAGCTTGATATTACCTGGCTCAGGGATGAGACACTGGAAGATGCCAACGACCTGCCGGAACCGCAAGACCTTGCCGCAGAGGCTATTACGGAACTGGAAGCGGTGGTGGACGATTTGAAGGATATTTTGCAGATGATTGAAATAAATGGAAACAATGACAATGTTTAATTTGCCGGCAGGTTGGGAATATGCTCCGTTGAAATATTTAGGTTTTTATATCAATGGACGTGCTTTTAAACCGATAGAGTGGAAAATTCAGGGATTACCCATTATAAGAATCCAGAACCTAAACAACTCTGAAGCAACATTCAACTATAGCGACAATGAACATGAAGAAAAATATAAAGTAAATAATGGTGATCTTTTAGTTGCGTGGTCGGCGTCCCTTGGAGTTTATATTTGGAATCGTAGCGATGCATGGCTCAATCAACACATTTTCAGAGTAGAAGTAAATGAGTCAATAGTTATAAAAGCGTTTTTGTACTATGGGATCAAGGAAGCAATTAATGATTTATACAAAAAGACTCATGGTACTGGAATAGTTCACGTTACGAAGCCTGTTTTTGAAGCGCACAAAATACCAGTCCCCCCGTTAAACGAACAACGCCGCATCGTGGTAAAACTGGAAAAGCTCCTGCAAAAAGTCGATGCCTGCACGGAACGCCTCGACAAAATCCCCACCATCCTCAAACGCTTCCGCCAGTCCGTCCTCGCTGCCGCCTGCTCCGGCCGCCTCACTGAGGATTGGAGAAAAGCAACACGGGATACAAACACAGCAAAAGAATTGATAAGAGCAATAGATGACGCACGAAAAACAAAATATGAAGAAACTTGCAAGGCAGCAGAAGAAGCTGGCAAGCGAAAGCCGAAATATTTCAGAACTAATGAAAATCCCATTGATTCGAAACTAAGACCCGAAACACCATTAACATGGTACTGGACTCGCTTGGTCAATATGGCTGAAATTCGTGGAGGCGTTACTAAAGGAAGAAAGTTTAACGGTAAGCAAACAATATCTCTTCCATATTTGAGGGTGGCTAATGTTCAAGATGGTTATCTGAATTTATCAGAAATCAAGACCATAGAAGTGTTACCAGAAGATAAAACTAAATATAAACTGGAATATGACGACATCTTATTCACCGAGGGCGGCGATAGAGATAAACTAGGAAGGGGCACGGTATGGAAAAACAATATTAACGGATGCATTCATCAAAATCATATATTCAGAGCTAGGAGGCTGTCCGAGAATAGCAGAGGGTTAGTGAAGAAGCAATGCATATATGAGTAAAAGCCCTCTCAAAAAGTATTGTAGAAAGACAGTTTTATATTGACAACTCTATGAAATAATAGTAGATT
>Ga0208771_1000986_pt1 | contig 15847 bp, 13 predicted proteins | sample AntAceMetag02UKX_FD_184775 | JGI IMG/M metagenome (GOLD analysis project Ga0208771, IMG submission 184775) | Saline lake microbial communities from Ace Lake, Antarctica - Antarctic Ace Lake Metagenome 02UKX (SPAdes) (version 2) | ecosystem: Environmental > Aquatic > Non-marine Saline and...
CAGTATCTTCTTGATAGAATTACAGGAACATATAATTTGCCACCGTTGTCTCAAATTATTAAGCAAAAACATGCCGAAACATGTTATGCATAGAGTATGTTGTTACCATGTATTATTGAGCGGATACCCCAATTTCTTATGCCCGAATGCCTGTACAGTTACATTTTAACTCTTAACAAGAATAACAATCAGGAGATTATTATGCAAAAAAAGATCAAATATGTATTCGCTTTTATTTTGTTGGTGGCAATTGTTTTTTGTTCTAATTGGCAAGTGTTTCCACAATCTAATTATTCTCAGAAAAAAGTAGGTCCCCAACCGAACGGCAGCATTCTTGTTCCAACCAACCAACTATTGCGCCCGGCAGGATTTCAAATTACTTTCCCCGGTCGACCGGTTGATCTTGCTTTGAGCCCGGATGGAAAATGGCTGGCAGTTATGAATAAAAATTCGCTGGATTTAATTCGGGTTTTAGATAGAACGATTATGCAAACGCTTCCATTTCCTAAAAGCGGCGCATCTTTTAAGGGACTGACATTTTCAGTGGACGGCAGCAAAATTTACGTGAGTCAAGCTCGTGACAGGATTTATGTTGCCCTTAAGGATGAAAACAATATTTTGCAATGGGCAAAGCCGATTAAATTTCCTAAACCAAAAATTGGTGGAAAAACTGTTCCCGGCGGTTTTGTGTTCAACGAAAACGAAGACAAACTTTATGTTACTTTGAGCCGTAACAATTCAATTGCTGTTGTTAATATGACTGATACGTCAATAACAGAAATTCCAGTGGGAGTAGCGCCTTTTGATGTTGTTCTGTACTCTCCGGAAAAAGCGTATGTGAGCAACTGGGGCGGAAGACAACCTGAATCAGGCGAATCGACTTACAAGACCTCGGGCAGCGATATTCTAATTGACGCAAAAACAGGGATCGCAAATAACGGGGCAATCTCTGTGGTTGATTTGAAAACAGGCAGGCAAACTAAATATATCGAGGTTGGGTTGCATCCCGGCGCTCTAATTTTGAGTCCGGATAAAAAACGTTTATATGTTGCCTGCGCTAACAGTGATATTATCTCAGTCATCGACACAAAAAACGATAAAGTCGTTGATAAAATTTCCGTACGATTACAAAAAGATTTACCTTTTGGCAGCGCGCCCAATGCACTGACGATGTCGGCGGATGGCAAACGGCTGTATGTTGCCAATGGAACTGATAATGCTGTCTGTGTTATTCAACTCGATGCGGGGAATACGATAATGGGATATATTCCAACCGGCTGGTACCCCGGCGCTGTTATTTTAGACAAAAACGAAAAATTTCTTTATGTGGCAAATACAAAAGGCATTGGATCGCGAAACCAGCGCGTGGACAGACCCGGGTATAATTCGCATCATCACATGGGCAGTCTTTCCATTATTCCCGTTTCACTTCAAAATGGACTGGAAAAGATGACGGAAATCGTCAGGGAAAATAATTCATTTTCACGTATGATGGAACAATTAGTTCTGGAGAAGAAAACCAGACAGATGGTTCCTGTCCCGCAATTTCCCGGTCAGGTTTCTTATTTCAAGCATATTGTTTACATCATCAAAGAGAACCGAACCTACGATCAGGTTTTTGGTGATTTAGCCCAGGGGAATGGTGACACTTCACTGGTTCATTTTGGGCGAGAAGTTACACCCAACCATCATGCCCTTGCCGAGACTTTTGTGTTAATGGATAATTATTATTGCAGTGGTGTGCTCAGCGCGGATGGACATCAATGGACCGATGAAGCGTATGTTACGGATTATATTGAAAAGTTCTTCGGCGATTTTACGCGCAGCTATCCTTATGACGGGGGAGATGCGCTTGCTTATGCCAGCTCTGGTTTTATTTGGGATAATGTCCTGAAACACGGCTTAACTTTTCGTAATTACGGAGAGTTTGTTGATGCTGTTATCGAACCAAACAATTCGACATTCACTGATATGTACCAGGACTTTTTGAACGGTACGAACAAAATTAAAATCACTGCCAAATCAAATTTACCGCAAATGATACCATATTTATGTCCCACTTATGTCGGTTTTCCCAACTCGGTTTCTGATGTCTATCGTGCCAACGAATTTATCAAAGAATTGAAACAGTTTGAGAAGAACAACAATTTCCCCAATTTTATCATTATGTTACTGCCCAATGATCACACCTCGGGAACAAAGCCGGGAAGACCAACTCCGCAGGCTGCCGTGGCGGATAATGATCTGGCTTTGGGGCAAATTGTTGAAGCCATTTCTCACAGCAAATTTTGGCAGGAGACCTGTATTTTTGTGACCGAAGATGATCCACAAGCTGGTCTTGATCATGTGGATGGTCATCGGACGGTAGGGCTGGTAATAAGCCCTTACACAAAACGCGGCGAAGTGATCTCCACCAATTATTCGCAGATAAATATGTTTCGAACAATCGAAAATATTCTCGGCATTCCACCTTTGAACCAATTTGATTTGGCGGCAGAACCGATGGTTGATTGTTTTACTGATACAGAGGATTTTTCGCCTTACAATGTGTTACAGAATAATATCCCCCTGGATCGATTAAATCCTTCGCTCAGCAGCCTGTCCGGCGATGCTCTGTATTGGGCGCAAAAATCATTGGAACAGGATTTAACAGATTACGATCGTATCGATGAGGATATTTTCAACCGCATTATCTGGCATGCTGTGAAAGGTTATGATGTGCCCTATCCTGTATTGTCTGAAAATTTGAGAAAGAATAAGAATAATTAACAAATGAGTTCACTCTCAAAACCACTAATTACCATTCCGCTAATTTCAATAAAATCAATTAGTGAAAATTGGTATAATTAGTGGAAAAAAGTTTTTTAGCGTAGGCTTATAAATATATTAATAAATAATAGCGTCATAATAAAAATTTTTTTCAATAAAATAACTTCTGAATAAACCGAATGGCTAAAATATGGTTTCAATCGACTACGGAATAATTTTTTTCTATTTTATGATCGTCATCGGTTTTGGTTTCTGGTATCAGAAACGGGCATCAAAGAACTTGGATTCCTATTTTCTGGCAGGCAAAAACATTCATTGGTTGCCGCTGGCAATGTCCGGATCGGTATCCACTTTTGACATTACTGGTACCATGTGGATTGTGTCGATTTTGTTTGTATTGGGGATGAAATCAATGTGGCATCACTGGATGTGGGGCGTTTATATGGCAGGGTTCTTCATGGCTTACATGGGGAAATGGGTTCGCCGCTCAAATGTTATGACCGCGGCTGAATGGATGCAAACTCGGTTTGGAGATGATAAAGGGGGACGCCTGGCACGAACAACCTATGCGCTGATGGCAGTGCTAACATTAGCCAGTTTTATTGGCTACGCTTACCAAGGCATCGGAAAATTTGCATTTAAGGTTTACAACTATGCCAAGATAGTTCTTCTCAATCGTGATCTATTAGTAGAATTTACATCAGAAAATGATTCAATTAAAAAAGTACACATCTGGAAAAAACACCTATTATTGAATGAATCCATTAATGAAAAATTTTTTGAATTGGGTTATGGCTATTTCGAGGCAAGTCCTGAAAACAAGTACAACAGCAAATACGAAAGAGCAGAAGGGAGAGCTAAAAGAGAGAATAAAGGCATTCACGATAAAACGCGTTTTAAAACAAAAATACCGTTAAAACCAAATGCCTTGTGGATCAGTTTCGGATTGGGAACGGGAAAATAAAAAGGTGGTGGCTTGAGCTGGACTGAATTTTCTCCTTGTTTGGCATTTGATGCAACATTAAATTTTAGAAGAAATTGGCTTGTTTTTGCAGTGGGTGAACAAGGTGTTTGGTTGAGTGAAACGCGAAGTTTTGAGTCTCGGTATGTAACAATTGGCAAATCTTGGTATGAACTTTATGGCGAGGGAATATTATCAATCGGTATTAGTCGAAATAAGTTGTTTTATCATACAGAAAGCGCGAGAGGAACTATAGAGTCTGATTATTATTACGGTTTACAATTAGGTTCACAAGTGTTTGTCCATTTGAGACAAGTTTTTGGACTTGGTTTGACTTTAAATGCGAATATCAATAAGGAAGTTTCCTGCTTTAATTTTTTAATAGCTTTCAAAATTGGAGCGTGGAATTTTTGATATTGTACTTTTCATAGATTAAAAAGATTGTTCTGATGCCATTAATTCGAGTGATGGCATCGGTTGATAATAGCGCAATTGGATTCTATCCTGTAGCAAGGTCGGATAAATATCAAATCGGATCACCGCAGTTTAGAAAAGCTGAAGTAAAAATTGGCGAAATGGCTGAACAAATTAGACAAATGGTTTTAGGAGAAAATAAATAAATATATTTTTAAACTAGATCAATTTAAAATATACATTTTGCCAAAAGAAAAGACTGAATAGCTGAAATTATCAAAATAAAGGAAATCGATTATGAAAAATTTTGTTGCAAATTTACTGATTTTTTCTTGTTATTTATAATGACACCATTAGCTGTTGCAAATGAGAGGATCATTAAAAAACTGCGTTGCGAATATCTCGAAAATCCGTTTGGAATCGATGTATTACAGCCTCGCTTAAGTTGGATTCTAAAATCAAATCAACGTGGTCAAAAACAGACTGCCTACCAAGTTCTGGTAGCCTCCAGTCTTGAAAATCTGAATAAAAATATCGGCGATGTCTGGGACAGTGGTAAAGTTGAGTCGAATCAATCAGTGCATAATTATTACACAGGTTTACCGTTGCGAAGCGATTGCACATATTTTTGGAAAGTTCGTGTTTGGGACAAAGATGGTTTTCCATCGTCGTGGAGTGAGCCCGCATTTTGGTCAACTGGATTGTTGAAAGATACAGATTGGAAAGCCAAATGGATCGGACTCGATAAAGCAGTTGGGGATGATGATCCCAATGCAGAACACCGGCGCCTTTCCGCCCGAATACTGCGTCACGAGTTTTCAATAAAAAAGAAGATAAAACGAGCAACAGCTTTTATTTGTGGTCTGGGATTGTTTGAGTGGTACTTAAACGGCAAAAAAATAGGCGACCAGGTTTTATCGCCCGGTTTAACCGAGTACAATAAACGTTCTTTTTATATGACATTTGATGTAAAGGATTTTTTGCAACAAAAAAATAATGCCGTTGGAGTTATTCTCGGCAATGGGCGGTATTTTGCTCCGCGTGAAGAGAAACCGACAAAAACCCGAACTTATGGATTTCCAAAACTGCTTCTGCAAATAAATGTTTTGTTTGAAGATGGCACATCAATTAGTATCGTTAGTGATAAAAAATGGAAACTAACTACTGATGGGCAGATTCTGGCAAATAGTGAATATGATGGCGAGATTTACGATGCCCGTAAAGAAGCGAACGGTTGGAGCGAAGCTAATTTTGACGATTCACTATGGCGGAACGTTGAACTGGTTGACAAAAGCGGCGAAAAATTAGTTGCCCAAATGAACGAGCCGATAAAAGTCATGGAGACCATTCAGCCGGTGGCAGTTACAGAACCACAGCCCGGCATTTTTATTTTTGACATGGGGCAGAATATGGTCGGCTGGGTTCGGCTGAAAGTGAAAGGGGACAGGGGAAGAAAAATTTCGCTCAAGTTTGCTGAAGTTCTTCAGGACGATGGCATGTTATTCATGGATAATATCCGTGGCGCTAAAGTGACTGATGTTTATATTCTAAAGGGCGGCGCCACAGAAACCTGGGAACCGAGATTTACCTATCACGGTTTTCGCTATGTTGAAGTGAAAGGATTCCCTGGCAAACCTGACTTATCAGCAATTGAAGGAAAAGTTGTCTATGATGCAGTGAAAACTTCCGGCACGTTTTCCTGTTCAAATCCGCTCATTAATAATATTTATAAAAATGCCTATTGGGGAATCAGGGGTAATTACCGCAGCATCCCAACCGATTGCCCGCAGCGCGATGAACGCCAGGGTTGGCTGGGTGATCGATCTGCCGAGTCAAGGGGCGAAAGTTATATTTTTGATATTGTCAAGCTTTACAACAAATGGCTGGTGGATATTCAGGATGCGCAGCTTGAGAATGGCAGCGTTCCCAATGTGGCGCCATCCTATTGGCCCATGTATTCGGATAATACAACCTGGCCCGGTTCATATATTATCATTCCGGCGATGTTGTACGACCAGTATGGTGATCTGGAAACTTTGAGAAGACACTATCCCAGCATGAAAAAATGGATCGATCACATGAGTCAATATTTGCAGGATGGAATAATGCCGCGGGATACTTATGGCGACTGGTGCGTTCCCCCTGAAGATATAAAGCTGATCCATAGCAATGATCCGAAACGGACGACAAGTGGTGAATTCATCGGTACGGTATATTTTTATCATGAATTAAAATTAATGGAACAGTTTGCAACCCTGTTAAACAAACCGGCTGATGCCGCCCGTTTTCAAAATCTTGCTGAAAATATGAAAACAGCATTCAACGAAAAATTCCTGAATGAAAATCCTCTAATATATAGTAACAACACGCAAACTGTCAATGTTCTTGCCCTGGCATTTGGATTGGTTCCTGAAAAATATCAAACTAAAATATTTGAAAATCTTGTGGAAAAAATTATGGGCGAAACTGAGGGACATATTGGCACAGGTCTTATTGGCTGCCAGTGGCTCATGCGGGTGCTGACGGAAAATGGCAGACCGGATATTGCTTATACATTGGCATCGCAGCATACATATCCAAGTTGGGGTTATATGGTTGAACATGGGGCAACAACAATTTGGGAATTGTGGAATGGCGAAACCGGCGATCCGGGGATGAATTCGCACAATCATGTGATGCTGTTGGGTGATTTGATTATCTGGTTTTATGAAAATTTAGCCGGCATCAAAGCTGATCCGGAACAGCCGGCTTTTAAACACATTATTATGCGTCCCGAGATTGTTGGCGATCTTGATTTTGTCAAGGCATTTTATTCATCAATGCACGGACAGATTAAAAGCGAATGGAAAATTAACAATAATAAATTCTATTGGGATATTTCGATACCAGCAAATACGACGGCAACGGTCTATGTGCCTGCCTCTAATGAAAATGTTGTTCGCGAAAGCGGACTGGTGATTTCGAAATCGAACGGAGTAGAGTTTATACGCTGTGAAAAAAATCGGGCTACGTATCAAATCGAATCAGGGCAATATTCTTTCACTTCGGAAGGTTTTAAAATTCAAATGCCTGTGCCTTTTGTTTCGACACCAGTTTTCAGTCCAAAAGACACGAGCATCACACTTGGTGATAAACTTTCTGTTACAATAACATGTAAAACGCCTGAAGTCAAAATACATTACACGTTAGACGACAGTGAGCCTGACGAAACCTCGCCGATTTATGAACAGTCCCTTACGATTACAAAAAACACATTGCTCAAAGCAAAAGCGTACAAGAAAGGCTATCACGCGAGTATCGTAACATCAGCGCAATATGATTTTATTGATCCTTAAAAGAACGGCGTTCGCTGGAAATTGTACAGGGGCGTTTTTAAACGGTTGCCAGATTTTGGAAAATTAAAACCCGTAAAAAGTGGACATGTTTTTCAAATCAATTTAACCGACTTAGAAATTAATGATGAATATTTTGCTCTGGTTTTTACCGGTTACATTGAAATTCCGCATATTCTTTTCGCATAATAAAGGGAAAAAATGAAATGCAAAAAATATTGACAATCTTGTTGGCTATAATATTTCTTATTTTAGGTACATCATATTCCCAACAAAGTGCAGATAAAAAATACAATCCGACAGTAAAAAATCCAGCCTATCATGCAAACAAGGGTCCCATATTATTCATAGATGAAGCACACAATAATTTTCATACTTTAAGCGGACGATACCAGGCTTTTGGGAAACTGCTGCAAAAGGATGGTTATCACTTAGAACCATTTACAAAAAAGTTCACAGAAGAAGAATTAGCAAAAGGAAAAATATTAATAATTTCCAATGCACTACATAAACGCAATATAAAAGATTGGTCTTTGCCAACTCCATCCGCCTTCACAAAAGTTGAAATAAAATCTGTGAACCATTGGGTAAAAAATGGTGGCTCATTATTTCTCATTGCCGATCACATGCCCATGCCTGGCGCAGCAGCTGATTTGGCTGCTTCGTTTGGATTTAAGTTTTATAATGGTTTTGCCTTGGACACAACCAAACGCGGCGGCGATAAATTTTTCCGCTCAATAGGGACATTAAAAAACAATAAGATCGCTAACGGTAGGTTTAAATCAGAAACAGTAGATTCCGTAACAAGCTTTACCGGACAAGCATTCGAAATTCCTGAATATGCAGAACCAGTCACTGTGTTGAATTCAAATTTCAATATGTCGATGCCAAAAGTTGCCTGGCAATTTGATAAGAAGACCAAAATATTCAGCTGCGGAGGATTTGTACAGTTGGCTTTTATGGAATATGGAAAAGGCAGACTTGTTGTTTCAGGTGAAGCGGCAATGTTTACTTCACAGCAAGTTGATAATAAAGCATTTGGTATGGGTTCAGACGCAGCGCCACAAAACGAACAATTGCTTTTGAATATAATTCATTGGTTGGATGGGATAATTGATTATCAAAAACAAAATCTATGAAAATGTTGATGAATTTTCGACAACAGAAAGTTTGAAATAATAAAAGAAACGGAATCTAATCCTGATTTATTAAGCGAGAAATCACCATATAAATCAGATTTTAAAATTGAAAAAATTATGCCTGAAGAAGCAACAATGATTAAGCAAGGCTATAATAAAATATTAGTATTAGAACCAGTTGAAAATGAACCGGAACCCTACCGCCAACTGACGACTACTTTTTCAAATAATAAGGGATATTTTAAGCTTACCATCTCCGCATCGTTAGTTGAAAGCGATGAATTGATGGGAACAATTCTATTTACGGTTTTTCTGCTTTATCTTGTCTTATTAATTTCAGTCGTCTATCTCAACAGAAAGCTATTGCAGAAATTGTGGAAACCATTTTATTCAACCTTGCGTTCTGTAAGAAATTACCGTTTGGAACAGCATCGGCAGATTAATTTTTATGAGACAAAAGTCGTTGAATTTAAGGAGTTGAATGAAACAATTTCGCAACTGATCCAAAATAATCTCCGAGCCTATCAGAATCAGAAACAATTCACCGAGAATGCTTCACATGAAATACAAACCCCTTTGGCAATTGCGCGAAGCAAAGCAGAATTATTAATCGAAAACCCTGACCTTACTGCCGAGCAAGCAGAATTAGCAAATGTTATTACTGAAAATCTGACCAGATTGGCTCGCTTAAATAAAAGTTTGTTGTTAATTTCTAAAATAGAGAACAACCAGTTTCCCGAAACAAAAAAAAATAGATATTGAACCGCTGATCAAAAGGATTTTTGAAGATTTTAAGGAATTGATTGAATTTAAGAATATCAAATTCAACTTTACATCAAAAGAGAAAAACGTGGTGGAGCTAAATCCTGATCTGGCTGAAATTCTATTTGGCAATCTGATCAGAAATGCTATTTATTACAATATCTCGAACGGATTTATTAATCTCACCATTCAGGAAAATGAGATAGTAATAGAAAATAGCGGAATAGAATTTGAAGGCAATCCCGAGCTTCTCTTTGAACGCTTTTCCAGAAGTTCCGTTAATGAAAATTCACACGGTTTAGGTCTCTCCATTGTTAAGAGCATTTGCTATCTTTATCATTTTGACATTTCCTACACTATCCCACAAAATATCCACAGAATTACCATTCGCTTCTAAAATTCCAATTTTTCTACAAAATTGAATTTTATATTTAGTGGATGAACTGGAAGGTTTGTTTAAATAATGCACATACGTACAAGGTAAATAATCGTTTTGCCAATAGCACGGAAAGGAGAAGAATACATGGTTAAGCACATTTTTCTATTTATAGGCATAACTGTTTTCATCATACAATCTAACGCATTAACCCAGGACATAAAGTCTCCTGAAAAAACTTTAATTTATGAAGACAGCACATCAATTTTAGCAAGGGATGCTAAACATTTTGTCCAGATTGGTTTTGGTTTATTTAACGCTCCTTTCGATTTTAAAGCTAAGGAATGGCAGCGATGCGGAATGGTAACCGCTTCTACGGCGCTGTTATTTTTTATTGATAAAGACGTTAAACGTTTTGCTTTGAATAATCAAAATCAGCGGAATGACCGTCTTTTTGATGTAGATCAATATCATGGAAATATCTATACCGCGTTTCTCGCTTCGGGAACGTACGGACTGGGATATTTTATTAATAATGATAAAATTAGACTGATGGGATTGCATTCTATGGAAGCGTTTGTTTACTCTGGGATCGTGTCGAGTTTCTTTAATACAATTTTAAGAAGACGCCGACCTTACGGCGGAGAGAGCAATTTGATTTTTAAGCCTTTTCATTTAAAAACGTTGTACACGGCTTTACCCAGTGGACACACCACCTTATCCTTTGCCGTTTCCACGGTAATGGCAAAATCTTATAATAATTTTCTGTGGAAATCTTTCTGGTATGGCAGCGCCGGCATGGTTGCCGCATCCCGTATTTATCATAATAAACATTGGGTCTCGGATGTATTTCTATGAGGCGTAATCGGTTATGCTGTCGCTGATTTTGTGATGAAATTTGCTAAAAGAAAGAAACATAAAAAAATCGCCAGTATTCAACCCAATATTTATAACAATACAATTGGATTTGCATTGTCGTTTTAGTGATCACAAATTGCAGACGCGATAATTATTAAATAGATAGAATCCGATCACGATTTATTAACAGGAATGTTAATGAATAATTACCAAATTTTTAAATAAACAAGCTATGCGGCAAATGAAACCTTTAAAAAGGATATTAAAATTGAATCATTCATCTTGCTTTTAGTAATATATTTGTTCAGTAATTATTTGTTAATGGCAACTGAGAACAATAAAAATGTCGCCAAAGGTAAAGCGTTTGAAATCTCACCTGATAATACACCGGCAAAAAAATCTTACGGGACAATTAAAGGGGTTATTGTCGATAAAAAGACTCAAAAACGATTGTCAGACGCCAATGTTATCCTGCAGGGTTTCAGGCGGGGAGCCGCAACAAATCAAAACGGCGACCAGGCTGGTTGTTATTTGTCGAGTCGATTTCAAATTCTTTATCCGCTCATACTGGAAACCGGCATCCGCTACGACTATACGTCTTACAGCAATGACAAATTATGGAGCCCCCGTATCAGCATGGTTTATTCATTGGCAAAAGCAACTTTTTTAAGGGCGGGTTGGGGATACTATTATCAAACCCAGGGCATCCATGAATTACGAGTTCAGTTCAAAGAAAATTTCTATCATCCGGCTGAATTGGCAAAACATTATGTGCTTGGCTTTGAGCACTTTTTCAATAACGGCATTCATTTTCGTGCCGAAGGATATGTAAAACAGATGATCAATGTGCCGCCTGCTTATTATACCTTTGCAAATATTGATGAATTTTTCCCGGAAGCAAGAGTTGATTTAATTCAATTATCCATAGATAAAGCAACGGCGAAAGGAATAGAACTCTATTTGAAATATGATACCGGCAACAAGTTTTCCTGGTGGTTGAGTTACGTATTGGCTGATGCCAAGGACGATGTAAAAAGCCTGCAATATACCGGCAGATTGATCAAACAGACCGGCGTGCTGCCCCGTCCCTGGGATCAGAGACACACAATTAATATCGACATGAATTACTGACCCAACAGCAAGTGGCATTTTAATTTCTCGTGGCAATACCGCTCCGGCTGGCCTTATACCGATTTTGTTGTCAAGCGCAAGCAACGGGAAGATGGCTCTTTTGCCTATTATCATGACTATGGTATGTTTGCCGGCACTCGCTATCCCGCCTAGCATCGGTTGGATGTTCGAGTAAACAGGTATTTCAATACTTCGAATGGAAAGGTTAATGTTTTCCTTCATGTCATCAATTTATACAATCACGAAAATATTTATAGTTACGATCATTATGTTGTGCAGGCAAATGCAGATGGTTTCCGCTATCAAATAGCCAGGGAAAAATATTTTCCAATCATTCCATTTGCAGGCGTTAGTTGAGAGTTTTAGAAGCAGTTCACCGAAAACAGATTTGAGGGAAAACCGATGAAAAAATCTTTAGCATTAACACTTATAATAGTTGTGTTCGTTTCAACCGCTTTTGCCCAACCGGCAATCCAACTTTCAAATTCGATCCTAACCGGAAAGGTCGTTGAACACACAAGTAAAGAGCCGCTGCCCCTTGCAAACATCATATTATTTAAAACAAATGACAGCTCCCAGGTCAGCGGTGCGACGACGTACAAAGATGGTGTTTTCCAATTTTCCGATCTGCCCAATGGCGAGTATTATTTGCAGGTTAGTTATATCGGATTTGCGCCCCTTAAAACCAAATCGTTCATATTAAAAAATGCGAAACTTGACCTGGGCGCTCTTGAAATAAAGGTGAGCCCGATTGTTCTGGGGAATATTGAAGTGACCGCCGAAAAAGCCATGTTCAACAACGCAATCGATCGAAAGGTTTACAATGTTGAGAAAGATATTGTCAGCCAGACCGGTTCTGCCAGCGACCTTTTGCAAAACATTCCTTCGGTCTCTGTCGATGTCAACGGCAACATCAGTTTACGGGGCACAGCGAATGTAACCTTTTTCATCAATGGCAAGCCTTCGTTATTGATGCGCAAAAACAGTGCGGCAGCGTTGCAGCAGATGGCGGCATTTTTCCAGTTGATTCCGTGCCCACGGGCTGGACGGATTGTTGAAATTCCGCATGCCCGGCAGAAAATAGGGGTAATCGGCCATTGGAAGGTAAGACATGGCGTGGCCCCAGTATTCGAAAATTGCCTGGTCAGTGGACTGGAGTTCGTGAAGCATGGATTCATTGTACCGGGGCAGGCGCGTCCAAAGTGTGTGGTGATGCGCCCGTTTAATCACGGCAATGGTATCGATCTGGACGTAGCCCAATGAATCGATAATTTTTAGCACGCCTTTTTTATTTTTCGGGATAGCGGAATCGCTGTTTAGCAATTGCGCTTTCAGCACCACTTGTTTGATCATCTCTGATGAGAGCAACAAATTTTTCAAATTTCCGTCTCTGTCGTTTTGAGTAAATGAAGCAAAAGAGCCACAAAGCTCATCACTAACATGAAGTTGTGATTTAAATTATCGTGCATTCATTGGAAACGTTTTTAACATCAATTTGAGATTTGATCTGTTTTAAAAAATAAGATATTTCTTCGAGTTTGTCAACAAATATTTGATGTGTCCGAAATTACATGGTTTTGGCCATTGAGGCAATCCGGAATAGGTATTTTTTAATCCGGCTATCAATGCTAATGGATTTGATTTCATCTTCAGTGGCGCCAAAAACAATGGCGAAAAAGATAATAATAGAAAATGAAGGGAGGTGAGGCGCAAATCCGTCTTTTTGAAATAATTCCGAAAACGTTTGTAATATTTTTTCGCCCCTGTCTGCTGCAAGTTTCAGAATTTTATCCAGTTCTTCGATGGTTTTTATTCCCAGGTTTTGCAGTAATATGGAGAGCTGTCTGGTGGGTTTGGCATTACTGGATAAATTAATTTCGATAAAACCGAATTTTTTGGCGATGTTATCCAGATATTCAATTAAATTTTTATTGTTCTCCAAATACAATCGGAGAGATGTCATTCAATTTGACATCCAAATCGCCTTTTTTATATTTTTGTAAATATTTCCGTTCTTTGCTTTCCAGCTTTCGTTTGATTTCGGAAAATTCCGTGTCAGCCGTTTCAAAAAGTGCGCTCAGTCTGAATATCTGCCGTTTAATGCTCTTGGGAATTTCCTGGGAAGTTTTGTAACGCAATTTATGATCAAGCGATGCCCAGGCATGCTGAGCCACGGTTCTAATCTGGATTTCAAAAATAATATCTTTTAACTGACTCCATTCTTTTGATGCAGCCAGTTCGTCGGAAATTGAAAATTTGTAATGGGTGGACAGGTAGCCGAATTGATCCGGGGGCAAATTCTTCGAATCGTAATCACCGTTTTTGTGATTCACTTTTAGTTGTGTTTCCAGCAGACGGGCAATTTTTTTTACGTCTTCTTTATAGTAAGTAATTATCCGTATACCAATAATATCGTGAATTTTTTCAAAAGGATTGTTTTCTTTTAAATTTAACCGCTGTGCTTTTTCCAGAAAACTTTCCAGTGATTTAATGCGCGTGTCAATATGTTGATAGCTCAAGCCGTTTTCGGTTATTAGTTGTTTGATTAAAACATCCAGTTTATCTCTCAAATCCTGATACATCGGATAGCTGGTTTCATAATCGTGGATAATGTCCAATATGTTCATTTATTGTGTCCGATTCAAAAAGAGTGTACTCCTTAAGTTATTGCTCATTTGTTTTCTGACTGGTATTGTTACTAAATTAGTCACTCATGAGTTCCTTAAATATGAATTATTAAAACACGGATATATTGATATATTTATCCGGATTTTTTTTGAAATCTTCAATCAATATTCCCAGATCCACGATCGTCTTATTTAAATTTTGAATATATTTTTTATTTTGAACAATCGCTCCGGCGCTGCCGTCACCGTTATTAATTTGTCTGGTAATGTGCCGCACATCTTCGGAAAGCAGCGTGATTTCGGCTAATGTTTTATTGAAGTTTGTAATGCTTGCTTGCAAACTATCTGAATTGCTTGCAATAAAATTTTTCAGGTTTTCTCCTGCTTTGCCGATGTTGGCAAAATGTTGATTGTATTCAGCTATATTGACATCGTCTAGTTTGGTATCCAGTTTGCCTAAAATCGAGTGAAGCATTGTAACCGATCCGGAGAGCTGCTGCAATCTGGAATTCACTTCACCCTGATCAAAACTTGTTTTTATGTCAGCTAAAATCCCCTTTGCTTCCATCATGATATCTTTATTCTGTCCGGTGGTAATAGCATTCGGCTGTAAAAACAAATCCGAAGTCCCCGGTACAATAGTGATGGCCTTTTCCCCGAGCAGCGAAACGGTATTTAGTTCAAATCTGGAATCAACCGGCAATTGAAATTTTTTATTGATATCCACCCGGACGACAACACCATCGGATTCAAACTGCACGTCTTTTGTCCAGCCAATTTTATAGCCGCGCATGTAAACTTTGGAGTGATTTTTTAAACCAATGATGTCAGAGAATTTTACATAAACGATATAATCATGTGTGAAAAATATTCTGCTTTCGGCGAGCCCTATTATTGAAAAAAATAAAACTAAAATACTAAAGAAAATTACTATTCCGGCAACAAAGCTCATTTTATTATAATTCATTTATCTCTCCATTGTAAAGATTTTCTAATACGTGATCTGAAACCTGTTCCTTTTTGCCCACGAAAACAAATTCGCCGGCTTTCAGCAATGCCACCCGGTCGGATATCTCTTGCATTAATTTAATATCGTGCGTTACCACGATGGATGTCGCATTGATTTTTTCTTTTAACGTGTTTATCAATTTGCTCACCATTTCCGCGTTGGTTTTGTCCAGCCCGGTGGTGGGTTCATCATAAAAAATAAATTCCGGTTCTTTAATAATGGCTCTGGCAATGGCAACTCTTTTTTTCATGCCACCGCTCAATTCCTCCGGGAATTTGTTGAATGTATCCCCGTTTAAGCCTACGAATGCCAGCGCTTGTTCAATTTTTTCATCAATTTGTCTGGCCTTCATATTTTTGTGCATATTAAGAAATAAACCAAGATTATCTTTAACCGTTAAAAAATCAAACAGGGCACTGTTTTGAAAAACAAACGCGATTCTTTTTCTTAATTCAGTCAGCTGTTTTTT
>Ga0208771_1000988_pt1 | contig 15828 bp, 14 predicted proteins | sample AntAceMetag02UKX_FD_184775 | JGI IMG/M metagenome (GOLD analysis project Ga0208771, IMG submission 184775) | Saline lake microbial communities from Ace Lake, Antarctica - Antarctic Ace Lake Metagenome 02UKX (SPAdes) (version 2) | ecosystem: Environmental > Aquatic > Non-marine Saline and...
CACCTCCAATGATTGCGTGGATAGCAGCACCAACTCGGGGACGAGCGACGAGCATATCTCCTCCCCGGCGGCGGCGCAGACCTACTACATGGTGATCGATGGATACGATGGGGCGATAAGTTTTTACAATATCGATATCTTTTTTACCACTCCGACACCATCCGTTACACCCACGCCCAGTGTCACTCCGACCCCATCAGTTACGCCCACGCCATCGGTTACGCCGACACCATCTGTGACGCCGACACCATCTGTGACACCGACACCATCGGTTACGCCGACCCCATCTGTTACGCCGACACCCTCGGTTACGCCAACACCCTCGGTTACACCGACACCATCTGTTACACCGACGCCATCGATTACGCCGACACCATCGGTTACGCCGACACCATCGGTTACGCCGACACCATCGGTTACGCCGACACCATCAGTGACACTGACACCATCAGTGACACCGACACCATCGGTTACGCCGACGCCATCTGTGACACCGACACCATCGGTTACGCCTACGCCCAGTGCCATGCCAACGCCCTCGGCAACTCCAACGCCTTCCGTCACACCTACTCTTACGCCGAGTGTCACACCCACGCCTTCCGTTACACCCACGCCTTCTGTTACGCCTACCTCAACGGCGGTTCCCTGTGTTTCCCCGCTGAAGGTAAAGGATATCGCTTACATCGAAATCGTCGAGAGGAGGGCGAGCGTCAACAACGGGTGGTTCATCCGGGGGCTCTCCTGGAATGAGGACACCGACTTCGGCTACGTACCCGACAAACTGAACTTCTGGTTCGACGCCGGTCTATCGGCAGCCGAGACCCAGCTCAAGCTCCGGATCGAGGCGGCGGCAGATCCGATTGAGATCCAGGACGGGGATAAGCTCCGGATCGGTTACAATACCTACTACTACCTGGACGTGATCCTGCCCCAGGTGAGCGTGGACGGGACGGAGCTGTACGTGGGCTTAAACGGGAATACCTACACCGACCTGGCGCTCTGTACCATCGCCAAGGGAACGCCGACTCCGTCGGTCACGCCCACGCCGACGCCCAGCCCGACGCCGACGGTCACACCCACGCCAAGCGTTACGCCAACCCCGGCCGCAACCCCCTCCCCTACCGCCTCAGCACCGCCCAGCCCAACTCCGACACTGAGCGCGGTACCGACCGCTTCGGTCACGCCCACGCCTTCGCTTTCGCCCACGCCGACTGCAACTGTCACGCCTACTTCCACCCCCACGCCCAGCCCCACCTGCGGTCCGACCGTGGCGCCGGCCAGATACATTATCGAGTCGGGGGACTACAATGGCGATGGGACGAGCGATCTCGGCGTCTTCCGGCAAAGTTCCGGCCTCTGGGCGATCCGGGGATTAACACGGGTTTATTTCGGGGGGGTTCCCGACCTGCCGGCCTCCGGAGATTACAATGGAGACGGAGTAACGGATCTTGCGATCTTTCGGGGAAGCACCGGTCTCTGGGCGGTTCGGGGGTTGACCCGGGTTTACTTCGGGAATAGCGGTGATATTTCGATTCCCGGAGACTATGACGGTGACGGTTGCTGTGATATTGGAATCTTTAGGGACGCCGCCGGCATGTGGAGGATCAGGGAAATCACGCAGGTCTATTTCGGAAGCGAGGGAGACTGGCCAGTACCCGGCGACTACGATGGGGACAACACTCGAAAAATCGCCGTTTTCCGGCAGGCATCTGGCCTTTGGGCGGTCAGGGGATTGACTCGGATTTACTTCGGGGCCACCGATGACTGGCCCATCGCCGCGGATTACAACGGCCAGGGAACTTGGGAGATCGGCATATTCCGCCCCTGTACCGGTCTCTGGGCGCTGAAGGGATTGACCCGGGTCTACTTTGGGCGATGCACCGATTGGCCCCGGGGCGCGGATTACAATGGCGACAGTACTTCCGATATCAACATCTTCCGCGAAAGCGCGGGCCTCTGGGCGACAAGGGGGTTAAGCCGGGTTTACTACGGGACTTCCGGCGATATCCCGGTAACGCGATAGAGACTGGTTATTGGAAAGCTGGTTACTGAAAAAAATATCGGTCACTGTTTACCGGCTAACTGTATTTTTCGGTGTCCGTCCCACATCCTACGGAAGTAGATATCCTGAAAATCCCAGATCAACCACGCTCTGGGACACCCGTCATGCCCGTAAAAGGCCGGGAGGGAATTAATTCCCTCCCGGCCTTTTGCTATTTGAATCAACAACACCCTGGTGTTGTCCCGGTCAAGATCGAGATCGTCCCCGAGAAAACCCCAGAGATTTTTCCCCGGCGATTTTTATGTCGTTAGGCAACCGAAAGAAAATCAAACAACATTTTTGTCCATCGCCAGATATTTTGTCGTCTCCATGCCGATCTGGTAAAAGAGAGGGAACCCACATTTCAGGCTTATTATGTTGAAATATATCTAACCCGATGCTAATATTAGGTAAAGTGAATAACCTCTAAGAGAGGAGGTCAATTATCAAAGGCAATTTATGCATAGTATCAAACCGGCTGCCGATAGTGCTGGAAAACGATACTGGAAACTGGAAGATTGAGCCGGGGAGCGGCGGTCTGGTCTCCGCCCTGGGACCGGTTCTCAAGGAAAGAGGAGGCACCTGGATCGGCTGGCCCGGCACTTCGGAAGACGCTCCTTTTCAAGATATCTTTAAATCTTCCCGGGACAAGTTCGGCTATGAGATTATTCCAGTGCCCCTGGATTCCGGGGAAGTTGATGACTATTACTACGGGTTTTCAAATGAAACTCTCTGGCCTCTCTTTCACAATATGCTGGGCCGTGCCGCCTTCAATCGGGATCACTGGGATACCTACCGCCGGGTCAATAAGAAGTTCGCGGATATTACCGCCGCCACCGCGGCGGAAGATGATTTCATCTGGGTCCAGGATTATCAACTCTTACTGGTCAGCAAATACCTAAAAAAACAGCGGCCCGGCACTGAAGCCGGCTTCTTCCTTCATATCCCCTTCCCCTCCCCGGATATATTTTTTCGTTTGCCCTGGCGGCTGCCAATCATCCGGGCGATGCTTAGCTATGATCTGGTCGGTTTCCAGACCCGGAAGGACCAGCGGAACTTCATCCAGTGCGTAAAAAGCCTCCTCCCACAAGCTCGAGTAAGGTATCGATCCCCTCATTCCATAGTTGAAGTTGAGAACCGATCTGTTCTGGCGGGAACATTCCCGATCGGAATCGACTTCAAGCGGTATAATGACCTAGCCAAAAGCCGGGAGGCGGAGCAAGCCGCCTGGTTTCTCCACGAAAAATTCGCGGAACTTAAACTTCTGATCGGCGTGGACCGCCTTGACTATACCAAAGGGATTCCCAGCCGGTTTGAAGCATTCGAGCTGGCTCTAAAAAAATATCCGGATCTTCATCAGAAAATATCCCTTCTGCAGGTGGTAGTTCCCAGCCGGATCGATGTCCCGGAATATCAGGCCATGAAAAGGAGACTCGACGAGATGGTGGGGCGGATAAACGGACTCTTTTCCACTTTAGGTTGGATTCCAATTCATTATGTATTCGGCAAGCTGACCCCGGTCGAACTGGTCGCATATTACCGTTCCTGTGAGATAGCGTTGATCACCCCTCTCAATGACGGCATGAACCTGGTGGCCAAGGAATACTGCGCCGCCTGTATTAACAACCGCGGAATCCTGATACTGAGCGAATTCGCCGGCGCCGCCCGTCAGCTCAGAAAAGGAGCCCTCCTGGTTAACCCCTACGATACAGAAGAGACCGCCGACACGATTTGGAGGGCATATACCATGCCGGTCGAAGAGAGAAAAGGGCGAATGAAAAAACTCAGGAATCAGGTAAGGAATAAGGATGTCCACCACTGGGTTCGAACATTTCTGCGGGCGGCCGAGGTGGCGGGAGAGAAAGAAAATTGAACTCTCTCCTGAGGAGCTGGCCCGACGTCGCTGACCGAATCTCCCGGAGTGCTCATGTCCTGCTATGTTTCGACTATGACGGCACTCTCACCCCCATCGTCGCTACCCCGGAGGCAGCACTCCTGACGGAAGAGACCAGGGATCTCCTGCGGTCCCTCTCCCTCCATCAGCGCTACCGGTTGGCTATCGTCAGCGGCCGAGCCCTCCGGGAAATCAGATCCATGGTAGGAATTGACGGACTGATCTACGCGGGTAACCACGGCCTAGAGCTCGTGGGCAATTCTCTCCGGTTCATTCATCCGGCCGCGCGGTCCGCCCGGCCGGCGATTGAAGAATCGGCCAGGCAGCTCCACCGTGCCCTGGATGGAATCGCCGGGGTACGGATTGAGGATAAGGATCTTTCTCTCAGCATTCATTTCCGGCAGGTCAAGCCGAAAAACCTTGATCGTACCCTGCGGGTTATCAGGGATATTGCCCGCGGGCCGGTCGAACGAGGTGAAGTAAAAGTTACTGACGGGAAAAAAGTGATCGAGATCCGACCCCCGGTAGATTGGGATAAGGGGAAAATCGTGAACCGGCTGGAATATGAAATCAGCCGCGCAGAGGACGCCGGTACTCTTCTCACTATTTATACCGGTGATGACCGAACCGATGAAGACGCCTTCCGGGCCATCGGGGATTCCGGGGTCACGATTCGGGTCGGGGGAGCGAATGTGCAATCCTCGGCCCGCTATTATCTCGAAGATGTCCCCCGGGTGAGGATTTTCATGAACAGACTGCTGGAATTGCAATGACGGATACCACCCCAGAAACCAGGATCATCGAAGATGCTTACCGGGAAGCCCTCCGGGTGGTTCACGGTTGCCGCGGCCCCGGGGGAATGAAGGCATCCGCGGCCGAACCGGGCTACCCCCAGGTCTGGAGCCGGGATACCATGATCACTCTCCTGGGCGCGGTCCTGCCGGGGGACTCCGCTATTCATCAATCCCTTGAGGATAGTTTTCAAATCCTGGCGGAGCATCAGACTCCACTGGGCCAGATTCCTAATAACGTCCACCTCATCTCTTTGCGGCCTAATTTCCAGGCCTATGCCGACAGCGGCCTCTGGTTCATAATCGGCGCCGCGAATTACTATCAGAGAACCGGATCGGCCGATTTTCTGGAACGGTATTATCCGGTTATCCGTAAGACTTTGAGCTGGTATGAATACCAGGATGTGGACCAAACCGGGCTGATTACCATGGCCGAAGGCGCGGACTGGGAGGATCTCTTCGCCGTCCGGGGTAAGGGGCTCTATGTCAATATCCTGCATTATATCGCTCTTAAAAAAGCGGCGGATATGACCAAGGATATTTCGGATGCCGCAGAAGGAGAGATCTATACTGCCCGCGCCGCCCAACTGAAAAAACTGATCAACCGGCATTTCTGGTATGGCGGAGACCCGAATTATCTTCTGCCCCAGATTGAACCAAGTCTGGGAAACGAAATATTCAGCCGGGAGGGACTTGACAGCCTCGGCCGCAGTCATTCGGTTCCGGAAAAAACTTTACTGAAAGACAGGTCATATTATCTGCCCTATCTCACCTTCCGGGGTTTCGGGGAATGGTTCGATTCGTTAGGGAACCTTCTGGCTATATTATCCGGGATCGCGGGAGAGCAACGATCAGATGAAATTATCAACCTAATAAAAGACCGCGGCCTTGATCGACCCGGGCCGCTGAAATCAATCTCACCCCCCGTCTTTCCCGGCGATCCGGACTGGAGATACTATTATCTTTTTAATGACCTCAATCGCCCTCACTGTTATCATAATGGTGGAATCTGGCCTTTTATCGGAGGATTTTATGTCGCGGCCCTGGTGAAAGCGAATAAGTTTCACGAAGCCGATAAAGCCCTGGTTGATCTGGCGCGGTTGAACCGGGCCGGCCGCGGCAAACCATGGGAGTTCAACGAGTGGTTTGAAGGAGAGGCCGGTCGGCCCATGGGGATGGCCGGGCAAGCCTGGTCGGCGGGGATGTTTCTATTTGCCTATTACGCTGTTAAACGGCGAAGGACACCATTCTTCTAACCCGATTTATTCATAAATCGGGTTAGTTTTGAAGAATGCCTGAGATTTTATTGCCGGCAACAATATATGGCAGTGCCCATATTATACTCTCTGGCGAACACTTGTTGACAAGTGTTTATTATTGATTGCAATGGATAGAGTGGGAACATAACGTTCTTTTTTTGGTTGAGAAAAAACAATCTGCTGTATTCGAATAGTAAGGTTTCAGTGAACCCCGTTGTCTTAATATTTCCTCACAATTTGTCGGGGTCCCTTTAGCCTTGTAGCCGCGGTCGGTGACCGCGGACCCGATGACTGTTGGCGATACCGCGGTCACCGACCGCGGCTACAACACCGGGCCAGGAGCACGAGTTGACGGGGTTCACTGAAAGCTTACTTCGAAATAATCTCAATGATTATACATAACATATTGAATAAAAGATATTGGGGAGAAAGATAAGCAATGCAGAAAGATACTCTTTGGTATAAAGACGCGATCTTCTATGAACTCCATGTAAAAGGATTCTTTGACAGCAACGCTGACGGAGTCGGAGACTTCCGTGGAATCGAAGAGAAGCTGGATTACCTCCAGGATCTGGGTATCGACTGCATATGGCTGCTTCCATTCTATCTTTCCCCTCAGAAGGATGACGGCTACGATATCGAGGACTTCTATAAGATCCAGCCTGAATACGGGACCCTCCGGGATTTCAAATCCCTGATCCGGGCCGCCCATAAACGCGAGATAAGAATCGTAACCGATCTGGTTATGAACCACACCTCGGACCAGCATCCCTGGTTCATCGAGTCCAGAAGTTCCCGCCGTTCACCCAAGCGTGACTACTATGTCTGGAGCGATACCGACCGGAAATATAAAGACGCGCGGGTGATCTTTGTCGATACCGAGGAATCGAACTGGACCTGGGATAAGAATACGGAAGAATATTACTGGCATCGTTTTTTCAGCCATCAGCCCGATCTGAACTATGACAACCCCCGGGTCAGGACCGCCATGCTGAAGGTTATCAATTACTGGCTGAGGACGGGCCTCGATGGTTTCCGGTGCGACGCCGTGCCTTATCTTTTTGAGAGAGAGGGGACCAATTGCGAGAATCTGGCGGAGACACACGAATTCCTCAAGGAATTGCGGAGCAAAATTGACGCGACGTTTGAAGATAAAATATTAATCGCGGAGGCAAATCAGTGGCCGATCGATGTCCGCCCTTACTTCGGAGATGGAGACGAATTCCACATGGCCTTCAACTTTCCGCTGATGCCCCGAATTTTTATGGCCCTGAGGGAAGAGAACCGCGCTCCGATAGAGAATATCATGAATGAGATCCCGGATATTCCCTCTTCCTGCCAATGGGGTCTTTTCCTCCGCAACCATGATGAACTTACCCTGGAGATGGTAACTGACGAAGAGCGGGATTATATGTACCGGGAATACGCCCGGGATCCGAAGATGAGGTGCAATATCGGGATCCGCCGGCGGCTGGCGCCGCTTCTGGATAACGGACGGCGACAGATAGAATTGATTTACAATCTGCTCTTCACCCTCCCGGGGAGCCCGGTCATCTATTACGGAGATGAGATCGGGATGGGAGATAACATCTATCTGGGGGATAGAAAGGGTGTCCGGACCCCGATGCAATGGAACGGATACCGGAACGCCGGATTCTCTCTCGCCGACCCGGCAATGCTCTACAGCCCGGTCAATATGGATCCGGTTTACGGCTGTCAGAGCATTAACGTGGAGGCCCAGAGCCGTACCTCTACTTCCCTGCTGAGCTGGATGAAGCGGATGATCCAGACCCGGAAAAAATATGCCGCGGTTTTCGGGAGCGGAGACCTGAGATTTATCCATTCAAAAAATCTCAAGTCGCTTTGCTATATACGGCAATATAAAGATCAGATTATTCTGGTTGTCAATAATCTCTCGCGATTTACCCAGCCGGTAGAACTCGAGTTAGGCGAATTTGAAGATTTTATCCCCGTGGAGCTTCTGGGGCGGACCGAATTCCCGCCGATCGGGCAGCTCCCGTATTTCATCACTCTCGGTCCCCATAATTTTTTTCTTTTCCAGCTTGTTCCCGGATCGGAAAAAGCAAAGAGGAACCTAAAGAGAATGGCCAACGGAAAAAAGAGAAAAAGAAGCGCGAACCGGGAGCATTGATATCATGGTCCGAACCCGCCGGGTTTACAACTCGGCGATTCCTTCCGACCGGATCAAGATCGAACAGGACAAATCTTCCGGTGCCCATCTCTCACAATCCGAAATCTGATCTTTAATAAATCCCAGATCAACTACGCTTCCCGGTGACAACCGGGATCATGCCCGTTCCCGTAGAAAGGCCGGAGGGATTATTCCCTCCCCGCTTTTTTTGTGATAGCTTTTGAAGTTCCGGGGACACCATACTTAATTATTATTATTGATTTTTCCCTTGTGATGCTGCCGAATTATCTATTTCCTCCCCAGAATTACCCCAAATCCTGTTATCCGTGAGGGGATTTATTCGCCTGCATCTTTGATAAAAGAAAGGTATAGTATTGGTAATCCCGGTGCCGATTAACAAAATAATATCAGCAGGATTCTGAGGGAAAAGACGTCATACTTCACAAGGCAGTCTATCCTAATGACCGATACCGATAATAACTCATTAATTCATGAACTAAAATCAGGCGGGACGGCTGCGTTTAAATCTCTCGTCGAGCTCCATCAGGATCTTGTTCTGAATATCTGCTACCGTTTCCTCCACAACCGCCAGGACGCAGAAGACATGGCCCAGGAAGTCTTTCTTCAAGCACACCGTTCGATCTCCCGATTCCGAGGAGACGCCAAACTTTCCACCTGGCTCTACCGGATCGCAGTCTCGAAGTCTCTGGATTTCATCAGGATGAAGAATCGAAAGAAGAGGTTCAGTTCTATTAAGAATGCCCTGGGAATCAGCGGTCAGGCTGATAATATCCCCTCCCCCGAGGGAACTAACCCTGACACAGTAGCGGAGAGGAAGGAGCGCCTTCAAATTCTTCAAAATGCTCTGAATACTCTCCCCGAGAACCAGAGGATCGCTATTACCCTGAGCAAATATGAAGGCTTCAGCCAGCAAGAGATCGCAGGAGTTCTGGGGACGACCGTCTCGGCGGTCGAGTCCCTGGTTCACCGGTCCAAGCAGAACCTGAAGAAGAAGCTTACCCGTTATTATGAAAAAAATATTAAATGACCGCAGGATTTCTGGACTAATGTCGTCAGATTCAGTGACAGACAAAATGGAGAGAATAACGATATGACCGACAAAAAAGACAGAATAACACGGGAGATCGACCGGACGCTGGGATGCCTGGAGGAGATCGATACCATTGACCCTTCACCCTTCTTTTACAGCCGTCTGGCGGCACGCCTGGAAAGTAACGCTTCGATAGAGAATACTTTTTCCGCCCGGTTCTTCAGCATAAGCGCGCTCAAGCCGGCGCTGATCGGGTGCCTTATTATTATTAACATCTGCACGGCTGCTCTCCTCTCTCCGGGGACTTCAACCAAGACTATCAGCCGTGAGGAGAGCCTGACGACCCTGGCCGAGGAATTCCAGTTAATTCAAACGAATAATCAAATCAAGGAATTATTTGAGTGATCTCATGGACTACTTCTCTAAACAAAAGGTCATAGTCTGGTCAATCGTAGTTCTCGTCATCCTGAACCTCGGCACACTGGCTACACTATGGATTGGCCATTTCCAGGGTTCGGAGAAAAGAATTTCTCAGGGCCGGGGGGTGCCGGACCACGTCAGCAATTTTCTAAGCCGGGAGCTGAACTTCGACGCGGACCAAAAGAAAGAATTTAAAATACTCCAGTCCCGTCAGATCGCGCAGATGGATACCTTCCAGAAGGAGGTGAATACCTGCAAACGTCAGATGATGGATGAACTCCTGAAAGCTTCCCCCGATTCAGCGCGGGTAAAAGAACTGGCCGCAGAGGTGGGAGATAAAGAAGCCCTGAAGGCCAGGCTGGTCTTCAAGCATCTGGAGGAGATCAAGTCTATCTGCCGGGCAAATCAGAAGGAACGGTTCGATAGTATCATCAGCGACCTCCTCGCTGTAATGAAACCACCGAATCATCCCGGACAGCCGGGAACTAGAGGGGATGGGCCCCCTCCCCCGCCGCCGGGAGAAAGACCGAACCTTCCTATGAGGGGAGGCGGAGACCGGATGGATCTAAACGATGACGGAAAGGTCTCGACAGAGGAATGGTCCGAACACCACCGGGAAATATTCAGAACTGAGATTGACCTCGATCAAGATGGATACGCCTCTGAAACTGAATGGAAAACCCATCACAGAAGCAAAAGACCATAAACTTCAAAGAATTAGAGTCTGAGGGATACTACATCTCTCGTAGATAAGGAGATAAGATTATGAAGAGTTGGAAAGCAATAGCGGCAGGTTTGATAGTAGTGACAATGACAGCGACACCTCTCCTGGCCCAGCAGGGACCCGGAGGCCAAGGGCATTTTCAGGAGCAGGATACTGATGGGGACAACCTGATCTCCGAACAGGAATGGCTTGCCCATCAGAGCAAACGTTTCGCCGAGATCGATACCGATGGGGACGGCTTTGCTTCCGAGAAAGAGATGAAGGCACACCATAAATCGATGCAGCGTGATCACCAACGGAGCCGTCGCGGTGGAAAAGATAACTAACAATGAAAGACGATATCGGTATCTTCCGGATTAATTCCGGCCTCTGAGCGGTCAAGGGGATCAGCCGGATTTATTACGAGTCTTCAGCTAGTAAGCTTTCAGTGAACCCCGTTACCCCGTGATCGTATCTGGGTTGTTGTAATCGCGGTCGGTGACCGCGGATGACAGGGGCCGCGGTCAACGACCGCGGCTACAGCACCTCGCGAAAAGCGCGGAGCCCCTGGTTTACCGAATATTTACTTAAACCTAAATTGAGCGATTCTATGCGGCGAACTGCACCAATCTTATGGTCTACAATCGGTTGCAAAAATACTCGTTCGAATTTATTAATGCGTCTGCGTTTTTTGCAACCGATGCAGCCTCATAATCTTAGCACATTTCACAAGTCCGCCATAGCTTTAGCGACGGCTGATCCGCAATAATCGCTCAACTTAGGTTTAAAAGAGCTATTTCTGGGACCTAACTAGTTGATATTACATTTGTTACGCAGGTCCGACCCAAAATTTCGAACCCCAAATTCTGCCTATACACTATCCGTTACTGGATATCGCCGATAAGCTCGCAAGAGCATTGTGCCTGCGATGATGAGGCCGAGTACGTTGGCCACGGGCTGAGCGGCGAAAGCGCCATATACACCAAAGATATCGGTGAGGAGAATCAGAGCCGGGATCATAAAGATGACGTCGCGCGACATGGTCAAGACCAGAGCACGGAATCCCATGCCCATACCCTGAAATGTGAAGACCCCCATCATCTGTGGTTCGACCAGGAAGACTGTGCACACTCTGGCACGCACGGCCCAGACGGAAAGGCGCAATAACTCCGGGTCGCGCGCAAAGGGAGCCATAATTGTTGGGGCGAAGACGATGATGATCGATGAGAGCACAATGCCGATGCCCGCGAGCACGACCGAGGCGCTCAACCATGTGCGCCACATTCGCCGATAGTTTTTTGCGCCGAAATTGAAACCCACAATAGGCACCAACGCTTGAGAAACGCCCGGCCCCATGAAAGACAGCATAAGCATCATCACACGCATACTCAACCCGTGTGCGGCGAGCGCTGCGGGTCCAAAACCTGCCAACACCCAGTTGGCGATTGAGCCGACGGTACTGCGCACGCATCCGTTAATAAACGATGGGAAACCCACGTGTGCGATGTCGCGTATAATGGTGATTTTTGGCCAGAGCGCGGCAGATGAGATACGATAGGGGCTTCTCCTACTAAGGATATATCCCGTTGATAAAACTGCACCCAATATCTGTGCGAGGAGGGTGGCTATGGCAGCACCGCGAAGGCCCAGCATCGGGAAGAAACCCCATCCGTAGATGAGAAACGGGTCAAGAATGGCATTGAGGAGCGCTGCGGAACCCCGAATATACATCGGGGTTTTTGTATTGCCGGAACCTCGGATGAGGCCGTCTATACTCATGCTATAGATTTGAAAGGGAAAACCCCAGGCAACAATGGTTAGATAGCTGATCGCAGGCGCTACCAGTTGGTGTGATCCGCCGAAGGCCAAAGCCAGCGGCCCGGGAAAGATTATGCAAACCGCACCAACAGCAATCCCCAGCACAATGGGTAGCGTGACGGCATTGCCCGCAATAGCATGAACTTCTTCCAGTTTCCGTTCGCCCAAACGCCGTGAGACCAGGGATGTGACCCCAACACTCATACACATTCCCATTGCTGCGGCGATCTGCTGTAACGGCATGAGTACGGTGAGTGCAGCAATGGCCTCGGTGCCGTTGGGCAATCCGGATACCCAGAAAGTGTCTATGATGTTGTAAAGCGACATCATGACCACGGAAATCATGGCCGGAATGCTCATTCGAAGCAGCAGCAGTCCGATAGGTGTCGTGCCCATGTCAGCCGTTCGTTTATCCATCAATTTTTCGCTCAAATCCTATTGCCTTTCTCTAAACTCGGTTTCATGTTTGTGAGTGTTTATACCCTACTTTAACTTTATTGCACGAAAAAACAGGGGATGTAACGATCCTTCTGAATATTTATTATGCGGCAACCCCAACTAGGCCGTGGGAGCCGTGACACAATCGATAGAACAGATCAAAGTCTATTGAGTCTATTGGGTTCTATTGGTCTATTGGGGTGTTTATTGGGTTGGTCTATTGGGGTCGGACGAGGTCTACGCCCTGATCAACAAAATATTTTCCGCAGGATTTTTAAACTAATGTCGTCAGATTCAGTGATAGACAAAATAGGCTGAACGTCGACGCGGATCAAAAGAAATATTTAAAACCCTTGAGAGACAAAATCTCTCATAAACAAGGAGACAAGAGAATGAAGAGTTGGAAAACAATAGCAGCAGGTTTGATAGTGGCAACAATGACAGCGACACCTCTCCTGGCCCAGCAGGGCCCCGGTGGACAGGGGCATTTTCAGGAGATGGATACCGATGGGGACGGCCAGATCTCCCAGGAGGAGTGGGTAAGCCACCAGACCGAACGGTTTACGGAGATCGACGTCGACGGAGACGGCTTTGCCTCCGAGGAAGAGATGGAGACACATCACAAGTCAATGGGTCCGCCTCCCCGGCGATAACGACAAGGTACTTTCAAAAGTCTTATGAAAAACTGAAACCGGGAAAGGCAAACTAAATATCCAATATTCAACCAACCTCCGCCAGGGCTACGGCGGGCATGCAAGGAATATCCAATAAAAAAACCAAGTTCGGGATGCAAGCACTTGGATATTCCTTGTTGGTTGTTGGATATTCAAAAATCGAGGATGAGAAAGGAAATGTTCTAACCCATTCCAAAGAATATATTTAAAAATTAAACAAACGGAAGCTTTTGACAGAATAGGCAAAACAACCAAAAGGACGGATGAAAATGAAGATATCAATATTAATACTCGCCATGGCTCTCTTAATAGGAGCATCATCCGCCTCGTCCGGGGATTATACAATAGTGGATACCGGACAGGATGTCTATTACGGGGATACTGTCGAGATAACATCTCCGCTGTCGGGAGAAGCGTATTACGGGCAAGACGCCCAGTATGACGGACTTCAGCCGAGCTATTCGCTCAGCGGAGACGGACTGACTGTCTCCGACAATAACACCGGCCTGACCTGGCAGCGGAGCGCGGATACCGATGAAGACGAAGATATAGACGTTGCCGACAAATTAACCTGGAGCGAACTGCAGACCTACCCCGATATTCTCAATGCCGATAGCTTTGGAGGCTACAATGACTGGCGATTGCCTTCGATCAAGGAATTATATTCGTTAATGGATTTCAGGGGCATTGACCCCAGCGGTTATGAGGATACCGACACCTCCGGGCTGATACCTTTCATCGATAACGATTACTTCGACTTCGCTTACGGAGATACCGATGCCGGCGAACGAATTATCGACGCTCAGTATGGTTCCAGCACTCTCTATGTCAGCACCACCGGCGGTGAAGACCAAACCCTCTTCGGCGTCAACTTCGCCGATGGCCGGATCAAGGGCTATGGCCTGACGCTTTTTGGTTCCGATAAAACCTTTTTCGCGATCTGCTGCCGAGGTAATACCAGCTACGGCATAAACGACTTTGTAGATAACGGGGACGGGACAATCACCGACTCAGCGACCGGCCTGATCTGGCAGGAAGAAGACAGCGAAACCGGATACAACTGGGAAGATGCCCTTGATTACGCTGAAAACCTGGAGCTGGCTGATTATGATGACTGGCGCCTGCCCAACGCCAAAGAACTCCAGAGCATACTCGATTATACCCGTTCACCCGACACGACCGGTTCCGCCGCCATCGACCCGGTCTTTTCCTGCACCGCGATAAACGATGAAGCGGGCGCAGTCGACTATCCTTTCTACTGGACCGGCACCACCCACACTAATTGGACCGGCGCACCCGGCAAATGGGCAGCCTACATCTGCTTCGGTGAAGCCCTGGGCTATATGAACGAATCCTGGGTCGATGTCCACGGTGCCGGGGCTCAGCGGAGTGACCCTAAATATGATGACGGGACCGATTACTCAACCGGAAACGGCCCTCAGGGCGACGCGGTTCGAATCTACAACTATGTCCGCTGCGTTCGTTCCGGAGGGAATGCCGCTCCAACGCCGACTCCCGCTCCTCCTGTACTGGAGTCAGGGGACTATGATGGCGATGGGACTGATGACATCTCCGTCTTCCGGGCATCAAGCGGCCTCTGGTCGATCCGTAACGTGAGCCGCGCCTACTTCGGGGGTTCCGGTGACATACCGGTCTCCGGTGATTATGACGGTGATGGAAAGACCGACATCGCTCTCTATCGCGGGAGTTCCGGTCTCTGGGCGGTCAGGGACATCTCCCGTATCTACTTCGGTTCGTCGTCCGACATACCGGTCCCCGGCGACTACGACGGTAACGGTTCCTGTGATGTGGGGGTCTTCCGGGAGAGTTCCGGTCTATGGGCGATCAAGGGGGTGAGCCGTCTCTACTTCGGGACCTCAAACGACCGGCCGGTGCCCGGTAATTATGCCGGGGACGACACGACAATTCCGGCCATCTTCCGGGAAAGCTCCGGGCTCTGGGCGATGCAAGACGTGAGCCGCGTCTATTTCGGGGCGGATGGAGATGAAGCGGTCCCCGGGGACTACGATGGTGACGGCATATGGGAGGCGGGGATCTTCCGAGCCAGCGCCGGCCTCTGGGCGGTCCGGGGTGTGACCAGGAGCTATTTCGGAGGATCCTCTGATAATCCGGTCCCCGCCGATTACGACGGCGACGGCACCGACGATATCGGAATCTTCCGGAGCAATTCCGGCCTCTGGGCACTCTGCGAGGTCAGCCGGGTTTATTACGGATCTTCAGGAGATACACCTGTGGTACGTTAACATAAAATTTAAACCTGGGAGGGGTGGCAGATGAAATATTTATTCTCAATGACATTAATCGCGGCAGTATTTCTAACAGGAAGCACCTTCGCAGAAGAGTATGCTTTCACGGTGGTGGATACGGGACAGACCGCGTGTTACGACGATTCTTCGGAAATAACCTGCCCGCAGGAGGGAGAAGCTTTCTACGGACAGGACGCCCAATACGACAGCGCCCAATTTTCTCTCCAGGACAACGGCGACAGCACCATTTCCGATATCAATACGGGCTTGATGTGGCAGCAAACGCCCAGTTCAAGTTCATTCAACTGGCAGGAAGCTGT